>Ga0187780_10000476_pt1 | contig 30156 bp, 22 predicted proteins | sample 1015_Q2_SP10_20__FD_132429 | JGI IMG/M metagenome (GOLD analysis project Ga0187780, IMG submission 132429) | Tropical peat soil microbial communities from peatlands in Department of Meta, Colombia - 1015_Q2_SP10_20_MG | ecosystem: Environmental > Terrestrial > Soil > Wetlands > Peat | place...
CCCGTTCCCGAGTGCCAGGAATCGAAGTGCGCGCCAATCATCACCACTTCGTCGGCCTTCGCTTTGTCGGTGCCGGGAATCTCGCCGACGATGTTGAAAGAGCTCAAATCGTCTTCGTAAAACTTGTTTTGAATATCGGCTTGCAGCGTGACGGGAACATTCTTTTCCAGCATCCGCACCAGGCGTCCGTAGTTTTCGGCGGCCACAGTCGCGCGCGACGGTGCCGGCGGATCCTTGGGGTCGCGCCCACCGCCCGATTGCACAAACACTGTGCCGTCATCCCCGTTCGAGGTGCCGATCCACAGAGCAACGCCTTCGTCCACAAGGAATTTTTGAATCTTTTGGTTAAACTCTCGTTGTGCGCGGAAGCGGGCGTAGCGATCCTCCGGCCGCCCCCCGGGAATCTCCTGGGTGGATTCCTCGACCAGTTCGGCGTCGGTGTAGCGGTGGGCTTGGGCTTCAAATCGCGCTTTTATCTCGGGCACCTGCGCGGTGAGCACAAATTTGCCTTTCAGCTTTCCGCGATACTTCTCCATGTCCTCTTCTTTTTGAATCGGGGCATAAACCGCTTCCGCGGTGACGACGCCGTTCGAACCGGGCGTCCAGGCCTGCGCGTAGCCGATCAGCGGAAACGGCCGCGGCGAAATCGCCTGCAGCGAAAAACGTTCGTTCGACCAGCCTTTGCCGAAGGGCCCCCACGGCTCGAGGTGCACGTTGGCAAGCTGCCACTCTTTCATTTTGCCGGTGGTCCAGTCCGCGGCTTGCTTGATGTTCGGCGAATTCGTGAGCCGCGGGCCGTACACGTCGGTCAGGTAGCTCATAATCTCCATAATTTTCGAATTACTGAAACCCTCGTCTTTCATCTGCTCGATCGCCTGCAAATCCGACGTGCTCGGCGCCTGCGCGCGCAACGGCAGTGCCGCCACCAACAAGAACAAAATCACAAAAACAGTTCGATACTTTCGCACTCTCGTCCTCCGAAGTATTTCTCTACTACTTGGAACAGATGGAACCGGTCCACAGGATTGTAAGACTAGAGGTGAGACGGCCAAAGCGACGAATTCGTTTCAGACTCAATTGCCAGGGGAGAGCCCTAGACGGGGCCAAGGTAGGGCGGCTGCGAACTCACTATTTGATGGTTCCCGGCGGTGTGCTTCCCGGAGGAGCGGTGGGAACTTGATTGGCCCTTGCGTAATAGCCGTGGCGCGCTCGCACTTGATAGCCTTTGTGCTCGGGCACATCGATGCGAATGCGGTGATAGCGGCCATCGAGAATGTAGTTCCCGGGAGCGTAAGCGATGGAATACTGGTTGCGCAGCTCGTCGCCAATGTCCTGGAACGATTGGTCGAGATCATCCACGTGATACGGGAAAAATGCGCGCCCCCCGGTTTCCTCCGCCAAATCCTGCAAAATTTTGTCGCCGTCGGTTAGATGATATTTGCGGTCGGCGGTCTTGGCCGGATTGGTTTCCGAAAGCGAAACCCACTGCGTGCTGGTACTGATGGTATAGATGACGACGCTGTAGCGTTGCGCCATCTCGATCGCGTCCGCGCGCGTGTGAATCGAAAGATTGTCCTCGCCGTCGCTAATCAGAATCATCACGCGGCGCACAATGTCCGGCTGGTCGCCGGGCGGGCGCGGAGGATGGCTCAACTGGTTCAAGCAGGCATCGTAAATCGCGTCGTAAATCGCGGTGCCGCCGCCCGCGCGGGTGCGCATAATCTGATCGCGCAGCGCTCCGGTGTCGCTGGTAAAGGTCTGGATGATTTGCGGCTCGTCGTCGAAGGTCATGACAAACGCTTCATCCTTGTTGCGCCGCACTACGCGGAGCAAAAAATTCACCGAAGCATCCTGCTCGAATTTGATGCGGTCGCGAATGCTATTCGAAGTGTCGACCAGCATGCCAATGCGCAGCGGCAAGTCCGTTTGCTTGCTGAAATAGCGGATGTCCTGCGCCTTATTCTCATCGAAGATTTTGAAATCGCCCTTCTCTAGGTCCGGCACCAATTTGTTGCGGCGATTCAAGACGGTGAAGAGGACGTCGACGAGGCGGACTTCGCGTACGAATTTCTCGCCTGTTTGTTGCGGTGGTTCCTGCACAGACGCCGGATTCTGCGAAGGAGGCTGGCCCGGCGTTGAATTTTGCGGCGCGGGCTGCTGGACGGGCGTGGGATTCTGCGCGAAAGCTGGCGCCTGAGGCCTGGCGCCGCTCGAAGATTGTTGCGCGCGGCCCGCGAAAGGTAGGAGGAACAGCGCGGCCGTCAAGATAACCGGAATGAGGCTCCGTCGCATTTCAACTGATTATAGGTAGGGGGCGAGCGCAGCGTCAATTCGTTCCGGGGAGTCGCCGGAAGCTACGCAGAGTGTTAGGAGGAATTCGCGCAGTTCCCCAGGCAGCGGCGCGCGGACTTCGATTCGAGTTCCGGTGCTAGGTTGTGGGAATCCCAGCTTTGCCGCGTGCAAGAAATTGCGTCCGAGCGAAGGCAGCGTAACTTTTCCGATGCGCAACTGCGCGGCGGCTCCGTATAGAGTGTCGCCCACGACGGGATGCTCCAGCGCGGAGAAATGCACGCGAATCTGGTGCGTCCGTCCGGTGTGCAACTCGACTTCCACGACCGTCGTGCTGTCGATGGTTGCCAGAACGTGCCAGTCGGTCCGTGCTTCGCGCAGATTGCTGATGGCAGCGCCGCGCCAGGATTTTTTCGGCGTGGCCATGCGGGTGCGATGGACGGGATCCCGGCCGATGGCGAGTGCAATGCTTCCCTTTTTTTCTCGGAGAACTCCCTGCACCAGGGCCAAATATGTTTTCTGGATGGCGCGCGTTCGAAACGCCTCGCCGAGCTTGGCGTGGGCCGCGTCGTTCTTGGCCACAAGGATTACGCCAGAGGTTTCTTTATCCAGCCGGTGCACGATTCCCGGGCGCAACGCGTCGCCGCCTTTCGAAAGTGCCTGGCCGCGACCCAAAAGGGCGTTGACCAATGTTCCGGAGACAGTTCCCGCGCCCGCATGAACGGTCATACCCGCGGGCTTGTTGATGGCCACAACATCTTCGTCTTCATACAGAATGTGCAGCGGAATGGCTTCTGGTTTCGCGGCCATCGCCGGCCGCGCCGTGATCTCGACGGTAATCTTCTCTCCTCCGCGAAGATGCAGCGAGCCTTTCTTGGCTACTTTGCCGTCGACGTGAATTTGTCCGGATTCGATCATCTCCTGGACGCGCGTCCGGCTCAGTTCCGGGCATTGGGCGGCAATGAATCGGTCCAATCGCTCACTGGAATCGGTCGGAGATGCAACAAGTTGGCGATGTGCGCTTGTTTGGGAGGAAGACACAGCTTGATTATAAGCGAATCGGCTTGCCTACCCGGCAGTTGCTGCGGCAGTTCTCAAGGCGGAGCTAGTTCGCGCAGATCCGGCACCGGCTTAGCGGCCACTTTTTCAAGAGTCGCCGGGCTTTGTTGCGCGTGATCCGCCTCGGATTTTTCGTTTGGCGGCGGAGGAACAGCCGGACGTTGTGGGTGTCCGGAAGCAGCGGGACCAGCTCCGACAGCGCGGTAATGGCATGGCTGATGGCCACGTTGCGGGAATCACTGGACGCATATTCGGCCTTCTCTACTCCAAGAATGGTTTTGGCGATTCGGGGGGCAAGCTCCGGCTTCACCAGCGCGATGGTTGCCGCTCCACGAAGGGTGCAGGCGGCCTCGACAAGATTGGAGCCCAAGATAGGCGCGAGGTACGCATCAAGAATGGCGTCGAGTTTCTTCTCGTGGTCTATGGCAGCGAGATTCGCCAGTGTCAGCATGGCGTTGCGCTTCAGGATGCCGGTCTCCTGTCGGAGGACACGCGCAAGAGTGTCGAACTGCCCGTAAAGCACTTCCGGCGATCTCTCGCTTAAAACGCACAACAGTTTGCTGGCGGCGACTCTCGTGCGCGGCGAAACCGAGCCAAGCGCATCAAGGGCGCCGAGGAGCAATTCCGGATCGCCTTCGGCCTTCTTGGCCAAATCCACAAGGTCCGGGGAACGTGCGCCCAGGGCCTTGGCCATCAGGGAGGAGTCGGCAACTTCAACCAGGGTTGGCATAAAACACCTCTGTTGCCAGTATCGCCCGAGGGGCACGGGGAGCAAGGATGCGCATCACAACACGTCAGTTTGAATGAACAAGAATGGTGTGTTTTGAGGCTTGGCAGGGCAATGTGGCGGTAACGCGCGCCCCTCTCGATTTCACAATGAAACAGCACTGAGGTCTTGGAACGCGATGCACCTTTTTGGTGCAAACGATCAAACGAGTTTGCCGGTGGAGGCGAGCTTGGCGTACCAGTAGCCGGAATCTTTGACGGTTCTTTTTTGCGTTCGAAAATCGACATACGCGAGGCCAAAGCGCTGGGTAAAGCCTTCGGCCCACTCGAAGTTGTCCATCAGGCTCCAATGATGATAGGCGCGCACGCTGGCGCCTTCTTGCATAGCGCGCCCCAGCGCCTGCAGATAACCTCGCGTGAACTCAATCCGGCGTTCGTCGGGGATGCGGCCCTGATCGTCGGGAGCGTCCTGATAGGAGCAGCCGTTTTCGGTAATTTCCAGAGGCATGCCTTTGTATTCGCGAGCGACACGCATGAGGAGTTCATAAAAGCCATCGGGCCAGACTTCCCAGGAGTTATCGGTAAGCGGCCCTTCGTGCGCGTCAAAGTTACGAACGCCGGTGGCGGAATCTCCTGCGCCGGGCGGAATCGCGGAGATGAGCTGGCGGCGATAGTAATTGATACCGAGAAAATCGAGCGGCGCGCGGCACAGCTCCATGTCGCCGGGCTTCACGCCCATTAGCTCAAGCGGATTGGGACCGGGAAATGCGGCGGGATATTCGCCCTTCAGCACCGTATGCACAAACCACACGTTGCCGAGCGCATGCGCACGGTCGGCGGCTTTGCGGTCCTCGTCCGAAGAAGTTGCGGGCTGGCAGTGCGACATGCTGAACGCCGTGCCCACTTGAAATTTGGAATTGACGGCTTTCATCGCACGAAATGCCTGTCCCTGAGCGAGATTCACGACGTGAGTGGCGCGCATGCAGTCGAGAAAATTTATTCGCGCGGGAGCGTGCGTGCCATAGGCATAGCCGAGGAATGTGAATACCCATGGCTCATTGAAGATGCACCAGTGCGAAATGCGGTCGCCAAGTGCGCGGGTGACGATTTCTGCGTATTCCGTAAATCGTCCAGCGAGGTCCCGGTTCGGCCAGCCGCCCGCGTCCTCGAGTTTCTGCGGCAGATCCCAGTGATAGAGCGTGCAAAACGGGCGAATTCTTGCTTCGAGCAAGGCGTCGGCGACGCGTTTGTAATACTCCAGGCCCTTTTGGTTGGGTGCACCAGTGCCGTCGGCTTGAATGCGGGGCCACGAAATAGAAAAGCGGTAGCTCTTGAGATTCAGTTTTTTCAAGAGCGCGACGTCTTCTTTGTAGCGGTGATAGGAATCGCAAGCCACGTCGCCGGTAGTTGCGCCTTTGACGTTTCCCTCGGTGTGCGCGAAATGGTCCCAGATGGACTCGCCTTTGCCGTCTTCATTCCACGCGCCTTCAATTTGGTACGCCGCCGTCGCTGCTCCAAAAAGAAATTCTGGCGGAAACTGAAACGGAGCGTAGCGGCGCTGCGGCGTGCTTTGTTCCGCCGCAAGGAGCCGGGAGTGCGGCAGAACGTAAAACCCGGCCGCGGCACCCAGAGCGCTGGTCAGAAACTCGCGGCGGTTGAAACTATTCCATCGATTCATCGGCGTTCTCCTCGGCGACCCAGGTCAGCTTGCCGGATGGGCTTTTTCATGCTTCGCCCCAAAGAGTAGATCAAGAACAATCAGCACGGCGCCAATGGTGATCGCGGAATCGGCGACATTGAACGCCGGATAGTGGTAGGTCCCGAACCACATCTCAAAAAAATCCGTAACCGCGCCTTGAAAAATCCGGTCGGTGACGTTGCCGGCGGCCCCACCAAGCAACAGCGCGAGCCCTGCGGCAGCCAGCCCGCTGCTTTTGCCCGCGACGAGCAGCCACGCAAGCACGCCGATGACGATGAGCGAACCTCCAATCAAAGCGATGCGCGTCGCCGGGGACGCGGAGTCCGCCATCACTCCGAAGGCGATTCCCCGGTTGCGGACGTGCACCAGGTAGATGAAATTGTGGATTAGCTCGTGGCGCCAGTCTTCGGTGGTGCGCGCTTCAAACCAGGCTTTGCTCGCGCGGTCCAGAATGACCACGGTGAGAGTAAGCCAAAGCCAGCGAAGGCGGGGAGGGAAAGTCATGGTGCAAAGGAGAATGTCTGTAGTATGGAATGCGGCAGCCAGGCTGCCGCTTTTCCTGATGCCAGAGCTTTGTTATCCCAAAAGCGGCAGCTAGGCTCTCGCACTCCGAAAGAAGCCAGCATCTCAGTTCGCCGCCGCGCCAGCAGAGCTGTCTTTTTCAATTTCGGCGAGGGCGCCGGAGCAACGCTCACAGACCGTCGGATAGCGCGAATTCTCGCCGACGTGCACGGAATAGTTCCAGCAGCGCTCGCATTTTTTCCCATCGGCGCGTTCGATTTTGATGGCCAGGCCCGGCAGGAGCTCGCTCTGCGCAAAGCCGTCTCCAGCACTTGCGTCGACGGTCACCTGCGACACGATGAACAGCGTGGGCAAAAAGGTCTGCTTTTCTTCAAGCAGTTTTTGCAAGCCCGGCACTTCTGCTCCGGCGTGCAAGCGGACTTTCGCTTCCAGGCCGCCACCAATGATCTTTGTGGCGCGAGCTTGCTCGAGCGCGACAAGCACGGCGGAACGTACTTGCTCCAGCCTCGCCCATTTCTCGTTGGCGTCTTTGGCGATGCCACAAGCCAAATCTTCCGCTTGCGGAAAGAGCGCCATGTGCACACTTTCCGGTTCGCCGGCGGCTTTTGGCAGGTATTTCCAAATTTCTTCGGCGGTGAAGACAAGCACGGGCGTAGCGAGCCGCACGAGCGCGCTGGAAATTTTCCAGATCGCCGTTTGTGCCGAACGGCGCGACTTGTTCTTTGCAGCTTTGGTGTACAAGCGGTCTTTCAACACATCGAAATAAAACGCGCTCAATTCCACAACGCAATAATCGTGAATCGCGTGATAGACGCGGTGAAATTCGTAGTTGGCGTACCATTCGCGGCACTTCGTCACCAGCTCCGCGGTGCGGTCGAGCATCCAGCGGTCAATTTCTTCCAGTTGGTCGTTGGGAAGAGTATCGCGCCGCGGGTCGAAATCACTTAGATTGCCGAGTGCGAAGCGAAACGTGTTGCGAATCTTGCGGTACGCCTCGCTGAGCTGCGTCATCACGCGCTCGCTCATTTTCACGTCGGCTTGATACTCGACCGAAGCGACCCACAGGCGCAGCAAATCCGCGCCCCACCGTTCGCAAATTTCGATGGGATAGAGGGCGTTGCCCAGCGACTTGGACATCGGGCGGCCCTGCTCGTCGAGTGTCCAGCCGTGGGTGACTACTTGACGATACGGCGCGGCATCGCGCACGCCCGTGGCCACCAGCAGCGAACTGTGGAACCAGCCGCGATACTGGTCGGGACCTTCGAGATAAACGTCCGCCGGCCACTCCGGGCCTTTCAAAACCGAAAGATTGGAAGAGCCGGAATCGAACCACACATCCAGGATGTCATTTTCTTTGCGCCATCTTGTAGCGCCGCACGAGCACTTGGTTCCCGCGGGCAGTAATTCTTCAGGCGGGTGTTGGTACCAGGCGTCGGCGCCCTCTTTTTCAAACCACTGCAAAACGTTGCGGAGCGCCTTGTAATCCTCCAGCCGCTTGCCGCAAGCGTCGCAATAAAAAACGATGATCGGCACGCCCCAGAAACGCTGCCGCGAGACGCACCAATCCGGACGGTGCTCGATCATTTCGTACATGCGGTCCTCGCCCCAGGCGGGGAACCACTTCACCTTGTGAATTTCCTCAAGCGCTTCGGCGCGCAACGTTTTGTCGTGCCCGTTCGCGGCCTGATCCATCTTGATGAACCATTGTTCCGTGGCGCGGAAGATCACCGGGCGGTGGCAGCGCCAGCAGTGCGGATAACTGTGCTTGTACTCGTGATTGGCAAGAAGCGCGCCGCGGTCTTGCAGCAATTTCACGACGATGGGATTCGCGCTGAAGACATCTTTGCCCATGTATTCCGGCAAGCCTTCAAGATATACGCCCCTATCATCAATTGGTGCGTAGGTTTCCAGACCATATTTCTGACCTGTAAGAAAGTCGTCGGCCCCGTGGCCAGGGGCTGTGTGCACGATTCCTGTACCTTGATCAAGCTCGACGTAATCGGCAAGCACGGCCGGCACGATTCGGTCCAGAAATGGGTGGTGGAACCGCAGTTTTGCTTCATTGGCAAGATACTGGCCCGAATACGTATTTAGAGTTTTTCCCGGTGTTTTGCGGCCGATAGACTCCCAGACGGCGTGCTGAAGTTGATGGGCGACGATTTCTACCTCGCCGTCGGTTTCGACAGCGGCATATTGAAAATTCGGATTGAAGGCCAGCGCCATGCTGGCAGGAATTGTCCAGGGCGTGGTAGTCCAGATGATGGCGTAAACGTTCTTGCCCCTAAATTCAGAGGGAATCTTGTCCGCGTTCGGGCCGTCTTGCGCGAGCTTGTATCGCACAAAGATCGAAAGGCTGGTGTGATCTTCGTACTCGACTTCGGCTTCGGCGAGCGCGGTGCTGTCATGAATGCACCAGTACACCGGCTTGCGCCCGCGGTAGACGTAGCCTTTCTCCATGAAATCGAGAAACGCACCGGCGATCGTCGCTTCATAGCCGAAGCTCATCGTCAAGTAAGGATTGTTCCATTGACCGAAAATGCCGAGGCGTTTGAAATCGCGTCTGTGCTGGTCGATAAAGCGTGCGGCGAACTGGCGGCAGAGCTTGCGAAATTCCGCGGGCGGCACTTTTCCCTTGCCACCGAGCTCTTTTTCCACCTGAGTTTCAATCGGCAGTCCGTGGCAATCCCACCCCGGCACGTACGGCGCGTAATGACCGGCCATGCTCTTGGTCTTGACGATCAAATCTTTGAGGATTTTGTTCAGCCCGGTCCCGAGATGAATTTCTCCCGTGGGATACGGCGGGCCGTCATGCAAAACAAACAGTGGCTTGCCTTTGCGGGCTTCCAGAATGCGCTCGTAAATGCTGCCGCTATGCCACGCTTCCAGTTGTTTCGGCTCGTTCTGCGGCAAGCTGGCCTTCATGGGGAAGTCGGTCTTCGGCAGGTTTAGCGTCTTTTTCAGTTCCAGTGGTTGGGCCATGGGCGTTGCGCGCTCGAATCCCCCTTGTTTTCCTGCATGCCGTCCTTTCGTTCAGGTGTACAGCGGGAAACACCGGAAGGCAGTCGGAGCATCTATGTTACAATGAACGTGAAATGGTGTCAGCCGCCGGAGGGGCACAACCTTTCCCGGCCTGTGCGAATCCTAACGGTATGGGGATACCAGACGCAGGATATTCGCGTCTAATCGAAGAGGTTCAAGGTGCCGGGCAAATTCATCGATTTTCTGCCATCTGAAATCAACAGAGCGGAGCGCTCTTCCAGAGGCTCTGCGCCTGCAGTTCCTGTGCCTGTTTCGGCGGTGCCGAAGTTTGGCCGACCCGATATTCTGATCCCCGATAACTTCTGGTCGAATCTCGTGCAGTTCCTGACGGAGCGGCCCGTCAAGGTGCGCGAGCGCAAGGATGCACCATTTACGCGCACTTCTTTCGGCGCTGGGTTATTCAGCAACCTTTCGGAATACTTCAGTTCTGGCCCTGCGCTGAAAGGGCCAGTGAACAGCCGGTTGGCCGTTTCCTGGGGAACGAATTTTGGCGGCTTCGGCACGCGCATCAAGGAATTTTTCGCGCCTCCCAAGCAAGCGCCGCTTCCCGCGGGCATTCAGCCAGTAAAAGTGAAAGATATCTGGTCGAAGGACGAGAACTTTGGCTGGAGCCAGGCGATCGCCGTGGGGATGCACATCCTGGTCGTCGCTTTGCTAGTCGTGCCCATTTTCACGCATGTTCTTCCGGCGGCAACCGAAGCCAAGAATAAAGTCGACGTGATGCCTCTGGATATTTCGCCATATATCGCCAAGCTGCCGGCGGGCGCCAATAAGGCGGGCGGCGGTGGCGGTGGCGGCGAGCACAATCCGCTGCCTCCGACCAAAGGCCGGGCGCCAAAGTTCCAGTGGACGCAGTACGTTCCGCCAATGGCGACCATCAAGAATCAGAATCCCAAGCTGGCGATGGATCCGTCGCTGCTGGGTCCGCCAGATCTGAAAGTGGCGAATCCCGCGCTATCGAATATGGGCGACCCGCTGGCTGCGGCAGTGAACTTCTCGGGCGGCCCGGGTGGCGGCGGCGGAATCGGCACGGGTGAAGGTGGAGGAATCGGAAGTGGCTCGGGCGGCGGCCTTGGTCCGGGTGAAGGCGGCGGCACAGGCGGAGGCATGTTCCGCGCGGGCATCAATGGGGTCGGGAAACCCGAGTGCATCTACTGTCCGGATCCGGAATATTCGGACGAAGCGCGCAAGGCCAAGTACCAGGGAACGGTTTTGCTCGACGTGATCGTAACGGCCGACGGGCGGGTGATGGACCCGCGCGTGATCAAGGGACCAGGCCTTGGGCTTGAGGAAAAGGCCATTGCGCAGGTGAGAAATTGGAAGATGCGCCCGGCGATTGGGCCGAACGGAAAGCCAGTTACCTGCCGCGTGCAGATTGAAGTGCTGTTCCGCTTGCTCTAAGTTCCTTCTTGGTTGACTCGGATTCACGAGGGCGCGATAAATCGCGTCCTCTTTTTTTTACGCAACTCATTCCTGGCAAGTTCAAACGGAACCCGTTTCCCGGGCAACCAATCCCGTTGGCTGCGCTTCTCAAGATGCGTTTGGCGCTTGCCTCCGAAAGCCCAGGGCGAAACTCGGAGGCCGCGCGGAGGCCTGCCCCATGCGCGATCCATTTTCGCGGCTTCTGTCCTCTTTTCCGTCCTCGCAGCATTCGTGGCTACATCGGATTCGTGAGAATTTTCACCAGCTTCTCGCGCCGGTGCGGATCTTTCCTTCTGCTGTGAATGGCGCGCCGATTCACCTTCTGACACAAGAGCGCTCGTCTCTTGCGAGCAGATCGCGCGTGGTTTCTTTCCTCACGCACGGGGCGGTTGTCGCCGCGCTGTTCTTTGCAGCCGCTCACCAACCGGGCTCCAATCGCAATCCTAAACGGCCCGATAATGAAGCTCCTCTTATCTTTTCAGCATCCCCTCGTCTCCTCGATATTCTTCGCGGCCACAATCCAAACGGTGGAAATGGCAGCGGCACAGGTCATGATTCCCTTCCGCCGACGCAGGGGGATCTCCCGCCAAGATCTTCCATACAACTTCTCAAGCCAACCATCCCGCAGAATCGCGAGCTTGAACTTGCCATTCCTCCGACAATTTTGGACGCTTCGGCCCCGCGCATTCTTGCGGCAATCGACAATATCGGTCTTCCGTGGATGCCTGACCGGAACAATTCCTCCGGCCGGGGAAAGGGCAACACCATCGGCGACGGCCCAGACGATTCGATCGGCAGTTCAACCGGCAATGAAGCGGGCGTGGGTGGCCCTCGAGGACCTTACCGGCCCGGCCTGACACAGCCGGTGTGCGTGTACTGTCCCGACCCGCAATACACGGAGGAAGCGCGCAAAGCGAAGGTACAAGGGACGGTAACGCTGAAGGTTCTCGTAGGCGCGGATGGTCGGCCGACGCAGGTTCGCTTCGTGAGCGGAATCGGTTTGGGCCTGGATGAGCGCGCGCTGGAAACGGTCCGCGCGTGGAAATTCATGCCGGCGCATGACGCGGCTCGCCACGCCGTTCCCACGTGGATCACGATTGAAGTGATCTTCCGGCTCATCTAGACAAGGTTCATCCCGCCGAGTAGCCTGTTTGTATGCCCTACGAGTTTTCCGAGAATGAATTCGAGCTGGAGCCGTCGTCGTCCGGGTCGTTGCGCGGCGGGCCGCCGCGAAAACTGACCGGCGTTGGCGTGCTCGACCCTCCAGTACCACCGAAACGTCCGCCTGAGCCGATCCCTGCAGAGTCTGCGTCTCTTTTTATGCGCATCGTTGCGGGAATAGTGCTTGCGGGTTTCGTCGTCGGGACATTGTTGTTGTTGGGACGGCGATAGGCTCACGATAAATTCTCTGGCTCAGCGCCGTGCGGGAGACGCATGGCGCGCGTGTTTGCACTTCTGCAACAAAAAGCTGATACCATTTCCTTCCCATGTCCACCCGGCGCTGCGCCACTTGTGGCCAGGAATTCGAACTCCGGTTCGGTGACACGGCGATGACCGTGAATTGCCCGACGTGTGATTTGCAGCAGTGGGAAGCCGCGCAATCCCCGCTGGGTCCGATGGTGAGCGCCTCTGCCACAGACTCGCCGACTTTTCCAATTACCATCGGACTGATAGCGGTGAGCGTGCTGGTCTACGCGGTGATGGTTTTGCGCGGGGTGTCGGCGTTGGACCCGACTCCCCGAGACGGCATTGCGTTTGGCGCAGACTTCGGCCCGCTGACGTTTGGTGGCGAATGGTGGCGGCTGGTGACCAGCATGTTCGTGCACTTCGGCGCGATTCACGTCGGGCTGAATATGTGGTGCCTGTGGAATCTTGGCCGCGCCGCAGAACGGTTGATGGGACGGGTCGCGTACCTGCTCGCGTACTTCGTCAGCGGAATTTTCAGCAGCATCGTGAGCGTGTATTGGCATCCGATGGCCGCCAGCGCAGGCGCCTCCGGCGCGATTTTTGGTTTGGCGGGCGTTCTTGCCAGCTTTGTCTATTTGAAGAAAACGCCCTCCCATCTGCAAATCAACAAAAACATGCTCGGCAGCCTGGGAACATTCATATTCTTCAACCTGGTTTACGGCGCGGCGAGGCCGGGGATAAGCAATGCCGCGCATCTTGGCGGATTAGTGATGGGGCTTGTAGTGGGGGCGGTGCTTCCCGCAGCAGGTGACTCGGAAGGCGCGCGGCGAACGCGGCTATCCATCTTGGGCGTGCTCTCGGCTATTGCCCTGGTTGCTTCGGCAGTTGGTGCGCAGTGTCTCCAAGCTGGGGTGAGCGAACTGGCTTCAATCCAGGAACTCATCGTGGAGCACAAAGCTGACGAAGCACTCGCCAAGCTGGAGGAATTGACGGCGCGCCAGCCGCAGATGGCCAGCGCGCAGTCCATGCTTGCTTCTCTGTACTTCAAAAAAGGCCAATTCCAGCAAGGTGTGGCCGCGTTGGAAAGAGCTTGCGTGGCCGAGCCGCAGAACCTGACCTATCAGCAGCAGCTTGGCACCGCTTATGTCAGCCTGGGACAATTCGACAGGGCGGTTGCGGTCTATCGAAAAGTCACGCAAGAGGATCCGGAAGATCCGAACGGGTTTCTCGGATTCGGCTATGCCTACCTGGGCTTGCAGCAATACGACTCCGCCATTTCCGAGTTTCGCCAAGCCGTGGCGCTGGACCCAAAGGCTCCCGGCCCACTATACGCGCTGGGCCAGACACAGATAAAAGCCGGACGCTTCGCGGAAGCTCAGGGAACCTTTCGTCAACTCGTTGCACAGTTTCCGAACGATGCCCGAGCCAGGGCGGCCTTGGATTACGTGACGCGGCAGGTGATCCCAAATGCTTCCCCTCATTGAGATGCGGCGATAGCCACGTCCGCTTTCGCATTTTTGCAACCTTTTGCGCAACTCGCGCGCGCTTCGTTTCCTTCTCCCTGCCGCAATCTGCTACGATTTCGCCATGAGAAGAGCGCATATTTTCCCGCTTGGTTTAGTCGTGGCGGCCTTGTGGTTTGCAGTGGGGACATCAGCACAAACCATGACGGGTTCGCTGGAGTTTTCGGCGCATATCACTCCCACGGCGGCGCGCCCAGAGCCAGTGCGGCAATTCACGTTTTATGTTTTGACCAAAAGCTATACGGAAATCGTGAAGGAAGCGGAGGAAAAGGATCCCGTTCCGCAGCGCGATGAATTCATCGACGGCCTGAAGATTTCCCCTGAGCTGCGAACCTGGCTCAAGAATCATGACGTCATGGACCTCACTTCGCCCGACATCGATAAGCTGATTTCGCCCGACGACATCATCAACGTGCCCGAATTTTTGCTGGCCTATCAGCGCTCGAACAGCGGTGGCGTAACGAAAGGGCTCCCCAAGCCGAAATACACCGAGGCGGACAAAACCAAGGATCCCGCGAAATACGAAAAGTTGCGGCAGGATTATTTGACCGCGCTGCGGAAATTCATCCGCTCGTATCCGGAAACTGTTTCTGGCGTAGAGCTGGAGTTGGATGGAGTCAACCCCGAAAGGAAGTGGGCGACATTGAACAATGACCGACGCAAGCGCGTGGAGCGCACTGCGCCGGACCTGGCCCAGCTCAAATTCCTTGCCGCAAAGGCAGACACAGATCTGGAAGGTCACGCTTCTGTCTCCGGACTCGCACCGGGAAATTACTGGATTTCTTCACTGAACCTACAGGCCAACGCCGGAGACATGCGCGTGCGGTGGGACGTGCCGGTGAAAATTGAAGCGGGGCAGACGACGCGCCTGGAACTATCGAACCTGAACACCACGGAAATCCGTAGTTCCACGCCCTGAGGCGCTAGCGCGGCTGCCATGGGCACGCCCCTCCATTGGATCATCTTCAATCTGGTTGTGCTGATCGCCATCGCGCTGGATCTGCACGTTTTCCACCGGCACCTGCACAAAATCGGCCTGCGCGAGGCGGCGATTTCCAGCTTCTGCTGGATCGCAATTTCCGTGATTTTTGGATTGGGAGTACTGCATTTCAAAGGTCAGCAGCCGGCGCTCGAATTTTTTACCGGCTACCTGATTGAAAAAGCGCTCAGCGTCGACAATCTGTTTTTGTTCCTGGTGATTTTTCGCGCGTTCGCGGTGGAAGACCGCATGCAGCACCGCTTGCTCGAGTGGGGAGTCGTGGGCGCGCTGGTGATGCGCGGGCTGATGATTGGATTGGGAGCGGAGTTAATCAAGAATTTTTCCTGGGTGCTTTATTTTCTTGGCGCATTTCTTGTGTACGCGGGCATCCGGCTGTTCTTCAAGAAAGAGGAAGTGCACCCGGAAGAAAGCAGAGTCGTGCGGTTCGCCAGCCGGCACTTGCGAGTAGCGCGTGAATACAACGGCGAGCATTTTTTTGTGAAGAGCGCCGGAAAGCTATTTGCGACGCCGTTATTTCTCGTGCTGTTGGTTGTGGAATTCACAGACGTGACTTTGGCGATCGATTCGATTCCCGCGGTTTTCGGAATCACGCGCGATCCGTTCATCGTCTACACGTCGAACGTGCTGGCGATTCTCGGATTGCGCGCGCTCTATTTCTTGCTGGCGGGCGTGATCGACAGGCTGCGCTTTCTGGACGAGGGGCTGGCCGTCGTTTTGGTATTTATTGGCGGCAAAATGATTGGCGAGCGCTGGCTGCATATTCCAGTAGGCATTTCGCTTGCGGTGGTCGGTGGCGTGCTGCTGATCGCGCTGCTGGCCTCCTTGCTAATTCCGCCAAAACGAAAAGCCCGGCTCTAAATGGCCCCTTCTATCGTAAGTTCGCTGGCACAGCACAACATCAAGCCGGATTTCGCCGCGTTTCTTCGCCGCCGGCCTGACCCGGCTTCAAATACCGGGGTGCTCAAGCTACAATTCTGGATGGTCTCATGTCCAGCCCCCTGACTTCAGCCATTGCAGGTCTGTCGGCCCCTGAGGCGACCAAACGAGAAGCCGCAGCGGAGGAGATTTATCGCTTGGGACGAGCGACAGCCGGGTCCGCCATTTCGGAATGGTGGACCGATAGCGAACTCTCCGCGCTGCTTCTGGCGCCCAGCCCGACCATAACTGTTGGGCTGGCTGTGGCGCGTGAAACTTTCAGCCCCATTCGCATCGCCAATGGCACGCCGCGGCTTGCGGAAGTTCCCTCGGAGCAGGATGCGGAAGAGTTTGAGGTGCATTTTGGAAACGATGTCTCGCTCGACATTCTGACCACGCGCGAGCCGGGCAGTAATGGGGCTATTGCGAAATTCCTAGCAAAGTTTGGGGAGGGCGTGCAGCAGGTGGAGTATCGCTGCAAGAATGTGGATCGCGCGACGGCAATTCTCAAGGAAAAGTTCCGGCTGGCACCAGTGTATGCGGAGACGCGGCCCGGCGCCGACGGCACGCGCGTGAATTTTTTCCTCGTGGCGTCGCCGGACGGCGGCAAAGTGTTGATCGAACTTTACGAATCGGCGGCACCCGAGCCGCGCAAGTAATCAGTGGCACCTTCAGCATGTCATCGGTTGTTCCGGTTGACCCACTTCGTCATCAGGAACCGGTCGTGACTTTCATATCCCGTGCGGCGATACAGTTCCAGCGCAGGATCATTTCCATCATCAACTTCTAGGTGAATCGCGTTGACTCCCATCTCCCGCGCCCTTTCTTCCACAAATGCAACCGCCTGGCGGCCGTATCCGTGGCGACGGTGGTCCGGAAGAATATACAGTTCATCGATGAACGCATCGTGGCCGTGAAATTCAAAGCTAAAGCCAACGGTCAGAATGATGTAGCCGGCGAGGTCGGAGCCGTCGAATAGCAGCCAGATTCGCCCGAATTGGGGAAGCGATAGAAATCGGCGAAACGTCGCGCGAGCTGCGCCTTCGTCAAAAACGATCTTGCCGGGCTCTTGCTCGGCCAGGCTGCGCATCATAGGCATGAGCGCGGCTTCGTCCTGCAAATCCGCCTCACGAAATCGCAATGCAGACAAATTATTCCCCGCTTTGTTCAATGAGCTTGGCGACCAGGCCGGTCCAGCCCGTCTGATGGCTGGCGCCAATGCCGGCCCCATTATCGCCGTGGAAGTATTCGTAGAAAAGAATCAAATCGCGCCAGTTCGGATCGGTTTGGAAAAGCTCTTCTCGTCCCGCAACCGGCCGCCGCCCGCTCGAATCGCGCAGAAAAATGCGAATCAAGCGTCGGGAAACCTCCGCGGCGACCTGCCATAGGTCGGCTTCGTTGCCTGAATGCGTAGGACATTCGATGCGGAAGTCCTCTCCATAATAATGATGAAATTTTTGCAAAGATTCGACCAACAGAAAGTTCACGGGAAACCAGATGGGCCCGCGCCAGTTCGAATTTCCGCCAAACAGGCCGGTGGCCGATTCCGCCGGCTCGTATTCCACCCGGTTTATATGTCCATTGACCTGCACCTCGTAGGGATGGTCTTTGTGATACTGAGACAAGGCGCGGATTCCATACGGAGAGAGAAACTCGTCTTCGTCCAGCATTCGAGCCAGCACGCGCTTCAATTGCTTGCGGTTCACCAGCGACAATAGCCGGCGCACCCCGCGCGCCGAGCGCTGCGTCATTTCAATGTGTTCGGGTACATCCGGGTGATTGTCGACGAACCACTGCATGCGGCGCTTGAAACCCGGCAGGCGGTCGACAATTTCCGGCTCCAGCGTTTCCACTCCAAATAGCGGGATGAGCCCGACCATCGAGCGAATCTTGAGGAAATGTTGGCTGCCTTCCGGCAAGCGGAGCACGTCGTAGTAAAAACCGTCTTCGTTGTCCCACAACGCCATCCCGTCCACGCCGATGTCATTCATGGCGTGCGCAATGTAGACGAAGTGTTCGAAAAACTTGCTGGCGACGTCTTCGTACGCGGGATCTTCTTTGGCTAATTCCAAAGCCATGGCCAACATGTTCAGGCAGTACATACCCATCCAGCTCGTGCCGTCGGATTGTTCAAGGTGTCCGCCTGTGGGAAGCGGCGCGGAACGGTCGAACACTCCGATATTGTCCAGGCCCAGAAAACCCCCCTGAAAAATATTCGCGCCGTCGGGATCCTTGCGGTTCACCCACCAGGTAAAATTCAGGAGTAGCTTGTGAAAAATTTTCTCGAGAAACGCGCGGTCTGCCACGCCTCGAACGCGCCGCTCGATTTTGTATACGCGCCACGCGGCCCAAGCATGTACGGGAGGGTTCACATCGCTGAAAGCCCATTCGTAGGCAGGCAGTTGCCCGTTGGGATGCATGTACCATTCGCGCAGTAGCAGGACAAGCTGTTCTTTGGCGAAGTCGGGATCGACAAGCGCCAGCGGAATGCAATGGAATGCAAGGTCCCACGCCGCATACCACGGATACTCCCACTTGTCGGGCATGGAAATGACGTCGTCGTTATATAGATGCGTCCAGTCCTTGTTGCGGCCCTTCCACCGCTCGGCAGCAGGTTTGGGACCAGCCGGATCGCCCTCGAGCCAGGTTCGCACATCATAGTGATAGAACTGCTTGGACCAAAGCATCCCGGCAAAAGCCTGGCGCATTACAGCCCTGGCATCGGCGGAAATATCCTTCTGGATCCGTGAGTCGTAGAATTCGTCCGTTTCCTTCTGGCGCGCCGCGAAGACCGCCTCAAATCCTTCAGCAAAATCATTCGTCCCCGGAACGCCCTCCGCGCGCTCGGCATGAGCGGGAGAAGTGATGGTGCCCGTGGCTGTCGCGTATACATCCATGCTCCCGAGCGGCTCGAGGTCAGTCAATCGAAGCTTCAGCGTGGCAGAAGCGCCCGCATCCAAATGCAAAGGATAATGTGCGGCCACTTTCGTGCCCATGAGCTCGGGATTGACTGCGGCTTTGTTGCCGTGGACGACGTATTCGTGAAACGCGTCTTTGACGTAAGGCGTACGATTCTTGGTGTTGAAGAGCCGCTCGTAGTTCGTTTCGTTCTCCGTGAAAAGAAGCCCGGGTGTTCCCGCGCAAAGCAGCCAGCGTTTGCCGTACTGCCAGTGCTGCAATTCCACGCACGCGCTTCCGGGAACGTTGGCGGCTTTTCTGGCCACCGGCCGCCGGAGATCCTTGCCCCACGACCACGTGTTGCGAAACCAGAATTGCGGCAAAACATGAAGCGTCGCGGCTTCCGGTCCGCGATTCACCGCCGTAATGCGAATCAGGATGTCTTCCACATCGGCTTTGGCATACTCGACAAATAGATCAAAGTAGCGGTTGCCTGAAAATATTCCCGTATCAAGCAATTCGAATTCGGGCTGGTTGCGGCCGCGGCGCTGGCTTTCCTCGATCAGCCGTTCGTAGGGAAATTCGTTTTGCGGGTATTTATACAGCATGCGCATGAAGCTGTGCGTGGCAGTCGAGTCCAAGTAAAAGTAATACTCTTTCACGTCTTCGCCATGATTCCCTTGATTTCCTGTTAAACCGAAAAGCCGTTCTTTTAAGATCGGGTCGTGGCCATTCCAAAGCGCCAGCCCGAAGCACAGCATCTGGTGCCGGTCGCTAATCCCTCCAATACCGTCTTCGCCCCAGCGATAGGCTCGGGAACGCGCGTGATCATGCGGAAAGAATTCCCAGGCCGTGCCGCCAGCGCTGTAATCCTCGCGGACCGTTCCCCATTGCCGTTCGGAAAGGTACGGCCCCCAGCGCTTCCAATGCTTCTTACGAGTGCGCGCTTCTTCCAGGCGGCGGTCTTCAATGGTTTGAATGCGGGCCATGGCGTGGCCTCCAAGAAGGAAGCTCACGCTATGGTCGCATTTTTCGATGAAAAGAGAAGAGCGAGCTCAGAAGTGGGGTGTCCGGTTCAACAAGCCTGTATTCCGATGCTGCTTCGCGGCAGGGCTTTACTGCGCGGGAGGTGTCTGTGGAGCCGGCGGCTTGGCAGAACGCAGCAACGTGATTTTTGTACCGGTGTCGTCCTGGGTTAGATCTACGAGACGAATTTGGTCGCCGCGCTCGCCCACAAAAGTGATGTCATCGTCGGTAATATGGGAATTCTGGAATTCATCGGGCAGTTTTTTCGGGCCACTGTCTTGGCGCGTGAATTCGGCGCTTAGATGTTCGATATACCAATTGGCCACAAACTCGCGCGACGAATTCGTGTGATAGGTGCTCGACACCACTTGCGGTTGATTGCCATCAGTCTCTGCAAGCTTCGCTGCTTCCGGCCCGGGGAGCACTAGATTTGCTGCCGGATAAACGGGCAGCCCTGGCCCAACCTGTTGCGCTTTCTCCAGGCGGTAGTCGCCGATTGGCGTACGCACTGTCGTCTTATCACTGGAAGAGCGCAGTCCCAGGGCGTTGATGACCCGCGAAGCCATCAGCAAGCCGCCCGCAAGAAGCACACAAACACCACAGGTCATGGCCACCATCATGAACAGGAGCGACTTGGAGGAAGGGGCTCCGCTCGAAGCTGAAGCGTCTTTTGCCATTACCGAATCTTCTCCGTGGGCAACTCGAGCTCGTTACGCGTAAAGTCAAGAAAGCCAAAGAAAACTTGCGGCCGATCTACTTCATCCCCCACCAAAAAACGCGGCCTCGGGGGGACTCTCGAGGCCGCGCAAAGTTCTCGGCTACAACTTGCCAATCACTGGGTCGGCAGCATGAGCTGCGTGAATCCCGTCGTATTGACGTCGCGGAACATCGGAGTTCGCGGCGGCAGCAGCGTCGGATTCAGGAAGTTAACGTCAAACGAATAACCGCGCGTCGGCGGGCTGTACACCGTATTGCAGCACTTAAAGATGCCCGTCGCCTGGCGGCTGTAGAACATGCTGACCAGCGAACCCTCGTAGTTCAGCGTGCCGTTCCAACCTTCCACGAAGCGCAAGAAGTTGTGCACACCACCATCGGTGCCCATGTCCTGGCTGCTGTCCAGCGTAGTGTTGTCCCAGCTCGGAATGGGGAACGGCAACGTCTTGCCGGCATTGACGCCCAGACGGTAATAGGTCGTGTTCCCTGACCGGTTACCCGGATTGTAGGGAAAGGCAAAGGAGTTCACATCGTTCCAGCTAACGGAAAGCATGGAGACCGCATCAGCGGTTAAAGAGGCAGCGATGCTCGGATCGGAAAACCCGTTGCCAGCCGAATTCGCATTGAAATCGCCCTGAAGATAAGCCGGGTTCTCCGTCGCGATGCTCAACCCGCAGGAAACACTACCTGGGCAAGTGGGCATTGTTAGAAGGTTGCCGTTGACAATCTTCACGGCGCGCCGAAAGAGAGCATTGGGGTTCTCACGTCCCTCGCTCGAATTGACCAGATACGTTCCGGGCCAGGGCAACCCGCCGTTAGGACCGGTACAGTTTGGATCAGCGGTGGTGGCAGACAGAGAGTTCGAGAAGAGAGTGTTTGCCAATATAGAGCCGGTGCTGTCAACCATGGTCGAGGGAAACGAATTATCGCCATAGGTGTAGAGGATTCCTGTGGCATCCAGATCCTCTCCGGTATCCAGGGTGCCGTTGGGGCAACCGGTCTGGGTTGAGGGATTGATGTAGTCGCTGTACCCGTACTCACCGGTTTCGTTCCCCGAAGGGGAGAGCGGTGGCCAAGTGCCAGTGAATGGGGCAGAAGGTTCGTAATTGCCGCGGCGGTCGGAGATGTAAACGACGAAATTGTTAGGTGCAATGTTGGGGTCCTGCGTGCTCGGGCCGGAACTACCAGAAGTGGGTAGCGTTCCGTTGAGCCATTTGGCCAGGTTCTTGATGTCCAGCTCGACGTAGTTCATCACGCCACCCAGCGTAACCCTGCTGCCATACGCGCCAGTCGGAATAACGTCACGGCGTGTACCTTCTCTGGTATCGAACAGCGCGTTCGGCCAAAAGTCATACGGCTGGGGGGTCCAACCCGCGAGGATCGTCCCTGTAGCTGGATCGACGCCGCAAACCTGGGCGACCGTAGATTGTAAGGGCTTGTTGGTTGAAGGCGAACCCAGCGTTCCAGTAGCGTAAGGAACAGAAGAAGGGTTGTCGCGGATGCGCTCCAGGCGAATCACGGCGTTAGGATGGGGGTCCAAACAAGTGCCCGCGGTGGCCGGGGGATAGTTGCCAGCGGCCATTGCCGCAGCAATTTGGCTTGTAGCCGGGCTGCCCGGCAGAAGAGGCATAGCAGGAGCGCGGCCGTTCTGCATATACGTGGTCGTGCCTGTCCAAGCGGAATTGAGGGTGCTGCCATTGAGCGACTGGGGTACAGGGTTAATGTTCCTGCCCGCATAGCCGAGGCTTAGAATCTCCTGTGTCACGTCCTTATACGTGCCGCACGGCGAACCATATGCGGTTTGGGCGTCAATCTTGATATAGCCGGTGATGATTTTGGTGGCGTTGGATTGCCAATAGCCATCGCCGCTTAAGGCAGTAGCGGTGCCAGCGGTACTGCTTGGTAGATAGGAAGTCGCGCCCGAGATAGCGCCTGAAGCACCGAGAGGCAAAGGCGTCGTGCCGTTGGTGCCCATCAGAGTCTTCAGGGCCGTAGCGTTGGAGCTGGACCAACTTGCAACGGGCATGGCAAGGTCTGCCAGGTTGAACGGAGCGCCGGAACTCACGCATGGCAGGCTGGTGATGTCGCTCGCGTTGTCCGAAAGCAGAATCCGCAAGCTCGCTTCAGAGAAATATCGTTCGCCAAGCACACCGGGATTTGACGTGTTTTCGTTCGCCACCGGCCGGCGGATCATATCCACGGGAGAACTGCTTCCCAGCAGACTAATGGTCAAGTTAAGTTGCTTTGTGCCGCTGCGAAGGTTCCCGTTGTAGGCGGCGGTGACCGACGGCCAGGCGGAGTTGGCCGCCGAACCCGGGCAACCGACAAGGGTTCCTTCACTGAATCCTAGCGCACGGAACGCGCTGCCTCCCGTGGTGATTTCAACGCTGCCCGGATGTGGACCCGAAGTCGACTCCAGGTTCCCATTCACGCGGCAGTTGCGGAATATACTACCCGACGCAGTTACCGGGCTTGCCATCCACAACTGGTCCACCGTCGTTTGTGACGGCGTGGCACCGGCCGGTCCGCCGCTGTCCAGAAACAAATTGCCGTTTGTATGCACGCGGCCGCCAAAGTTGAAGTTCGGACCCGGGAAGAAGCTCAGGTCGGTCTGAGAGAAAATACCGAACTGAAAGAGCGGAATGCCGACGGTCTGCGTCGTCCGCTGCAGCTTCACTTGCGCTCCTGTGTTCGTTAACGCTCCAACGACAAGCGTATAGGTGGTTTCCAGCGCGCTCATACCTTGCCAGGGGCTCGAACCGGAGGTGATCTGCGCATAGGCGGGAAGCGGATTGCCGTGAGTGTCTTTGGGGTAGGAGATGGTGTAAGTGCTGTTTCCCTGGGAATCGACGTAAGAGACCCCCGTTGACGAGGGGAGCGCCGGAGGGGTGCTCATCAATGCATTCACTTGAACCCCTGTCGGCGAATAGGTGGTACCGAACAGCGTGCCAAGGTCTGCCGTGAGCTTTTCCATGCCCGACTCTGCGCCATAGAATGCGCGCATTTGGTCGCTGTCCATGCCCTGGAGGCGCTGCCCTTCGGAAACCAGCAGCATGAAGCCCACGACCATGGCGGCCATGAGCACGAGCAAGAGAAGAGTTGTCACCAGGGCGATGCCCGCTTGCTTTCGCATGTGAGTGTTCTCCGATTTCATGTCGCGTGTCCTCATTACTTGTAAGTATTGAAATAGGCCATGCTGCGGAGGGCAACCTGCGTGGCCAGATTGGTCCGGGTGTACTGGTTCGAGAGCGCTGCGGTCGTCGTTGTACGCGCCCCGAGGTAGATGTTCACGGACCGAATCTCATTTTCATTGTCGCCGGTGGGAACTGTCCCCTGATTCACTGGAGGGGGTGTCGTGCCGTCCGCAAGGTTGAAAGTAAATTGCAGATTCTCAAAAGTTTCCGCCACCGGCTGAGGCGCATTGAAGTTAATGGCCCGCATGAGGCGCGGGTGGTTGGAATCGGTGGTGGTGTCGAGATAATAGGTAATCATCCAAATCCGGGTGGCGGAAGTATTCGGATAGGTGCCGTTTGGCACGCCTCCGGTGAGGTTTTGAAGCTGCTTGATCGTTCCCGCCGTTTCGGTGGTCGTGCGGCCATTCAAGTTGAACGGATCGCCAGAGGCAAAATTCAAAGTCTGCCCCGAAACGCTGGTCACCGTTTGAAGAACGCCGTTGGAATTATTGGCGTTGTAAATCATGAGGAGGTCGCCCGGATTGACAGGGATGCCGGCGGAGCCGGTGGTGACGCAGGTCGAATCAAAAGTAATGGCCGAGCCGGTTGCTGTGATCGAGCCGGCGGGACAGCCGGAACCGTTGATGGGCTTGGCATCCAGCGAGAGCGTATTGTCCGTATACAAAACGGTGATGATGTCCGTCTGAGGACCGCTAGTTCCGTCGGGACTCGTGACCGTGGGACCGAGGTTGTTGCCCGGCTCAATCGCGGGCAGAATCACGTTGCAGCCCGCGTTTGCGGCATTGGGACCATTAAAGGTCAAAGTCAACACGGTAGGAGGCCGGTTGACTTTGCCTCCCGTGTTGCAGCCCGAAGCGTTCGGCGTGTTGGGGATAGAAATACCGCCCGTGGGGATGCCCGTGCCAGTTTGAATCAGGTCTTGGACAATCAGGTTCAACCCCGCGCGCATGTTGTCGCCCATGTCCGAGGCTTGCGTGACGTTGGTGTTGGCTTTGGTGGAGTCGCGGAACAGCATCACCGCTGCCGCCAGTGCCACCGAGGTGACTCCGATCGCCACCATCAACTCAATTAATGTGAAACCAGAGTTCTTTTTCATGCGCTCTCCAATACATTTCCTCAGGAGAATTCCGAGATGAAGCTGATCAGTGTGTACTGTCGCTGCATCCTTCCCGCCGTGTAATTCATCGTGATGGTGATCTGTCGAAGCGCGGGTTCGCCCGGCACGTTGGCAATCACGATGGTGCGCGTCATGTTCGTGAGCGGCATGAGGATGTCATCGGCAGTGCCCAAAATCTTGTCGGGCCCAGGTCCGATGATGACCGTATCGGGTTGCGTGGTGACGTCGTCCGCCGTGCCATAAAGTCCGTCGGGGCCGGGAGCGAGAAGCGGCTGAGGGCCGTTCAGGAAGATCCCATCGTTCGCTCCTCCGGCTCCCGTAACATTGCGGATATTGGTCCACGCCAGCACCTTGGAGTCGCGCGCGGCAAATATTGTTTCCACCGCTTCTTCCGCTTTCTTTTCCGCGATGTAATCGAGCTGCGTCATGTTCGCAACTTGAATGCCCTGCGCGTAGACTGCTGCCAGCGACAAGATGCCGAACGAGAGAATGGCGATGGCAACCATGGCTTCGAGCAGCGTGAAGCCTTTTGGGGTTTTGCTATTTCGTGAAAAGCGATCCATGCTCGTTCCCCCTATTCCTGCCACTGGGTCCCGTCCCAGTGATACTCACGAACTCGGCCGGTAGCCCCGAGGACAGTGAGGGCTCGCGCTGTCAGGGGCTGCCCGTTGAGTCCCAGAAATACCGTGCCGTTCACGTAGTTGTTGTTGCCGTCGATAAACGCGCCATTGGTTGTGAATTTCATAATCGGTGGGCCACCCGAGGCATTTTCAAAGTAGACTGCTGAGCTGTTTCCAAAGCTCATGGGTGTGTCAGGAACGCCGGCAAATACCTGGTATTGCGCTCCGCCTTCGAAGGTATAGGTGACCGCCGCCGGAGGTGTCCCCGTTACCCAAAGCTCCTGGAGAGTCAACTGATTAGTTCCAACAAAGGTAACCTGGACCTCACGCCGGTGCGCGATGGCCTGTTCGCGCGCGGTGCGCAGCCGGTAAAGCAACTGGTCCATGGCTGAATTTGCTTTTGCATTCGGGATGATCGTTGTCCATCGGACCAGAGCCATGCCGAGAACGATGAACATGATGGCGATTGCCACGAGGGTCTCAATCGCGGAAAACCCTATCTGCGATTGCTTTGAATCCTTTTTCATGCCTCACTCCAAGCGATTTCTGCCGCCGAATACACTCGTTGGCAGCCTACAAAATGCACGAGCGCGCCCAAAGTCAATATCCAGCTAAGTCCTTTATAGTCATAAAAATAGAAGACGGACACTTCTCGTAGAGGATGGGGCCTTTGTTACAAAAAGTTACAAAGCGCGTTACCTTGGGGCGCGCTTCCGGGGTGAATCCTACGTTTAGCGGAGCAGACCGTTTCGCCCGGCGAAGTTGGCCAATACCCTCGAATAGCGGAAGGTCCAAGGCTCGGGCCACTTTATATTTTTCTAATTTTTCCAAATAGAAGTCAGGACGCGCTGGTCGGGGGTGAAACCGCCAGTCCACGACATTCGTTGTATGCTAGCGACCCGCTATTCGCATCCATGCTTTTGGGCGTGTTTTCAGGGAGACCAATCATGTTGGGAATGAAGGGCGAACCATCCGTAGCAAAAACCAATTCGTGCCGTCATCTTGCTATTGCGGTGCTGGCTGTGTTCATTCTCGCGGGACCGGCGACATTTCGTTCGCGGGCACAAGACCGTTCACTGAGCGAACTGCAAAGGCTGAATCAGTCCATGGATGGACTGATCAAAAAGGTTTCCCCAAGTGTCGTCCAGATTCTTGTGACCGGCTATGGCCCACTGGAAGAAGGCGACCGCGGCAACACCACAACGATCATTGGCAGGCAACGGGCGATCGGCTCCGGATTTGTCATCGAAGAAAACGGATACATCGTGACAAACGCACACGTCGTCAACGGAGCACAGCGCGTGCAGGTGATATTGCCTAATCCAAGTGCGGAGAGTTCCCTGGAAGCTGCGCTTTCGACACGAACGAGAATCGTTCCCGCGCGAATTATCGGAGTATCGCGGGACTTGGACTTGGCAGTCATCAAGATTGGGGCTGGGAAACTCCCGGCGCTTGCCTTGGCCAATTACCACAAATTGGAACAGGGAGAAATGGTGTTCGCGTTTGGGAGTCCAGAGGGGCTGCGAAACTCCGTCACGATGGGTGTGGTCTCTGCTGTTGCAAGGCAAACGGATCCGGATTCGCCAATGGTTTACATCCAGACCGACGCCGCGATCAACCCGGGAAATTCAGGCGGGCCGTTGGTCAACGTGAGCGGTGAGGTCGTCGGGGTTAATACGTTCATCCTTTCGCAGTCCGGCGGAAACGAGGGACTCGGTTTCGCCATTCCGAGTGGCGTGGTTGGCGTCGTTTATAAACAATTACGCAAGTTCGGACACTTGCACCGCGCGCAGATCGGCATAGGGATCCAAACCATTACGCCCACCCTGGCCGCAGCTCTAAAGCTACCGCGAGATTATGGCGTGCTGATCTCGGATGTCGCACCCGGCAGCCCAGCGGAAGCCGCGGGGCTGCAAATCGGAGAAGTGCTGGTGGCGGTAGACGGAAGGCCTGCGGAAAATGTGCCATTTGTGGCATTTCGCTTTTCTTCCCTAGAGGCCGGTGAGAAAGTCCACCTCGACGTTCTTCGCGGCAGCGAGCGAATAGCGTTCGACGTGCCGGCAGCCGAGACACCACACGATATGGATCAAGTTGCGGCCCTGGCGGACCCGGAAAAAAATCTCGTGCCGACGCTGGGAATTCTCGGCGTGGAAATCGATCAGAAGATTGCAGCAATGGTGCCGGACCTGCGCGACCCTTTCGGAATTTTTGTGGCGGCGCGCGCGACGGGCGCCAGCGTGGAGGTGCCCCTACTGGCGGGAGACGTGATTCGAACGCTAAACGGCGAGCCGATGACCACGCTGAATCGGCTCCGCGCTGCGCTCAAGGCTCTGCCCCCGGGGGCGCCGGTGGCCTTGCAAATTCAGCGGGAGCAGAAGCTGCAGTTTCTGGCGTTTACCCTGGACTAAGGGCAAGGCACCGAGAGAAGTGTGGACTTGCTAAACGATTGATTCCATAGGCCCATAGAAGGGCAAGAAGGGCAGTCTACCCAGCCACCATCTAGATGGTAGCTGCCATCTAGATGGCAGAACAAAGTTGTCATTGTCGCAAAGTAATCTACCGTGAAAAGCGAGCGGACGCTGCGCACATCCATTCAGGAGTATATGAGGTTGGTATCTGCGCTCAACGCAGAAAGCCCATCAAGCGTGCTGGCAGGTCCCTGAACGACGAACCGCCGGTGATAGAGGAGAAGGGCGCGCAGGCCGGCGAGTTCCTCGCCTCCGCCCGCTCGTCCGGGGCCGCCGTGCAAACAACTTGGGACCACGTTTCCGTGGCCGGTGTGCTGAGCGCCAACCGAGGAATCAACAGCCACGATTCTGCCGTGCAAGTCTGCCATCCCCAGAACCACCTGCTGAAGAAAATTGGAATCGTTGGAGAAGACCGAGGCCACGAGCGATCCTCGGCCGCGCCGGGTCATAGCAACCAGATCTTGCACATTGTCGTAAGCCACCAAAGTGGCTACTGGGCCGAATACCTCCACGTCATGAACATTTTTTGCTGCGAGGCCATTTTCACAAGCCAACAGCGTTGGTTGAACGAAGGCGGACTTTTGCGGATCGGCGTCGACGAGTGGAAAGTTTTCATTGCCGCCAAACACGACAGCGCACTCGGCTTTGAGTTTGTTGAGACCTTCAAGACACGCGGCCTGCTGCGCCTTGTTCACGACCGGACCAACATTTACTTCCGAATTCCGCGCGTTGCCGACTTTCATGGAACGCAACTGAGCGGAAACCGCTTCACTAAATGCCTTTAGATTTTGGCGAGGAACGAAGATGCGGCGGATCGTGGTGCATTTTTGGCCGGCCTTCAAGGTCAATTCTTTCAGAGCTTCTTTTACGAGCAGCCCGAAGAGATCAGAGCCGGGAGCGCAGCCGGGCCCGAGAATTGCGGAATTGATGCTGTCGGCCTCAATGTTGACGCGAACCGAGCGCCGCAAAACGTTTGCATTTGAGCGGATGCGCGCCGCGGTGTCCGCCGATCCCGTGAACGAGACGATATCTTCTTCGCGAACATGGTCGAGAAGTTCGCGGGCGGATCCGCAAACCAGCGAAACGGCGCCGGGCGGCAGAATATTCGCATTGACAATATCTTCCACCATTTTGTGCGCGAGCCAGGCAGTCGGCGAGGCGGGTTTGACGAGCACCGGAACTCCGGAGAGCAGCGCCGGAGCGGCTTTCTCGCAGAAACCCCAAGCAGGAAAATTGAACGCGTTGATGAATATGGCGACGCCTTGAGTCGGAACCAGGAAGTGCTGGCCCGAAAAAACTCCGGTCTTGGATAGTGGAGCAACCGCGCCTTCTTTCAACATTCTCCCTTCGGCCAGCGCGCGACCGATTTTTGCGTAATACTTCACGGTGTAAATCGCACCATCGACGTCGAACGAAGCGTCCGCCTTGGTGGCGCCGAGATTGAGAAGAGAAATGCGAAAATACTCGTCGCGATTAGCGGAAAGGACTTCCCCCATTTTGGCGAGTAAATCGGCGCGCTGCGTGTAAGAGAGCTGCCGCAGAACTGGTCCGCCGTGTGCGCGGGAAAACTCGAGTGCGCCAGCTATATCGAGACCTTGCGAAGAAATGCGCGCGAGTTCGTCCCCAGTCGCCGGATCGACGAGCGGCTCCCCTGGACCCGCCCCTTCAGTCCATTCGCCACACAGATAGTTAGGCAATTTCATAGGGAAATCTCCGTAGGCCACAGAAAGTCGAGCCTTCTAGCGCAAACCTGGACTCTAGTCCATTGAGGTTTGCAACAGGCATAATAGTGCATGTTTCCATGAACAAAAGCCAGTGATTTCTGAACATTGGAACTCAGAATATGGCACCTATACGCTTGAACAGAAGACAGTTATCCAGACAAACCCTCAGTGACTGTGAGGTGCCATGGCTTGAACTAAAGTGCCACTTCCATCTTGACGAGGATGCCCTCTTTTGTACTATACTGCAGGCTCTTGATATCGGAGTAGGAGATCCCCTACGAGCACACAGTCCAAAGTCTCGACATTGACCAGCGCCGGTTCTTCCTCCGATGAGGAGTTCCTGGCCTTTCTGGGCAAGCGTGTCCGCGAGTTGCGCAATCGCCGTGGCATGACCCGCAAAATGGTTTCGCGCGAAGCGGACGTGTCCGAACGGCACCTCGCGCAAGTCGAAGCCGGTGAAGGAAACATTTCCGTGGTGCTGCTGCAACGGATCGCGGGGGCACTAAACGTACCTCTGGCTAATTTTTTTGTTCCGCAGACTGAAGAACCCGCCGAAAAGAGACTGATCCAAAGATTTTTGGAACGCCTGCCAAGCCACCGGCTGGAAGACGTCGTGTTCCGGCTGATGCGCGACTTCGGACATGAAGAAAAAGTTCGGCGGCAGCGTATCGCGTTGATTGGGCTGCGCGGGGCGGGCAAGTCCACCCTGGGAGCAAAGCTAGCAGGGGAGATGAAGGTCCCGTTTATCGAGTTGGACAACGAAATCGAAAAAGATACCGGCATGCCGCTCGACG
>Ga0187780_10000477_pt1 | contig 30106 bp, 26 predicted proteins | sample 1015_Q2_SP10_20__FD_132429 | JGI IMG/M metagenome (GOLD analysis project Ga0187780, IMG submission 132429) | Tropical peat soil microbial communities from peatlands in Department of Meta, Colombia - 1015_Q2_SP10_20_MG | ecosystem: Environmental > Terrestrial > Soil > Wetlands > Peat | place...
CCAACTTAACGTCCCGCCGCCGGTGTTGCTGATGCTGAGGGTCTGAACCGCGGGATTCCCGCTGCCTTGCTGGGCTGTAAAAGATAAACTGGTCGGGCTCGCGCCGATGGCCGGCGGGACCGGAGCGGGTGGCGAAGATGGAGCTGAAGAAGATGAAGGAGTCACTAGTTGAGAGAGTCCTGGCATTTCCGCTGCAAGATTGGACATCGACCGACCTCCTGTAGGTACAGTCGCTCCATTTGAACCATTTGTTGAACCAGCTGCGGTCGTTGCACCCGCAAAAGTGGTTGTTCCGGTCGATGAACTGCGAGGAGCGATCGTATTCGGAGTTGCCGTAGTTATCGTGGTGGTCGCAGCTGAAGGCATAAGTGCTGTTGGCACCGTCGTGGGGGAAGCTAGCGGGGCGGTCTTGCTCGAAAGTGAAGTGTCCTGCGATTGAGCGGTCGCATTGTTCGGTGGAGATGTTGAACCGGCCGTCGAAGTTATTGGTTTGGATGCATCAAACGGGGTCGGCTGAAGTGTAGCAGCGAGAGGACTCTGTGGTTTCCGAATGAGTCGATGGGGGACTGCCTTCGCCGTCTGTACATTTTTCCCTTCAGTTGATGTCTGTGAGGAGTTCCCTGATTTGATTAGGGATTTCTGGTTCGTGGTCTGCACTGTCAGACTGGATGACTGAGCCGCACTATCCTCCGCAAAAAACACGAACGCAAGAATAGCTATTACACAGACCCCAATTTGGGCCGTGCTCGCGTGTCCCATTTGACTTCGTAACTGGTCCACCACATGGTGCATGGTCTGGGTCCTCCGTGTCGCAAACCTGCCAGCGCACCAACTGATTACGATTAAGAAAAACATCAAAATCTCTCCAATCAGCGCTACGATTCACCACATATCAGCATATGCCTCGAACTGTAGGGGATCGAGCAAGACTAATGCCTCTAATCTCTCAGCAGGTGAAGCACGTCAGGTGCCCAATAAATCTCGGTAAAACAACAGAATAGAAATGTGTTGCCGTAAGATGCGCTAGGCAAGTGGTGGAATCGATCGATGTATAGTAATTAGAATATGTACACTTAATCCTACACTTTAATCCATTTCTGGTATCCAACCGTTTTAGAAGCAAAATAGTGCCGAGATTGGGAGTAATATTCAGATGGAAGCTCAAGCGTGCTTGTCATGCCGATAACCCCGTAGGGGAGGCTGCTGGCGTCTCTTCGAAGCCCATCATTGAAGAATAACCAGCGGTTTTCGCGGGCAGTTTCGTCTGATATTACACAAGAGGCCTATTTAGAAACTTCCTGAACGCAGTCTTGAAGGTGTCCGCAAAAGCCTGGGAAGTCCAAGCTGACCCCGGCAAAGTCTTACGAGTTCATTGACTGACTCTACCGGTTGTGCCATTGTGATAAAAATTGTAAAAGGGGTTTGATAATGCCAATAGACCAAGTCAGAAGGCGAAAAGTGGCGGTTGTCGGGCTTGGTTATGTGGGACTTCCGATCGCCGTGGCGTTCGGGAAGCACCAGCGCGTAATCGGGTTCGACATCAATAAGGAAAAAATAGCGGAACTTCAGAAAGGTCTCGATCGAACTGGTGAAGTTTCCTCCGCGGATCTCCAGTCGACGCAAGTTACATATACATCACAACCAGACGATCTCAAGGCAGCTGACTTTATCATTGTTGCTGTTCCCACTCCCATCAGTGAGGCACTCCAGCCAGATTTGAAGCCGCTACGAATGTGCTCTGAGATGATCGGTGCCAACCTGTCACGTGGCACGATCGTTGTTTATGAGTCTACAGTGTATCCCGGAGTAACTGAAGAAGTTTGTCTCCCGATTCTCGAAAAACAATCAGGCATGAAAGCTGGCATTGACTTCAAGGTTGGCTATTCGCCGGAGCGGATCAATCCTGGCGACAAGGAGCACACGCTCGAAAAAATCGTAAAGGTCGTAGCGGCTCAAGATCCTGAATCGCTCGATATCGTGGCAAAGGCCTATGGAATGGTCGTAAAGGCGGGAGTTCATCGAGCTCCTAGTATAAAGGTGGCTGAAGCCGCGAAAGTAATCGAGAACACACAGCGGGATCTAAATATCGCACTCATGAATGAGTTAGCTCTCATTTTCCATCGTCTCGGCATAGATACTAAGTCCGTGCTCGATGCGGCGGGAACGAAGTGGAACTTTCTCAAATTCTCTCCAGGCCTTGTTGGGGGGCATTGCATAGGAGTCGATCCGTATTATCTGACTGCTAAAGCTGAGTCCGTCGGATATCATCCTCAGGTCATTCTCTCCGGCCGACGGATCAATAATGGGATGGGTAAGTTTGTGGCTGAGCAAGCGATAAAATTGTTGAGTCAGCTTGGCCGTCCCACAACTGAGCTGAAGGTTGCAGTATTAGGGCTCACGTTCAAAGAAAACGTTCCAGACCTCCGCAATAGTAGAGTTCCTGACATCATCAATGAACTGCGAGAATATGGCGTGCAGGTTGTCGTTCACGATCCAATGGCCGAAGTGGAAGAAGCCATGGCCGAGTATGGAATTCATCTCACCGAGTGGGATGCTATCAAGAATGTAGATGGTGTGGTATTCGCAGTTTCACACCGTACCTATCTTGAGATGGGAATCCAAAAACTGACAAAGGTTCTTCGTAACCCACAGGAAGGTGTGCTTATAGATGTGAAGAGCATGTTCGACAAGGAGTCCTTCCCCAAATCTCTTAAGTACTGGCGTCTGTAACACATTACGACGGTCGTTTTTATCAGGAGGTTGTGATCTCGTCCACTGAAGTACCTGGACTGTACGCATAGACAAACCCATCTTCCCCCGGTTCACAACATATTGCGGTTTCTTGTTTTTGCTAACCCCCCATCTTGAATCTGATATAGAATTTTCTTGGCACTGAAATTCCAAGTACTTTTCCCAATTTGTGGTCGTGAAGTTCAAATGCTGGTGACGTATGCGCGATGAACGCTTAGAGAGTTTTTTCCAATATTCGTCCGCTAGTAGATTGGTGCTGGGAGCATTCGTGTTCATTGCAGGGTGTGCCTACTTTGGTTCTTCCGATGTGAAGCGGGGAGATGAGTTTCTTGCCGCGGGTAATTGGGAGGAAGCCAGCCTTGCGTACAAACAGGCTCTCAAAGACGACCCATTCAACCCGACGTTGCAGAGTAAGTATGCCATGTCCCGAGAACGTGCCGCTGCCGCTGTTGAAGAAAAAGGCCGTGCATATTTGAAAGACCGGCAACTTGATCTTGCGATCCAACAGTTTAAGCAGGCGTTGGCGAACGAACCGACCAATCTCCAATATCAAGCGGCGCTGGCCGAATCGTTACGTCTTAAAGAAGCGCGCGACCACTACAAAAATGCCGAGCGGCTCGCTCAGATTGGTCGGGCTGAAGATGCCATGGAAGAGTATGCCAAAGCGGCTGAGCTTGATCCGTCATACCAAGAGCCGCTTGAAAGTATCAGCAAGCTGACCGAGGCTCAACAGGCACTTGGTCGAGACGATCAACGCAAGCAGCCGGTCACGCTGCGCTTTCGAAACGCTGGGCTCAAGGAGGTGTTGGAAGGGATTGGGAAAGCTAGAGGTGTCAACCTTGTCTTCGACAAGGATGTTCGGAATGATCCGGTGACGATTACGATTCAAGACACGCCATTCGAGGAGGCATTCAACCTCATTCTCAACAGCAACAATCTCTTTTCCCGTGTGTTGTCGACCGGGTTAATGATCATCAGTCCGAATACAAGACAGAAACAGGAACAGTATCAGGACCTGATGATCCGGACCTTTTATCTCTCCAATGTGAAGGCCAAGGACATGGCGGTTCTGCTCAAGGGCATGCTGGACAGCAAACGCATGCAAGTGAACGAATCGCTCAACACGATCGTTATCCGGGATCAACCGGAGAAAATCGAGTTGGCCGAGAAAATCATCCTCGCCAACGATCGACAAGATTCTGAAGTGTTGTTCGAAGTGGAAGTGCTGGAGGTGAATCGCACTGTCAATCAGACCTATGGGCTGAGCTATCCCAAACAGATTGCTGCGGCCCTTGTCCCACCAGGATTTACCGGAGTCATTAGCGGCGATGTCGGACAGCAATTGACGTATCAGCAGCTCACGAGTCTCGATCCATCCAGTTATCTCTTCAAGCTGCCAACGAACGTACAGCTCGATTTCTTCAAGCAGATAGTAAATTCAAAAACGCTAGCCTCGCCTAAAATTCGCGTGGTTAATAACAAGAAGGCGGAGATCAACATCGGTGACAAGCAGCCGATTCTGCTTTCTACCACCAACGTGTTACCCGGTCAGGCTGCAACGGGGGCGGTTCCGACAACCTCAACAGTTACGTCGATCGAGTTTCGTGATACGGGTGTCAAGTTGACTGTCGAGCCCACGATCCGATTGGTCAATGATCTCGCGTTAAAGATGAAGATCGAGGTCGTTACGCTTGGAGATCAAGTTGTACTGCAAGCAAATCCGCCCATCACACAGTTCAAATTTGGGAATCGATCAGCAGAGACGATGTTGAACATTAAGGATGGAGAAACGATCGTATTGGGCGGGTTGATCCAGGAGCAAGATCAGCGGACCAAAACAACAATTCCGTGGATCGGAGATCTTCCGGTCATTGGAGATTGGATCAGTTCCTTTCAGACTCAGCGCGTCACGACCGAGGTCATCCTGACCATCACCCCGCACATTATTCATACGATGACGCAACCCAATTGGGGCACGCAAGTATTCTGGTCCGGGACAGAGTCAGCATATGCGACGACACCGTTGTTTCCTGGAGCGCCGCAGGGAACAGGCGGTAACCCACTTAGCAAGGTTGCGTTTGGAACCAATTCCAGTTCGCTTAAAAAGATTGCTGTGGGGGTGAAGGCAGCAGGCCAGACGGCAGCAGATTCCGGAGAGGCGGCACGGCTTGTCCTGAAACTGCAAGAATCTTCCGTCCAAGTGGGGAAAGCAGTTCGTGTAGACCTATTCACGGAGCGGATCCAAGGCCTCAAAGAGGGGACATTTACCATCTCGTACGATCCGCAAATCCTCGAATTGCAATCCACGGTTGAGGGTGAGTTGCCTAAACGGGGTGATGCAGGAGGGGTGCTGTCCGCCGTCTCGAACTCGGCGACGGGACAAGTTGAACTAAAACTGGAGCGCCCGACCAAACCAGTTGCGGTAGATGGCAGATTAATCGCCATGCAGTTTATCGCCAAAGCGCCAGGTGTCGCGACACTTCACGCCGAGATGACGGAAGGCCAGGGTCAGGTGGTCGCAGCGGCGCCAAAATCTGCGACAGAAGTGGTGAGGGTTCGGTGAGGCAGTCGGGTGTCACTCTCCTGGAGCTGGTGGTGACGCTTGCCATTGTGCTCATCCTCGCATCGGTGGCTATGCCCTTGAGTCGCGTGTCGGCAAAGAGGGCTCATGAAATTGAGTTCCGGCAGCATTTGCGAACGATGCGAGCCGCGATTGATACCTTCAAGCTGGAATGGAATCGTGACGGAGATACGTTATTAGGCCCTGTATGCATCAAGAACAAGCTGACCTGCAAGGATATCACGAGCCCCTACGGTTACCCCAAATCACTTGATGTACTGCTCGGAGTTAAGCTCAGCAGTCAAGAAGCCACGGTAAAGGGAACAACGACGAGACGATATCTTCGAAGCATTCCAATTGATCCCTTGACCGAGAAAGCCGACTGGCTGCTTCGCTGTTATAAGGACGCGCCCAAGCCTTCAAGTTGGTGTGGCGACGACGTGTACGATGTGCTAACTCAAAGCCAAGACACGGCGTTGGATGGAACAAAGTATCGAGACTGGTGATGATCAGAGGAGAGGAGGCAAACGGCTTCACGATGATCGAACTCATGATCGTCGTCTCTATCGTCGGAATTCTGGCCACGCTCGCTGTGCCGTCCTACCAGGGAACGTTGATTAGAGCCAGAGAAGCCGCCCTGCGCCAGGATTTGTTTACGATGCGTGACGTGTTGGATCAGCACCGCGCTGATCAGGGAAAGTATCCGCCTTCACTGCAAGCCTTAGTCGGTGCAGGATATCTTCGTGCGATTCCGAGCGATCCCTTCACCAATTCGGCTACCACGTGGCAGGAAATAACGGGAACAGTTGAAGAAGGGGTGGCTGACGTATTTTCCGGATCAGATTTGGTCGGAAGCAATGGAGTTCCGTATAACCGATGGTAATACTGGTGTACAAGCTGGTTAGGTCCCATTACGGTAACGATCCCTCTCGGTGTCTTCGTCTCATGAAGTTACTGTCGGACCGGGTCGTCATGATTTGCCTCTTGGGAGTAATGTCTGTGTTTTGGACCGCCTGTGGAGCATTAGAGCCCATGGATGAACCGGAGGTGACCGATCTCCAGTTAACAGTAGACACTCTCAAGGCTTCGGTTCGTGACGCACAGCGGACTGCCTCGGAGATACGCAATGAACTGGAGGCGAGCCGGAAAAATTTGGCCGAGGCACAGGTCGCGCGTGCGCAACTTGAAGGACGTGTGCGGGAGGCCGAACGGAGACTGGCAGAATCGAAACAGGTCATTGATCTCCAACGGGAGGAACTTGCTTCTGCACGAACAGAGCGGGAGCGACTCTCTCGAACTAGTGTTCTGATGCAAGGCCAGCTCAAACAGCTCCATAAGCAACTGTCCAAACTAGGAAAGATTGACGAGGAGGGACAGCCGAGCGGACTGTCACCTGCGAACGTCCCTTCACGGAAAACCCAGAAGGCGATGGTGGTCCCGGCACAGACCAGCTCACCGGCACGTTCTCTACCTGAGCGCAACCTATCCGCGACGCCCGCTACGCTCGTGCGCATGCCATCAGTAAGAGACTCATCCTACAATAGACGGCCTGGTGACCATGAATCACGGTATGTCACCGTGAAAACCGGGGATACGCTCTGGAGCATTGCACACAAACATCATGTCGACGTGAATCGACTACGAGCGACGAATCAGCTGGCTGGGAATCGTATCGAGATTGGACAGGCCCTGAAGCTGCCGGAAAGTCGAATTGAAGACGAACGCGTCACTCCGGCGCCATAAACGTTCACGCCGACTATCCATCCTCATACACTAAGATAACCGATGGCAACGTTTGCCTACAGAGTAGCACGCCCTGATGGATCAACCCTCGATGGACAGATTGAGGGAGAAGAAGAGCAACTCGTGAGAGCCAAGCTTGAAAGCCAGGGCCTCTTGGTCTTCAAAGTTCAGCGTCGTGGCACAGCGGTCGCGACTTCTTCCGTAAGACTACGCTCTCTGCGGAAGTTGCCGGTACAGGAATTTCTGATCTTTAATCAAGAGTTGCTCGCGTTGGTGAAAGCAGGTCTTCCCGTTTTGCGTGTGTGGGATCTCTTGATCGAACGAGCCAGTCATATCGCGTTCCAGCACACCCTCAGAACAGTGCGACAGGATATTCGTGGAGGGACGTCCGCGTCGGACGCTCTGGCCAAACACCCAACTTACTTTTCCGACTTATATATCGCGACCATGAAAGCGGGAGAACAGTCTGGAAACGTGGCAGAGGTTCTGCAACGATTCATTGTCTATCTGAAGCTCATGATCGGTCTTCGTCAGAAAGTGACGAAGGCACTGGCCTATCCAGCCTTTCTTGTTGTCGTCGGAGTCGCAGTAATCGGGTTTTTGCTGAGTTACGTCGTGCCAACATTCGTCTCGGTTTATGGCGAGGTCGGTAAAACCTTACCTGTTGCTACGCAAACCTTGATCGATTTAGTCCATCAATTCCAAACATACTTGGTGCCTGGTCTGCTCACGCTCTTTGGGGTCGGGCTGATTATTCGTGCCTATTACAGATCACCTAGCGGTCGCTTGGCTATCGATCACCTCCTGCTACATCTTCCGGTTCTCGGGCCGATCCTTGTGAAACACCATACCATCCAATTGACTCGGACATTTGCCACGATTCTCGCGGGCGGTACTCCGTTGGTCGAGGCTCTACAGATTGCGCGTGGCGCTGTGTCCAATCGGTTTATTTCAAAAGGCATGGCTACTGCGGTCGAAGAAATTCGAGAAGGGGCGACACTGGCAGCCGCCTTAGATCGACCGAAGGTATTTCCAAAACTGGCGATCGAGATGCTCTCTGTCGGCGAGGAAACCGGATCGCTGGAGAATATGCTCCGGGATGTCGCAGAGTTTTACGAAAGCGATTTAGATCTTCGGCTCACACAATTAACCACGTGGATCGAACCGGCTTTACTATTGATCATGGGCGTGTTGGTCGGGGCAATCGTCGTTGTGATGTATCTTCCCGTTTTTCAGATGGCAGGAAGTGTATGAGGCTCATTCCCAATCGTCGCTCTGCTCGGTCGACTCAAGACGGCACTCGAAGCGCGCGAGCCGTCGTTGTTCCGACCCTCACGCGGCCGTCGCTGGCTGAGGTGCTCATCAAGCACGGTATGGTTCCGAAACAGACGATTGAGCAGACCCTGGGTCGGCTGGGCGGCGCGGTGGCGACTCTCGGTCAAACGTTAGTGAGCGAAGGTGCCCTTTCCGAAGAGCAACTGGCGCGCGCGTTGGCCTCACAATTTGATCTTCCGTTCGATCCCCTCACGGACTTTCACGTCGACCGGCATTTCTATGAGTCTATATCTGTGAAGTTGATGCAGCGGCATCCCTTTGTGCCGATCGCCGAGCAGCAAGGGCGCCTGACGATTGCGATTCCCGATCCTCAGAATCTCCTGTCGCTTGATCAGTTGGAACTGCTCCTGGCGAAGCCGCTTGATCTTGTCGTGAGCCCTCGCAGCGCCATCCTGGTGGCTTTGGAACACAGCGAGGGATCCAGTCAAGCCTTGAGAGAGCTGGAGGCGGAGTACCGGTCCGTCCTGGTGAAGGAAGACGAGCGAGGAGAAGAGGTCTTGACCATCGACCGGGCAGGGGAAGACCAAAGTCCTGCCGTCAAGCTCCTCGATTCAATCTTGTTGAGCGCGATGCAGCGGCGAGCCAGCGATATCCACATTGAAGCTGCCGACCGTGCCACCAAAGTGAAGTTCAGGGTCGATGGCATCCTGGTTCCAGCAATGGAGCCGTTGGACATTCGACTCCATGCCCCCTTGGTGTCTCGGCTCAAGGTCATGTCCGATCTCGATATTGCCGAACGGCGTGTGCCTCAGGACGGCAGTTTTCGAATGCGGCTCGAGCGAAAAACCGTCGACTTCCGTGTGTCAATTCTCCCCAGCGTATTCGGCGAGTCGGTCGTTATTCGTATCTTGGATCGCGAAGCGATTACAGCAGGGGTATCGACCTTGCGGTTGGATCGCCTGGGGTTCAATGATGAAGACCTCAAACGATTTCGCCGAGCGATCACGAGGCCATACGGCATGGTATTGGTAACCGGTCCGACCGGAAGTGGAAAGACTACCACCCTCTATGCTGCGATCACTGAGATGAACATCAAGGAAGACAAGCTGATTACCATTGAAGATCCGGTGGAGTATCAGTTGCCCGGCGTCGTGCAGATTCCGGTCAACGAGAAAAAAGGACTGACCTTTGCGCGAGGGCTGCGATCGATCCTGCGCCATGATCCGGATAAAATCATGGTCGGTGAGATTCGTGATGCCGAGACGGCACAGATTGCCATTCAGTCCGCCCTTACGGGCCATCTAGTGCTGACCACCGTCCACGCCAACAACGTCTTCGACGTGATTGGTCGATTCGCTTCAATGGGCATTGATGCCTACAACTTCCTGGCCGCGCTGAACTGCGTGTTGGCACAGCGGCTCGTCCGGATTTCTTGTCCTTCTTGCCGACTGCCAATCAAAATTGAGAAATCGCTCGCGGAAGAATCAGGGCTCGATTATGAAGAATACAAGGACCTGACGCTTTATCAAGGGAAAGGCTGTCACGACTGCCATGGGACGGGCTACCGAGGACGAAAATGCATCACCGAGTTTCTTGATTTGACGGACGAAATCAAGGAGATGATTCTTGCCGAGCGCCCGCTTTCGGAAATCCGGTATCGTGCTGTCACCGCCGGCATGATTACATTGCGGCAGTCTGCACTGAAGAAAGTGCTGGCTGGGGATACGACCCTGCACGAGATCAATCGTGTCACATTCAGTGAAGAGAGCTAGCCCATGTGGGAATTTGCCGCCAGTCGACCACGTCTCTGTGTCAAGATCGGGGCTCAGGCACTGGCATGCGTGGAAGCATCGAGGAATTGGCGAGGCAGACCTCGCTACCGTTGTCTGCTCTCGCCCGCGCCGACCGGAGCGGTGAAGCTCACGCCGGTTGAGTTGAATTTGACCGACGTGACGGTAGTGGAAAATCGCCTCCGATCGTTTGCCGGACCGAATCGCGACTTGCGTGTTGGTGGGCACGTGATGGTGGCCGACATACCTCGCCCGATCACACTGCTTTTGTCAGACCTGTCCGTTCGCGCCACTGTGGTGCATCTCGATCAATTTCCTGATCAACCTGATGAGCAAGAGGCGTTGGTCCGATGGCGTCTTGGTCAGGAGCAACTCTTCCCTCTCGCTGGCGTCAAGGTGTTCTGGCAAGTCTTTCCTCCTGAACGGCCGAGTCACCAGAGGACTTATGCGGTCCTGGTTGTCGCGATTCAAGAATCGGTACTGAACCAGTATGAGGCGGTGTGTGAATCGGCTGGATTGGTCACCCAACGGATTGGAGTCTGCAGTTTGAGGCTCTTCAATCTATGGTTGAAAGCTTCAAAGGGTCGTCGGCTAGATCATGATCTCCTGTGGATAAGCGTGTTGGATGGAGGGCTGACATGCCTGATTCTGCATGAGGGGCGTGTCGTATTTGTGCGAAGCAAACGCCTGGAAGGAGGGCCCGTCCAGTTGGACGAAGAAGCCGGGGCCGAGTTCGCGAATAGCATTGTGAAGGAATGTGCGGCCTCCCTCTATATGTGTCATGAACATCATCCTCAGCTTGCCGTGAAACAGGTGATCTATGCCAGCGACCATCCGCTGTCTGCTTTAGACGCGGCATTCAACCGGGAACTTGCTGTTTCGATAGAGCAGTGTGATTGGGAGCAGGTCGAAGCATTGGGATGGAAGTATGATGGCGGAAGCACATCCCTGGCCGCATTTCCCGTTCTGGCAGGAGTGATTTAATCATGACGCCAAGGAACATGCCAAGCATTCTTGGTGGACGCATGAGTCTTTTCCCTAAATGGTTTCGGAAGCGATCCTATTTCCACATCGAACTCAGTAGCCGATATCGCTGGTACCTGGCCCCCCTCCGACTCGTCCTCATGACGACCTGTGGGGTGTTGGGTGTCATGATGATGTGGGACCTTGTTCAGACGAGCATGACTTATCAAGAAGCATATGCAATTCAAGCGCGTATCACACATGTACAGGAGCAGGATCAACAGGTGTTGGTGGAAGCAAAAAGCCAGGAAATTGATCTCTCGGAATCGTCCCTCCAACGGTTGCCCGCTGAAGTGGCGTTAGCCAACCAATTGCTCGCAAAGCGTCATTTCTCTTGGACACAATTTCTCTCCGGTCTTGAGGAAGTGATTCCACCACGCGTGGCCATTGAGAGTGTCCGTCTCGATCCGGGTAGCGCGGTTATTCATCTCACTGGATCTGCCGTCAGCCTTGAAGACATCACGGCACTCACGGTGAAGTTGCAAGACCACCAGATCTTCAGAGACCCAGTTCTTGGACAGCACCGTGCAGGATCGACTGGGTTAGTGGAATTTGATCTGATGCTCAAGTACCGGCCTGCCCAGGGCATCTAGCGCGAACGATGAATATGATTACTCAACAACTGCGAGGCCCTTACGCCCCATTGATCCCGTGGTGCCTCATTATCATCGCCCTCTTTGCCGCACTATTGTTGGTCCATACGATCGGGCTCGAGGGGGCGGAACAACATAGAGCTCAGTTGGAATCAGAGTGGATGCAGGCTCGCCAGCGGCTGACACATCTCAAGGAGGCTAAGAAAGCGCGCCAGGATCTCGTCGAAGTCTGGTCTGTCTTGCCGTTCGAACGGGACTTTGCCCCCCTGGCGTTGGGTATCACCGAGGAAGCCAAGCGAAATCGTGTCACTCTCCCGGCGTTATCCTATAAAACTGAAGCTACGCCGGTGGCTAAGACCAGCAAGGGAATTCTTCAGGGAACTATGACCGGTCGCTATGAAGATCTTCGTCGGTTTCTTTACGAACTGGAGACTGCAGAGGAGTGGATCATCATCGAGGATCTCGATCTGGTGCGTCCGGCCAGTCAGCATGAACAGACGCTGACGTTCAACATCAAGATTTCGACCTTCTTGCGGAATGAACCGGGGGTCGTCACGGTTCAATAGGCGTTGGGTTATGACGGGTGATCGAAAAAAGATTCTGGTGCTCATCGTGTTGGCCCTGCTCTGGGGGGGGGTGATTGCCAGACAGTGGTTGACGGCGGCAGAACCGACTCGAGTTCCGTTGACGAACGTGACAGGGCTTACCACCGTCACAAGCTCGTTACGGGCTCCTGCGGGGGGATTGCAAGTCCACCTTGATCTCCTCGCGGCCGCACGGACCCAACGAGCAATGGCCTTCACAGCTCCACGAAACATCTTTGCCCTGCCACGCGTTGATGGTCAGCCGATTAGTAGCGCAAGCCAGGAGATTGTCGATGTGACCTCGGATGAAGCCGCGCGCCAACAAACTGTGGTCAGCGTACTCTCGCAGTTCCGCTATCTCGGATTTATCCGGATGGAACAAGATCGACGACCCAATGCTGCGATGGCCGTACTGACAAGGGATGATGATGTGCATGTGGTCAGAGCCGGACAGACCGTTGTCGATCAGGTGATCGTCAAAACCATTACTCCCGACAGCGTCACGCTTCAGGATCGTGCGTCCCGCCTAGAACAGATGGTTCCCCTTTCGGAGGAGACTGTAGGACAGCCCTGATGGTCCCCTCTTGGCCTCGAAGTATGCAATCTAATCTGAGAAGCGAAGGTGGTGTGACCTACATAATGCTGATGTGTGCGATCGTTCTCATCGGTATTGTCACGAGTATGGCAGCCAAGCAGTGGAAGATCATGGTGCAGCGAGAATTAGAGGCGGATCTCCTGGCCAGGGGGATCGAAATCCAGCAGGCGCTGGCACTGTATTCAACCACGATGAAGGCGGGACGTGTGATCCAGGGAGAAGTATATCCTCAATCGCTGGCGGACCTCACTCGACTTCCGAGGCCATTTCTGCGAAAAGTTTACCTGGATCCCATGGGACACGGAGAGTGGGACTACCTCCGGTCTCCGACAGGAGGTCTCATGGGCGTGAAAAGTCGGAGCAAGGCAAAGCCGATTCGCCAACATGAGTTTCCTCCCGAGGTGCGTCATTTCGAAGGACGGACGAGGTATGATGAGTGGATCTTTCAGTATCCTAACCCTTCCTCAGCCAGCCTGATCCCGCAGGCTCCTCAAGCTACTGGGCCAACTCCATCCGTTCCTTCTCCGCCAATTCAGCCCGGTGGGTCAGGCGTTCCCACGCCCACGGGCCAACCGCCTCAGGGACAGATGTGAGGGAGTTCCTGACAAGCGTGTCCGTGTAGATGAACCAAGTATGAGAGGAGATCTCGAATGCGGGTTCTGATCACCGGTGAGGCGGGATTCCATGGCAGCCATCTGTCGGATCTTTTAGTCGAGAACGGACACTCCGTCATCAGATAATCTGGTGACCGGTGAATAACCAACATCGCCCATCTGCCCGGCCACGAACGGTTTTCCTTGTACCGTTGAATGTTTCCGCAAGGTGCCGTTGCACGAGCCTTCCTTTTCCCATCAGTGGACACCGCGATCGATCGGTTAAGGGGGGGCTGTCTTGGCTTGACCACTCTGAAACTCCCACGGTATCCTGTGCCGTTGTCTTCGGAAGAGGATCTTAAGGTTCTCACATGCTGAACCCTGCCAACCAAACCGCCACGATGCGGGATGCAAAGGAATCTCCCGCTGAATCGGAGACATCGATCAAACCGATTCCCGAGTATGTAATCGAATTAGTCACGCGTGCGAGAAACGCCGCAGGCCGATTGGCCACCCTTTCGACGTCGGTGAAAAACCAGGCCTTAACGGCGATGGCTGACGCGTTGGAAGAACAGACCGAAGCGTTGTTAGCTGCGAATGAGCAGGACTTAGAGGCATTCGGGACCGCGCCGGACAAGAAACCGATGGCCGACCGTCTTCGATTGACGAAGGAGCGGATTACGGAAATGGCGGCTGGAATCCGGGAAGTCGCGAAACTGCCAGATCCCGTGGGCGACATGTCCAGGATGTGGACAAGACCGAACGGCATGCACGTGGGACGGGTGCGGGTTCCGATCGGCGTGATCGGCATCATCTATGAATCACGTCCGAATGTGACCGCCGATTCTGCCGCTCTCTGCTTGAAGTCCGGCAATGCCTGCGTCTTGCGAGGCGGAAGTGAGGCGATCCACTCCAACACGGCGATTGCCAACGTGCTGTCGCAAACGGCGGAGAAGTTCGGGATTCCGGCCGGTGCCATCACGTTTGTTGAACGGCCGGATCGTGAACTCATTCCGATCCTCCTCAAGCAAGATCGCCATATTGATTTGATTATCCCTCGAGGGGGCGAATCTTTGATGAGAATTGTCATGGAACACGCCACGATCCCCGTCATCAAGCATGACGCCGGTGTCTGCCATACGTACGTGGATAGTGATGCCGACCCGGTCATGGCGGAGCGGGTCTGTTTCAATGCCAAGGTCCAGCGGCCTGCCACGTGCAATGCGATGGAGACGCTGTTGGTTCATCAAGGGATTGCGCGGACGTGGCTTGCGCCGTTCATCGAGAAGCTTATGGCGGCCAAGGTCGAAGTACGCGGGTGTCCGAAGACCTGTCAGTTGGCTCCCGCCGCTAAACCTGCGAGTGAAGCAGATTTCGGTAAGGAGTTTTTGGACCTGACCTTGGCCGTCAAGGTCGTGAAAAACATGGATGAAGCAATGGAACACATTACTCGGTACGGATCCCGCCACACGGAATCCATCATCACGACCGACTACGCCAAAGCGATGCGATTTCTCCGAGAAGTCGATGCCAGCGCTGTGCTGGTGAATGCATCCACGCGCCTCAACGATGGCTTCCAATTCGGGTTGGGAGCGGAAATCGGGATCAGCACGTCGCGCATTCATGCGCGGGGTCCGATGGGATTGGAAGAGTTAACCTGCTTCAAGTTCATCGTCATGGGGAGCGGCCAACTCCGCGAGTAGATGTCGCCCGACCCCGTTCGTCTCGCTCTGACTCATCTCCAGTTCCCTGCCAATTCCCCCTTCGCGCAAGATCTTGAACAAGCGGGCGGACGAGTCGTGCGCCAGGCCTCCGGCCATCTTGTCTTCTATCGTCCCGATGGTCGGCGGTTTCTCGCGGCTGATCCAGCTGGGAGTCCGTTACATGAATGTGAGTGGAGTCAGAATTCATCAGGTCAGGTCCAGTTGCTTCGGACGCGGATGCGACTTGATTGGGGACAATGGGTTGGCATAAGGCCGGCTGGTTTGGTGAACGAGACCAGCCTTAACCTTTCCCATAAGCCGGGATGGCAACGACTGACGGCGGACAGTCTTCGGCATATGGCGGCGCAGGCCATGGGGGTCCCCATCGAGGAAGTTCGGTTCTTCTACGGGGATGACGATCTGGTGGTCGATGCAAGAGGCCAGGCCATCATCCGTCATAAGAAAGATGCCTTCTACGTATTGGAGACCGAAGGATTTGAACGAACACGGTTCATGTCCTGCATGGGTGCCATGCATTGGGACGGGATCGATTTCCTGCCGGTGGTCGAACTTTTCAAATCGCTGTTGCCGGGCACTGGTTCGGCAGCATTCGAACTGATCCGCGGTCTCTATGACGATCAGAATCAAGGTCAACCGGTTCCACGGCCCTTGCGCTATCGAGGTATTCCGACCTATCCGTCTGAAGCGGCGTTCCGTCTGTTTAGCAGTTTCTTTACCCCGCAGGCTCCGCCAGGGCATGATCCTTTGACCTTGTTCATGGACCAGGATCGGTCTCATCAAGTAATCTGGGTACCGGCAATGCATCCTCCTCTGCGGTTCTTCGACGACGCGCAACGAGCTTGTCTGACTGTGCAGGGCGGCGTACTCCAAAAGGTCACCATGGCGGACGACCCGACCGGCCTTCCCTATGTGAATCCCAAAGGTCGGCGTACGGTGCCATTCGATCGAAGCCTCACCGTGGCGGGAGACAGAATCGTATTGAGAGATCGTGAAAACGAAATGGTGCTTTTGCCAAGTCAACCACTCGAGGAAGCGACTGCGAGTGCTGACTGTCGTGAAGTAAGCCGGACGGATTGGCGTTCTGTCTTTGCGTGTGAAATGCCGCCGATCCGCGCTGTGGAAGCGTTTAGTGCAGTACTGTTCTATCCGGACGATGACCAGCCGATTGGAGAGCTGGCAGCCCAACCGTTCGTGGCGGATTATCTTCAAGATCTGGCCGAGCAGGACCGCGAAATCGGCGCAATGATCTCTCGTGCTGAACATATCTTGATCGACAATGGAGACGCCGTGATTACAACCTGTATTCCGTTCGATCGCCCCCGCGACTATACGGTGCACGTCCACCATCCGGCATTTGCTCAGAGGCAGGCCCAGCAACTCTGGACCATCTCGGCGGACCTTCAGCGGTGGGATTGGCTTGAACGGATTCGCTTTCTTCCCGTCGAATCGTTTCCTGAGACTACGATCCAACAACGCTATGATCTCATTTATGACTGGGTGCCGCTGCATTTATATGATCAACCGGCGAGACTGAGTGAACACGTGAGGATCGTACGCCGACTCTTGCAAACTAAGGGACATGCCTTCCTGGTAGGTCCGGTGGACCTGGCTGGGCCTCTGATGCAAGAGCGAATGGCGCTTCGTTGGCAAGAGGGGGTTGAAAATCTCCCAACATTTCGGATGCATCGGAGTATTCTGCCGAAGGCAAAGCTCAGGAATAAGCTTACGCTTTTTCACGTCACCACAGCGTAGGGCAATGATCTTTGCGGTTGATACCATTGCCTTGACAGAGTCAGTCCTGCCTCGTTAAGATGTCCTAGCCTTTAAAGCTCATCCTGCGAGGTGAGCAAGGAGTGGACGATGCATCGCGGTCTCACCCGTCCGCGGAAGTTCCGGTCAACCTTCTCTTCCATGATGGAGGGGAAGGTTTTTTTATGCCCACAATTTCGATGACAACCACGACGCACAGCGATAGACAGCAGGAACGGTTGGTCATGGACGCGGGCGATATCGCCCGAGCCTTGACTCGCATTGCGCACGAGATTCTGGAGCGGAACAAGGGTGTCCACGGTCTGGCCTTGGTCGGCATTCGAACCGGCGGAGTCTATTTGGCGCATCGGTTGGTGCGGCGTATTCAGGACATCGAAGGAGCGACCGTCCCGATCGGCGAGTTGGACATCACGCTCTATCGAGACGACCTGTCCTTGCGGAAAGAGCAGCCGAAATTACGGAAGACGTCAGTGCCTTTCGATATCTCGGATAAGATCATCGTCTTAGTGGATGACGTCTTGTTTACCGGGCGAACGATCCGTGCTGCGATGGATGGATTGATCGATCTCGGGCGTCCAGCCGAAATCCAATTGGCGGTCCTGGTGGATCGCGGCCATCGCCAATTGCCGATTAAAGCCAGTTATATCGGGAAGAACTTGCCGACCTCTCGAGATGAAAAAGTGCAGGTCATGCTCGAAGAAAACGGCGAAGACGACCGTGTCGTGATTCTGAAGGCCTGAAGGGGAGGACGCGATGAGCCTCAAACGCAAAGATCTTCTGAGTCTTGCCCCGCTGTCGGTTGATGAGATTCGGTTGATCCTCGAGACTGCCGATTCTTTCAAGGAAGTCACGGGCCGCGAAATCAAGAAAGTCCCGGCGCTTCGAGGCCGGACCGTTGTGAATTTATTCTTTGAGCCGAGCACCAGAACACGCACGTCGTTCGAGCTGGCCGCGAAGCGACTTAGTGCGGATGTCATCAATTTTTCGCCGTCGTCGAGCAGCGTGGTAAAGGGTGAAACGTTGTTGGACACGGCCCGCAATATCGAAGCGATGCAGGCGGATATTATTGTGTTACGTCACTCGTCGGCAGGCGCGGCTGAGACACTCGCCTGCGGAGTGAAGTCGTCGGTGATCAATGCGGGCGACGGCTGGCACGAACATCCAACTCAAGCGCTCCTCGATCTGTACACAATTCGCGAACGGGGCATGGCGTTTGAGGGATTGCGAGTCGCGATCGTCGGTGATGTTGCCCATAGTCGAGTCGCTCGGTCGAATATTTATGCCTTGACCAAACTGGGAGCCGAAGTTCGGCTGGTTGGTCCACCGACGATGATGCCACATGGAGTAGAAAAGCTGGGCGCCCGAGTCTTCTACGACTTAGATGAATCGTTGGAGGGTGTACAGGTGATCATGATGTTGCGACTCCAGTTGGAGCGGCAGGGACGTGCACTGTTCCCAACGATTCGCGAATATGCGCGATTGTACGGGTTAACAGCGGAGCGGGTGAAAATCGCCGACCCTGGAGCGATCGTCATGCATCCGGGTCCGATTAACCGGGGGGTGGAGATCGCGCCTGAGGTGGCCGATAGTCTGTCCTCAGTGATCCTCGAACAAGTCGCCAATGGCGTGGCGGTACGCATGGGCATCCTCTATCTGATGTCGGGAGCCAACTAAATCGTGACCATCTTAATCCGTGGGGGGCGAGTCATCGATCCTGGGCGCCTCAATGCAGTGGCGGACGTCCTTCTTGAAGGCGGAAAGATCGCGGCGGTCGGTCGGAATCTCACCGCGCCTCGCGGTGCGACGATCATCGATGCGAAAGGTCGGCTGGTGCTTCCAGGTTTTGTCGATCTCCATGTCCATTTCCGTGAGCCGGGCTTTGAATATAAAGAAACGATCCAGAGCGGGGCGGCGGCAGCGGTTGCTGGTGGGTTTACGACCGTGTGTTGCATGCCGAATACGAATCCGGTGAACGACAATCAAGCGATCACCGAATTCATGCTGGAGCGGGCCCGGGAAGCTGGGCTGGCGAACGTGCTGCCGATTGGAGCCATCACCAAAGGGTCGGAAGGTAAAGAGCTGGCGGAGATCGGCGACCTGCGCCGTGCCGGCTGTGTGGCAATCTCCGATGATGGCCGACCGGTCATGAATAGTCTCGTCATGCGGCGTGCCATGGAGTATGCAATGGCGTTCGATGTCCCGGTGGTGGACCATTGCGAAGATTTGCACCTGACCGAAGGCGGTTGTATGAATGAAGGACTGGTGTCGACGGAGCTGGGGCTCCCGGGCATCCCGGCGGCGGCCGAAGATGTGATGGTCGGGCGCAATGTGGCGCTGGCAGAATTGACCGGCGCGCGGCTTCATCTTGCCCATATCAGCACGGAGGGATCGGTGCGGATGGTGCGCGAGGCGAAGTCCCGCGGTATTAAAGTGACGGCGGAAGCCTGTCCCCACCATTTTACGATCACGGAAGAAGTGGTTCGAGGCTATAACACCCATGCCAAAATGAACCCTCCTCTTCGAACCTGGAAAGACGTTCAGGCGATCAAGGGAGGGTTGCGTGACGGGACGATTGACGCGATTGCCACAGATCATGCGCCTCACGCTACGCAGGAAAAACAGCAGGGATTCACTGACGCGCCCTTCGGGATCGTTGGATTGGAAACGGCGTGGCCCTTGACGCTCGCTCTGGTCGAAGAGGGAATTTTGTCTCTCGAAGCCGCGGTCGAGAAACTCAGTACCGCTCCTGCGAAAGCGTTCGGGTTGTCGAAGGGGACTTTGGTGGTGGGGGCGGACGCGGACGTGGTTGTGGCGGACCCGCAGGAGCCATGGGAAGTCGATCCGGCAAAGTTTCGGTCGAAAAGCCGGAATACGCCGTTCGCGGGATGGAAAGTCAAAGGGCGGATCAAGACGACGATCGTCGGAGGCCGCGTGGTGTTCGAAACCACTCAGGCTGAACAGTCGTAGGGCAATGCGTGGATCCCGATGGGGAATGGTCGTGTGCTTCACCCTTGAGCTCGTGGCTCTTGGAGTGTGGGTTGGAGGATTACTGGTACTGATCGGTGCGGTAATACCGGCGGTGTTTAATACGTTTGGCGGTCAGGATGCCGGAGGATTATTCCTGACTCGAACATTTGAAGGATTCAATCGTTTTGTCCTGGGAGCCCTCACGGTCTTATCGGCTGCAACGTGGTATCGCTGGTGGAGCGGTGACCCAGCGGTCCGGGTCGATCGAGGCGAAACCCTGGTGCTGATGCTGATGATCCTTGTCGCAGGAATTATTATCGTTGTTCTGCATCCGTATGCTGCGTCGCTTCAAGCCCAGGCTTTTGCCGCGAAAGGTGAAGTGGCGAGAAAGGCAGCCCTCGAGGAATTTTTTCGGATTCATATGCCGGTTCGGTCCCTGTACATGGTGAATCTGTTTCTTGGCATTGTACTGCTGGGAATGAAAGCGAAGCGATCGATCCGGTGGGAGAGCATGTAACCATGGCGCGCGCATTATTGGCACTCGCCGACGGAACGGTATTCGAAGGACGTGCACTCGGCCATGAAGGAGAAACGGTCGGTGAAGTCGTGTTCAACACCGCCATGACCGGTTATCAAGAGGTACTGACCGATCCCTCGTACAAAGGTCAGATCATCACGATGACCTGTCCCCACATCGGGAATTACGGCGTAACTCCGGAGGATCGCGAATCACGTCGCGTATGGGCAGAAGGGTTCATTGTTAAGGAGGCGAGCCGGTTGGCGAGTAATTGGCGTAGCCGTCAGCGTGTACATGAGTACTTGTGCGAGGCAAAGATTGTGGCGATCGAAGGACTGGATACCAGGGCGTTGACAAGGCATTTGCGTGAACATGGAGCGCAACAGGGAATCATCACGCATCAGGATGGGGATGCTGCTCGAATCGTGGAGCGGGCGAAAAAGGCCCCGAGTATCATTGGGCGTGATCTGGCTGCAGAAGTGACCTGCACACATGCCTACCAGTGGGCCGATGGATCTGGTGAATGGGTTCCGGAGTTGACGGAGGTTACCACGCGGCCAACACGACGCTGGCGCGTCGTTGCCTACGATTTTGGGGTGAAGCAGAACATCCTGCGTCGATTGGTTGATGTGGGGTGTGAGGTCACAGTGGTGCCAGCGTCAACGACGGCTACAGAGGTTGAGGCTTTGAAACCGGAGGGGATCTTCCTCTCGAACGGGCCTGGTGATCCGGAAGGGGTTCCCTATGCGATGGAGGCTGTCCGGACGCTCATCGGTCGTTATCCAATATTCGGAATCTGCTTGGGTCATCAGATTCTCGGCCTCGCGCTCGGCCTCAAGACCTACAAGCTGAAGTTTGGTCACCATGGGGCGAATCATCCAGTGCTGGATCTTCGAACACGGAAGGTCGAAATTACATCTCAGAATCATAACTTTGCTGTGCAGGTGCCAACTCCGATCAGTTCCATACCGGACAGGCCGCCCATCGTCGATACGACGTTCGGCAAGGTTGCAATTACGCACCTGAGTCTGAACGATCAGTCCATCGAAGGACTGGTCTGCCTGGATCGTCCTGTCTTCTCGGTGCAGTATCATCCGGAAGCGTCTCCAGGACCACATGATTCTGCGTATTTGTTCACCGAATTTATACAGTTAATGGAGAAGACTTATGCGTAAAGTCTGTTCTGTGCTACGTGTACTCGGTGCCGTCAGCCTCATTGGATTGCAAGCTGGCTGTATTACGATCAATTTGCTCGAACCATCGGGCCCAGTTCAGGAGGTGCAGCTCAGCGGGACCGGCGACGGCAAGGTGCTGTTGCTCGATTTTTCAGGGCTGATCAGTTCGCAAGACAAGGATGGGTTGATACCCCAACCTAACATGCTTGCCACATTCAAAGAGGAACTGACGCGAGCATCGAAGGATGAGAAGATCAAGGCTATGGTGGTTCGGATCAACAGCCCCGGGGGAACGGTGACGGCCTCGGATATCATGTACCACGAGTTGAAGGAGTTTAAGACCAAGAAGAAGATTCCCGTGATCGCGTCAATGATGGATGTGGCCGCTTCTGGCGGATATTACTTGGCTATGGCCAGTGATACCGTCCTCGTCCATCCATCGACGGTCACCGGTAGCATTGGGGTGATCATGCTCACCGTGAATGCCAAGGGGCTTTTGGAAAAGGTCGGAGTCGAAGCATCCGCCATTACATCCGGTCCTCGGAAAGACATGGGGTCTCCGTTTCGAATGATGACTCTTGAGGAACGAGTCATCTTCCAAAGCGTGATCGACTCTTTCTATCAACGGTTTCTTTCGGTGGTGCAGGCCGGTCGGCCCAATTTGTCAGCCGATCAGATCAAGAAACTGGCTGATGGAAGGATCTACTCGGGCGAACAGGCCAAGGCAGCCGGATTGGTCGATGAGATTGGCTACTTGGACGATGCCTTGGAACTGGCCAAAAAAAAGGCCGGACTCGCAGAGGCACGGGTTGTGACCTATGGTCGCCGGGGAGAATATCAGAACAATATCTACTCACGCCTCTTCGCACCAGGCCCTGGCTTGATGAGTATCGCCAACATCGATCTTCTCTCTATGGTTCGCGGCGGAACCCCTCAGTTCATGTATTTGTGGATGCCCTAAAGAAAGATGACCAGCGATTACAAAAGCTATCGCGCAGATGGCCCGTCGATCGAGCGCGCCTTAGCGACGTCGATCGGGCGTCGTGCCGTTTTGTATCTCGGTGCCCGTGGAGCTATGGGAGTCTGTATAGCGCTAGGGACCGGTTCCGCTCTCAGTCTCTTCAGCAGTCTGGCCGGCTGTTATCGCGCGCCGGGGACTGGACGTGACCAGCTGATTTTCTTTTCAGAAGAGAAGGAAATGCAATTCGGAATCAGCGCGTACCGTGAAGTTCTGCGTCAGGCTCGATTGAGCGAGAACCCCGATTCCAATGAAATGATCCAGCGGGTGGGGAGACGGATCGCGGATGTGGCGCGCAAACCGGAATACCAATGGGAATTTGCCGTAATCGATGATGACAAGACGGTGAACGCTTTTTGTTTGCCCGGTGGAAAAGTCGCGGTCTTTACAGGAATCCTCAAGGTAACGAAAAACGATGTCGGCTTGGCCACGGTGATGGGACACGAAATTGCTCATGCACTGCAACGCCATGGTGTGGAACGAATGAGCCGAAGCATTATCGACCAAATCGCACAACTCGGTGCCTTGGGCGCCGCAGTATCCGGTCATGCCCAAGGAGGAGCGATCCAAGGCCTTCTCGGGGCGTACGGAGTGAACGTATCCTTACCCTTCAATCGGAGACAGGAGTCTGAGGCGGATTATATCGGACTCCGGCTCATGGCCCAGGCGGGGTATGATCCCCGGGAAGCCGTTCCATTTTGGGAACGGATGAGCGGATGCCCGCGCCAGATGATCGATAAACTGTGCTTCCGATCTCAACAGGCCATCCCCGAGTTTCTTTCCACCCATCCTTCCGATGTGACTCGTATCAATCAGATTGAAGCGTGGTTACCGGACGTCCTGCCGCTCTATCACCCGCCCGACGGGGGACCAAGCACTCCGCCGCGTCCGGCGCCCTATCAGCCACCGATTGGTCCGGTCATGCCGAGAACCAGTTGATCTTTTCAAGGACTGCATGCCGAAACGCACCGACATCGAATCGATACTCCTGATCGGATCAGGCCCGATCATCATCGGCCAGGCCTGTGAATTTGACTATTCAGGAACGCAGGCCTGCAAGGCACTCAAGGAGGAGTGCTACCGGATCATCCTGATCAATAGCAATCCGGCGACGATCATGACGGATCCTGAACTAGCTGATCGTACCTACGTCGAGCCGATCACGGTCGACGTGGTCGAAAAAGTGATTGAACGGGAACGTCCCGATGCGTTGCTTCCCACAATGGGGGGACAAACGGCGCTCAATACCACGATGGGGCTGGTGAAGCGAGGAACGCTCGAAAAGTATGGCGTAAAGCTCATCGGAGCATCGGCGGAGGCCATTCATAAGGCTGAGGATCGAGAGGCGTTCAAGCAGGCGATGCAGCGAATCGGGTTGAGGGTTCCGGAGAGCGGTACCGCTCATACTCGTGGCGAAGCCCTTCGCGTACTCGACCGGGTCGGATTCCCTGCCATTGTTCGCCCGTCGTTCACCTTGGGAGGAACCGGCGGGAACATCGCCTATAACCGCGAAGAGTTCGATCGGGTTGTCGATTGGGGATTGGCGATGAGCCCTGTCAGCCAAGTGCTCATCGAACAGTCAGTGATCGGATGGAAAGAATTCGAACTCGAAGTCATGCGGGATCTGAAGGATAACGTCGTCATCGTCTGTCCCATCGAGAACCTAGACCCCATGGGCGTCCATACCGGCGACAGCATCACCGTGGCTCCGGCGATGACGCTGACGGACAAAGAGTATCAACGAATGCGGGACGCAGCCATTCGGATCATCCGCGAAATCGGTGTTGATACGGGAGGATCGAATATTCAGTTCGGGGTCAACCCGGAGAACGGCGAGATGGTCATCATCGAAATGAACCCGCGTGTTTCTCGAAGCTCAGCCCTGGCTTCGAAAGCGACGGGGTTTCCCATCGCGAAAATCGCCGCCAAGTTAGCGGTTGGCTATACGCTGGATGAGATCACCAACGACATCACAGGAGTGACCAAGGCTTCGTTCGAGCCGACGATCGACTATGTGGTCGTCAAGATTCCTCGATTTGCCTTTCAGAAATTCAGAGGAGCTGACCCGACTCTCACGACCCAGATGAAATCAGTCGGAGAAGCGATGGCGATCGGGCGGACATTCAAGGAAGCGTTGCAGAAGGCGATCCGTTCGCTCGAGTTGGACCTAAACGGGTTTGCCTCTCGGATGGGATTGGACCGCGGTATCCCTGAAGGGTTCGATCGGGAGGCCGGTGTGGAGCGCGTTCGCCAGGTGTTGCGAACGCCGATTCCGGAGCGACTTTGGCATGTGGCCGATGGGATGCGTCTCGGCCTCTCCAATGATGCGCTGTTTGCCTTGACCAAAATCGACCACTGGTTTTTGGAACAAATCAGGGAACTACTCCAGTTCGAAGACAGATTGGTGGGTCAATCTGGAAACAGGTCGGCTAGAGTTGATGACGCATTGTTGTGGGAAGCCAAGGAATTGGGTTTTGCGGATGATCGGATTGCACACTTGGTTGGTGCGACGGCAGCCGCTGTGTCGAAGCAGCGGCTCCAAGCCGCACAATCGAGAAGGGTGACGTACAAGCGGGTGGATACCTGTGCTGCAGAGTTTGAGGCCCATACTCCCTATCTTTATTCAACCTACGGAAGCGAATGCGAAGCGAGGCCGACGGACCGGAAAAAGGTGATTATTTTGGGGGGCGGGCCGAATCGAATCGGGCAAGGGATTGAATTCGACTATTGCTGCGTGCATGCAGCCATGGCCTTACGGGACGAAGGAATCGAAACGATCATGGTCAACTGTAATCCGGAAACGGTCAGTACGGATTACGATACGTCCGATCGACTCTATTTTGAGCCGCTGACAGAGGAAGATGTCCTGAACATTGTTCAGTGTGAGCAGCCGTTGGGTGTGGTCCTACAGTTTGGCGGACAGACACCGCTGAAGCTGGCCTTACCGCTGGCGAAGGCCGGTGTGCGGATCCTCGGCACAAGTCCGGACGCCATTGATCGGGCGGAAGATCGTGAGCGATTCCGTGAGCTCTTAGGCAAGCTAGGGCTACGGCAAGCTGACAGCGGGATGGCGCGATCGGTCGAGGAAGCCGTGCAGGTGGCGTCTCAGATTGCCTATCCTGTGATGGTGCGGCCTTCCTACGTTCTCGGCGGGCGGTCTATGCAGATTGTGTACGACGAAGCTGGCTTACTCGCCTATATGGGGTCTGCGGTCAAAGCGTCGCCGAAGCATCCTGTCCTGATCGATCAATACCTATCGGATGCGATAGAGGTAGATGCCGACGCCATTTCTGACGGGAAGCACGTTGTGGTCGCGGGCATCATGGAGCACATAGAGGAAGCCGGAGTGCACTCCGGTGATTCTGCTTGTTCACTACCTCCTTACTCACTCGACCAGAAGATCGTCGAGGAGATTCGCCGTCAGATGACCGCGCTGGCCCTGGAACTCGGCGTCGTAGGACTCATGAACGCCCAGTTCGCCGTGAAAGGTAATACAGTGTATGTGCTCGAGGTGAATCCTCGAGGGTCCAGGACCGTGCCGTTCGTCAGTAAAGCTATCGGGACACCACTTGCCAAACTGGCGATGAAAACGATGGTGGGAAAAAGCTTGCGAGATTTGGGATTTACCGAGGCGCGCATACCGTCCCATTTGTCGGTAAAGGAAGCGGTCTTTCCATTCACCAAATTCTCCGGAGTCGATGTGCTTTTGGGGCCTGAGATGAAATCGACTGGCGAAGTGATGGGTATTGACGGTGACTTCGGATGGGCGTTCGCCAAATCTCAAGCTGGGGCTGGAGCCACGCTACCCATAGGTGGAACGGCCTTCATCAGCGTCAAAGATTCGGATCGACCAGCGGCACTAGAAGTTGCCAAACAGCTAAGAGGGCTGGGCTTTAAAATAGAGAGCACAAGGGGTACCGCGTCGTACTTGCGTGAAAAAGGACTCGATGTTGAGACGGTCAATAAGGTAAGAGAAGGGCGTCCGCACATCGTCGACCACATTAAAAATGGGCAGATCACGTTGGTTGTTAATACGGTCAGGACCGCGTCTTCTCATCAAGACTCACTCTCCATTCGTCGCGAAGCTCTCATTAAAGGGTTAGCGTACTTTACAACAATGCGTGGAGCCCGAGCCGCGGTGATGGCTCTTGAAGCCATGCTCAAGAAGGAGTTGACAATCCGAGCGTTGCAGGAATATCACCGCCTGTCATAAAGGGATTTCGTTATCATGCCGACACCGATTACTAAAAAAGGATATGAGGCGTTGAAAGCCGAACTGGACCGACTCCGAAAAGTGGAGCGGCCTCGCGTTATCGAAGCCATTGCGGAGGCTCGTTCCCACGGTGATTTGAGCGAGAATGCCGAGTATGATGCAGCCAAAGAGCGGCAAGGATTCATCGAATCGCGGATTGCCGAGATCGAATCGAAGCTGGCCGACGCTCGAGTGATTGAAACCGCTGGCCGCACGTCGGATACCGTCGTCTTTGGTGCGACCGTTCTGGTGGTCGAACAAGAGTCTCAGTCCAAGAAACAATATACCCTTGTTGGGCAGGATGAGGCAGACATGAAATTTAACAAAATCTCAGTACAGTCGCCCGTTGGGCGCGCCCTGATCGGCAAGCGGGTGGGCGATTTTGTCGAGGTCAAGACGCCTGCCAAGTTGGTTGAATACGAAGTGGTGGAGATCCGGTTCGAGGAGTTGTAGCGTGCCGCAGGCACTGCCTCTCATTACCCTCCTGACAGACTTCGGCGATCGCGACTACTTCGTGGGAAGCATGAAAGGGGTCATCCTCACGATTAATCCACAGACGACGGTCGTCGATCTTTCCCATCATATCAGGCCACATGCCGTCGAAGAAGCTGCCTACATCTTGAAATGCTGTTACGCATCATTTCCTGATGGCACTATTCATGTTGTTGTGGTGGATCCTGGTGTGGGGAGTCTCCGCCGTCCCCTTTTGGTCAACACCGATCGATACTTCTTCCTGGCACCGGACAATGGGGTGCTGAGCTATATTTTCGATGAGGAAAGCCAGGTCGAAGTGCGAGAAATTACCAACAGACAATTTAAGTTAGAATCCGCAGGGACCACGTTCGATGGGCGAGACCTCTTCGCTCCTGCTGCTGCCTGGCTCACCAAAAATCAGCCGGTCTCAGCGTTCGGCCCGGTGGTCTGTGATGCCAAGACATTTCCGATCAGTAAACCGCGTTGGGAATCGGGAACGCTGTTGGGAGAGATCGTCTATATCGATCGATTCGGTAATCTGATTTCCAACATCTCCGCAGCCCTACTGAAGGAACTGGAGGCAGTCACGAAACGGCCGAGCCCGCTTATCCGGGTGGCCGGACATCCGATAAACGGACTTGTCGCCAGCTACAGTGAAGGCGACCGACAGAAACCCCGCGCGCTGATCAATAGCAATGGCTACCTCGAGATTTTCTTGAAAGAGGCTCATGCTGCGACTGAGCTCAAGGTCGGTTGCCGAGGGGCACTCCGACTGACTTGAACTAATACTGGGGATAGGTTGGATGCACAGTGGTAAGCAGAAAGGGGGTATCGGTTCTTGATGCAGCAGGGATTAAGACGAGGAGTTTCATACTGACCACCAAGGACGCTGCCTCGGCGTGAACAGGTTTGCGAAAGATTGCTATCTCACCACTAAAAGCTTGAACCGTTTGCATAGAGCGAATTGTTGATCGTGGCAATACCATATACGTGCAGGGTCACTCATAGCGGAGTGCATCGATTGGATTCAAGCGGGCGGCTTTATTCGATGGGTACAATCCAGAGAAGAGACCAATAATCAGCGAAAAGAACAAGGCGGTCCCAATAGATTCTGCTGTAATAATGGTGGGCCATCCAGCGACAATCGTGATGACCAGGGCTCCTAGAATGCCCACAGCGATTCCCACAAGGCCACCCAAAACGCTTAGGATCATGGCTTCAATCAGAAACTGGACCAGAATGTGGCCTCGCCTGGCACCTACTGCCACGCGAACCCCGATTTCGCAAGTCCGCTCCGCTACCGACACGAGAACAATATTCATAATGCCAATCCCGCCAACCAAAAGAGAAATAGTTGCAACGCCGATAAGTATTGATCCCATTGTCCGGTTCGTTCCTTCAGAGACGTTCATAAGTTCTAGCGGCATCATGACCGTAAAATCGTCTGCTTCGTTAGGTTCCAAGCGATGTTTTATTCTTATAGTTTGACGAATTTGTTCAACCGCTTCCGGTATGTCTTCCGGACGATGGGTCGTAACGAAAATGCGTTCAACAGTGTTCAGAAACATCCCACCATATACCTTCCGTTGGGCCGACGAGAAGGGAACATAAATCACATTGTCCGCGTCATCTCCCTCGGCCGTACTGCCCTTTGGTGAAAGTACGCCAATCACCCGGAATGGAACATTCTTGATGCGGATAATCGCTCCAATTGGATCCTCGTCCAAATCGAAAAGATTTTCGACAACAGATTGCCCAAGAACGGCGACGCGTGAAGCGGCATCCACATCCATTTGACTAATCGACTCGCCATTGGAGAGGGACCACCTGAAAAGGGTCAAGCAACTTGGACTCACGCCATTCACCGGCACATTCCAGTTCTGGTTTTTAAAAACGACCTGAGATGGATCACGTCTTCGCATACACACATTGCTTAGGAGAGAATCAATCTTCTCAAGTTCCTTGGCATCCTCGATCGTCAGGTTGACAGCGAGTCCTTGCGTTCCTCGCGCTCCAGTTTTGTTTGTAGTGCCCGGCATAACCACGATCACATTGGTCCACATCATGGTCCCCATCTCTGAGGAGATAGTAGCCCTAGCGCCCTGCCCGATGCTGCTCGTAATTATTAGAACTGCGACACCAATGGCAACCCCGAGAATCGCAAGGCCTGCTCGCAGTAGGTTCCGCCCAAGGCCACGGAAGGCAGTCAACACGCTCACTAGAAAGAAGGGGTTCACAGAATTGCTCTCTCTAAGTTGTTAGGCCACCATACATAGTTAGTCATGCCGCGAGAGGTCTATCGCGTCTTGAGTTCGATCGTTTCAGGTTTCTGGGGAAGGCATCCCACCGAGCTGTGAGGCCGCTTGGTGAGGCGTGCAGCCTACTGCGCTTATTGCTCGAATTCAATGACACAAAAGAGGGGGGACCGGATATGCAAGTATTTCATACTGATTTTCTCTGATTGGTATAAAGACATACGAATAGCTATGGGCCTTTATGACGCTCCGATTCCAGTCCCGGATACCACAGCTTCCATCCCTAGAACGTCTGCTCGGCAATCCCAACATGATGGTTCACTGCTGACCCTTTCCCCAAAACTAGACCGCTCTTAACTGGAAATCCGCCGGTTCCTGCAGCCCAGTTGTCGCCGCGTGTTCCGTAAACTCTCGGGGCGTGAGGTTCCCGAGTGAACCATGCGGCCG
>Ga0187780_10000478_pt1 | contig 30035 bp, 24 predicted proteins | sample 1015_Q2_SP10_20__FD_132429 | JGI IMG/M metagenome (GOLD analysis project Ga0187780, IMG submission 132429) | Tropical peat soil microbial communities from peatlands in Department of Meta, Colombia - 1015_Q2_SP10_20_MG | ecosystem: Environmental > Terrestrial > Soil > Wetlands > Peat | place...
CGCCCGTCGCCGGCTTCGGCGATATGGAAACGGGTCCCGTTGGCGCTGACCGACCGGTGCGCCCACGGGCCGCCGAGCTGAACCGCGGAATCGGTGCCCACGGCCATGGCGTTCACCTCACCGCGGCTTGCGGGCGGCGATCTCGGGACGCTGCCCGGCGGCGATCTCGGGGCCCTGCCCGTCGGGGCCGGCCGCGGGGAGCAGGCCTTCGCGCCGCAGCATGTCCAGATCCTGGGTAACCGTCTTCTTGGTCAGGCGCAGCCCGGACAGGTTCCGCACCTTCAGGTAAGCGATCCCCGCCACCAGCGCCGCCAGCAGCAGCACGGTGCCGGCGGCGATGAGGAAGGCCGCCCAGGCCCAGATGCCGGCCGCGATCAGGCCATAGGCGTAGGCGAAGCAGAGCAGCAGGAGCACCAAGCAGCCAAAGTAGAAGGAGAAGCCGCCCAGCCCCGCGGCCAGGCCGATCCGCTGCAGATCGGCCCGGAGCTCACTCTTGGCCAGGTCGATCTCGTATCGGACAAGCTGGGAGACGTCCTTGGCCGCCAGGGCCACGAGATCCCCCAGTGACTGGTCACGGCCGGGCGGTCCCGGCGTCTCGCTGCCGACCATCGCGTCCCTCTCCCATCATGCGGACAACTATTCGCTCTCCGGCCCGGTAAATCGGTGCCCGCGCTCGATATCGCGCGGAGCCGGCCCAAGCCCGGCCAAAGACGAAGGCTATGGCGTTGCTCTTCATCATGGCAGCAGCCAGGCCGGCACGGCGTCATGGTGCCACGATTCTGGCGGGAGGTCCAAGCACGGAACTCGGCGGACCCGCCCGCGCCCGAAGCAAGCGGCGCCCGAAGCAAGCGCCGCCCAAAGCAAGCGGCGCCCCTGGCAGGGGCGCCGCCGCGCAGCACGTCAAGCCTGGCTACCAAGCGTGCACCCTTCTCTGTCAGTCAGGCTGGCCGCCCTTGTCGCCTTCTGGCGACCATTGTCGGCCTGACCTGGCCTGACACGCCTCCCGCGGCTGGTCGCGCGTGGGTACCTGGCTGCCGTGCCCGGACGCTCCAACGTCCGTACCACCGTTCTACGACGAAATCACCGGCGTGAAAAGACCCCTGGCGTATCCAATTCGTGATCTCGATCAGTTCTGCCGCTCACATGCCGTTAACCAGTGGCTCGCCGGATCGTGGCCGCCGGCTGGACGTACCCCTGGACTGCCTGGGGACGCCTTCGGGCACAAAGAGGCGGCCCCCGCCGGGGGGGAGAGCGGGGGCCGCGCGCACGGTCCGGCCCTGGGGGGGGAGGCCGGCTCCGTCCTTATAAGAAGCTTATCCGCATTTGGCCGTCGGATCGACCATTGGGGCCCCGTTTCTGCCATTGGGCCCTCGTATCGACCCCAAGCACCCTCCTGCGGCATCAGCCAATAGCAGTTTTACATATCCGGCACGAGCGTGAACAGTACTTCCTACCGACTAGTAAGACTTCTTACATGGTAAGAGACGGGGACTGGGCACCCGGCGCGCCTGCCTGCGCTGTCCGCGAACATCAGCCGATACGGCACTTCCCGCCGTACTTTGTCCGTCCGTGTACCAAGCGGCTTGGTTTCGGGGATCTCGGGAAGAAGAACCAGCCAGTTCCTGTAAGGAAAGTTTTAGGTTTTGTTACCAAAGTGGCGTGAGGGATCTGCCTTCCCTGGGATGCCGGCGCCCGCCGCGCGGGAATCCACGACCGGAGCGGGTCAGGTGGCGCCCGCGAGGAGGGTATCCAGCAGGGCGACGGCGCCGGGCTTGGACAGCGGGTGGTTGGCGTTCCCGCACTTCGGTGACTGGACGCACGAGGGACAGCCCGCCTCGCAGTCACAACCTGAGATGGCCTGCCGGGTGGCGGTGAGCCAGTCCCGGGCCGCCTGGAAGCCGCGCTCCGCGAACCCGGCGCCGCCGTCACAGCCGTCATAGACGAACACGCTGAGCCTTCCGGTCGCGGGGTGCAGGTCGGCGGACACGCCGCCGATGTCCCAGCGGTCGCAGGTGGCGAACAGCGGCAGCAGGCCGATCGAGGCGTGCTCAGCGGCGTGCGCGCCGCCGCCCAGATCGACTCCCGCGGCGGCGAGCCTGCCTCGCTCGGCGGCGGAGACCGTCCACCAGACCGCGCGCGTCAGCAGCTGGCGCGGCGGCAGATCCAGCAGCGTGTCATCGAGCGGCGCGCCGGTGTCGGCGCGCCGCCTGGTGAAGCCGATCACCTGACGCGTGACCCGCACGTCACCGAAGCGGACCTCGGCCTCGCCCCACGTCATGTGCTGGAGCTCGCCCCGCACTTCGACCTCGGTCAGGTCCCTGGCGGTCGTGGTGTAGCCGGGATCGCGCGGCTCGACCAGCGCCACGCGGTCGGCCAGGTCCAGGCGGCGGACCAGGTAGCTCTCACCCTGGTGCAGGTAGATCGCGCCGTCGTGGACGAGCAGGTGGGCCGAGGGTTCGTCCACCGTGCCGACCAGCCGCCCGGTCTCTTCCTCCACCACCCGCACCGGGGCATCGCCGGACCCGCGCAGGCCCGCCGCGGCGAAGCCGGCCACGCTCCGGCGCATGCTGTACCAGCCTGCCTGCCGGCGCCGTAGCCGGCCCGACCTGGTGAGCTCGTCGACGACCGGGCGCGCCGCCGGGCCGAAGATGTCCATGTCCTGATCGGTCAGGGCCAGCTCGGCCGCGGCGGCGCACAGGTGCGGCGCCAGCACGTACGGGTTGCCGGGATCCAGGACGGTAGCCTCAACCGGGTGCCGCAGCAGCATCTCCGGGTGCCGGACCAGGTAGGTATCGAGCGGGTCATCCCGGGCGATGAGGACCGCGGCCGAGCTCCTTCCGTCGCGCCCGGCCCGCCCCGCCTGCTGCCACAACGACGCCCAAGTCCCCGGCCAGCCCGCGATGAGCACCGCGTCCAGGCCAGTGATGTCCACGCCGAGTTCCAGTGCGGTCGTGGTCGCGAGGCCCATCAGGCGTCCGTCGCTGAGCGCGGCCTCCAGGCTGCGCCTGTCCTCTGGCAGGTACCCCGACCGGTACGCGGCTACCTTAGCCGCGGGCGCGTCGCGCCCGCCCAGTGACCTGCGCGCGGCCAGGGCCACCGTCTCGGCGCCGCGCCGGGACCTGATGAAGGCGAGCGTCGGCACGTTCTGCCCGACCAGCTTGGCGAGTAGGTCGGCCGTCTGGGCGGTCGCCGTCCGGCGCAGCCTAGCCCCGGCCTCGCCGCGAGCGTCAGTCAGCGGCGGCTCCCACAGGGCGAACGCCAGCGGTCCCCGCGGCGAGCCATCCTCGGTCACCTGTTCGGCGTCAAGCCCGGTCAGCAGCCGGGCGCAGACGCCGGGGGCCCCCACCGTCGCCGAGGCGAGCACGAAAACCGGCCGTGCCGGCCCGCCTGGCGGGGCATGGTGAGCCACCACCCGGCGCAGCCGCCGCAGCACATGACCCACGTGCGAGCCGAACACCCCGCGGTATCCGTGGCATTCATCGATGATCACGTAACGCAGCCGGCTGAAGAACCCTGACCAGCGCGCGTGCCCGGGCAGCAGCGACCGGTGCAGCATGTCCGGAGTGGTCAGCAGGTACCTGGCGTGACTGCGCGCCCAGGCCCGTTCGGCCGCGCTGGAGTCACCGTCGTAGCTGGCGGCCTGGACCCCCGGCAGGGCGAGGGACCGGATCGAGGCGAGCTGGTCGGCGGCCAGCGCCTTGGTGGGCGTGACGTACAGCACGGTGTCACCGGCCAGTACCGCGGTCAGCGCGGGCAGCAGATAGCCCAGTGACTTACCTGATGCCGCGCCGGTGGAGATGATCACGTTCCGGCCGGCCTGCGCGTGACACGCGGCGGCGGCCTGATGTGACCAGAGAGCGCCGATGCCGCGGCCGGCGAAGGCGTCGGCGATCTCAGCGGGGACCCAGTGCGGCCAAGGCACCTCGCGTCCGGCCCGGGCCGGGATGTACTCGACATGAACGGGCCTGCCCGCGCGCGCGTCGTCCAGCAGGATGCTCAGCGTCCGGTTCTCCGCTGGCTCGGGCCCGGCAGCCGGATGCCCGGCGAGTTCCGCCGGGAGCTCCGGGAGCCGGGCCCGAGGGAGGGGCGCGATCGTGGACACAAGTTCTCAGTGTGTCACCCGTGGGAAGCAGGCGTGGCCGCCGACACAGGTTTTCGGTGTGTCACCCGTTGGGGGATGCCCGGAGGCATGATTTCGTATAGACATGACACCGGAGCGTGGTTGAATGCCGCAGAGGACCACGTCCCGGGCGCTGGCCGGGTCGGCTCGGGCGCCGGGGGCGAGGCGATAGATAACGCCGTGATGGCGCTGGAGGATTTGTGGATCTGAAGCTCGGTCACTACAACAAGGACGGCATCGAGGTCGTCGACGTCGAAGGCGAGATCGATGTCTACACGGCGCCGCGGCTCCGTGAGCTGCTCATCGATTTGGTCAACAAGAACAACTACCAGCTCGTCGTCAACATGGAGAAGGTCGAGTTCCTCGACTCCACCGGCCTCGGGGTCCTGGTGGGCGGGCTGAAACGAGTGCGTGCGCACGACGGCTCGCTGGATCTGGTCTGCACGCAGGAACGGATACTCAAGATCTTCCGGATCACCGGGCTGACGAAGGTTTTCGGCATCCACGAGACGGTGGACCAGGCCATCGCGGCCAAGAAGTCCGAGAAGTAACGCCGGCCGGGAACCCGAAGGCCCGAAGAACCTGCCAGATGGCCACCGTCGAAGTCACGTTCACGCCGCTGCCCGCGCATGTCCGCACCGCGCGGCTGGTCGCCACGGCGGTGGCGCGGCGCAGCGGCGTGGACGAGGCACTGCTTGATGAGGTACGCCTCGCCGTGGGCGAGGCCTGCTCGCGCGCGGTCGAGGCGCACCGGCGGCACTGCCCGGCCGAGCCGGTCAGGATCGAGATGACCGACCAGGGCGAGCGGTTCGTGGTGGTGGTCAGTGATCATGCGCCCGCCGCCTCCGCTACCGCTCCCGCCTCCGCTGCCGCGGCCGACGGCACCACCGGCGATAGCGTCGGCGACGGTTCCGCCGAGGTGGCCCGCGAACCGGACCCGGGCACGGCTATCCCCGCGGGGTTCGGACTGGCCGTGATCTCGGGCCTGGCTGATGATGTGCGGGTCTCGTCGACGAGTTCCGGGGTGAGCGTCCGGATGAGCTGGCCGTCGTCGGCCACCGCGGACTGAACCCGCCGGACCGCGCGAGATCCCGCTCCGCCGTGCTCGTAAGCTAGGCCCATTGCCGGTTGGTGTTGCGGTCTTTTATCGTGAAAATAACGGTAAGGTTACGTAATTGTTAGGAACGGCCTGGTGTTCGTGGTTCAGCCCGTGCGTGCGTAGACTCCCGGCCACTCGTTTGTTCCCGATCGGCACCGTCTTCCGTTCGGAGTTCCAGGAGGTCGAATGTTCAGGCTCGTCCCCGCCCTGACGGCAACCTCCGTCAGTGTGAGCGGCGCCAACCTGACCTGGGTTGTCATCGTCGCGGTCGTGGCCTTACTCGCGCTCGGCGTGGCCGGCGTGCTGGTCCGGGAGGTGCTCGCGGCCAGCCAGGGCACCCAGCGGATGCAGGACATCGCGCGCTCCATCCAGGAAGGCGCGGCGGCCTACCTGCGGCGCCAGTTCACGACCCTCAGCGTGTTCGTGGTCATCATCTTCTTCGTGTTGCTCCTGCTGCCCGCCGACGACACTAGCGTGCGCTGGGGCCGCAGCGCGTTCTTCCTGGTCGGCGCGCTGTTCTCGGCGCTGACCGGATTCACCGGCATGACGCTGACCACCCGCGGCAACGTGCGGGTCGCGGCCGCGGCCCGAGAAGGCGGGGAGCGCCCCGCGATGCGGATCGCATTCCGGACCGGCGGCGTGGCCGGGATGTTCACCGTCGGCCTGGGCCTGTTCGGCGCCGCCTTGGTGGTGCTGATCTACCGGGCGAACGCGCCGGACGTGCTGGAAGGCTTCGGCTTCGGCGCGGCGCTGCTGGCGCTGTTCATGCGTGTCGGCGGCGGCATCTACACCAAGGCGGCCGACGTCGGCGCGGACCTGGTGGGCAAGGTCGAGCAGGGCATCCCCGAGGACGACCCGAGGAACCCGGCGACGATCGCGGACAACGTGGGCGACAACGTGGGCGACTGCGCGGGCATGGCGGCGGACCTGTTCGAGTCCTACGCTGTCATGCTGGTGGCCTCGCTGATCCTGGGCAAGACCGCGTTCGGCGACGACGGCCTGGTCTGGCCGCTGATCGTGCCGATGATCGGGGTGATCACCGCGGTGGTCGGCATCTTCTTGGTGTCGCCGCGCAAGGGCGATCGCAGCGGCATGACCGCGATCAACCGCGGCTTTTTCGTGTCCGCGGTGATCTCGGCCATCGGCGTGGCGATCGCCACCTTCACCTTCCTGCCGGCCCACTTCAGCGACCTGAAGGGCATCACCGACCCGGCCATCGCGGCCTACAGCGGCAGCCCACGCTGGATCGCGTTCGGGGCGGTGCTCATCGGCATCGCGCTGGCCAGCGCCATCCAGCTGCTGACCGGGTACTTCACCGAGATGAACCGGCGGCCGGTCAGGGACATCGCGGACGCCTCGGAGACCGGCGCGGCCACCGTCATCTTGTCCGGCACCTCGAGCGGCATGGAGTCCGCCGCGTATGCCGCACTGCTGATCGCGGGCGCGGTCTTCGGTGCCTACCTGCTGGCGACGGGGAACGCCACCATCGCCTTGTTCGCGGTAGCCCTGGCCGGCGGCGGCCTGCTCACCACCGTCGGCGTGATCGTATCCATGGACTCGTTCGGCCCGGTGACCGACAACGCGCAGGGCATCGCGGAGATGTCCGGCGACGTGGAGGGCGAGGCCGCGGAGGCCCTGACCCACCTGGACGCGATCGGCAACACCACCAAGGCCATCACCAAGGGCATCGCGATCGCCACCGCGGTACTCGCCGCGACCGCGCTGTTCGGCTCCTTCCACACCATCGTCGTGCAGTCGCTCGGCAGCGCCGGCGGCACGTTCAGCCTGTCGGTCGACCGGCCGCGGGTCCTGGTCGGCGTGATCATCGGCGCGTCGGTGGTGTTCTTGTTCGCCAGCCTGCTGATCATGGCGGTGGGCCGGGCGGCGCAGGGCGTTGTCCTGGAGGTGCGGAATCAGTTCCGTAACCACCCGGGCATCATGGACTACACCGAGAAGCCCCAGTACAGCCGGGTGATCGACCTCGTCACCAGAGACTCGCTGCGCGAGCTGATCACGCCGGGCCTGCTCGCGGTGCTGACCCCGATCGCCGTCGGCTTCGCGTTCGGGTACTCCACCCTCGGCGCCTACCTGGCCGGAGCGATCGCGGCCGGGGTGCTGATGGCGGTGTACCTGGCCAACTCCGGCGGCGCGTGGGACAACGCGAAGAAGGTAGTCGAGGACGGGGCGCACGGCGGCAAGGGCTCCGATGCGCACGCCGCGACGGTCATCGGCGATACGGTCGGCGACCCGTTCAAGGACACCGCGGGTCCCGCGATCAACCCGCTGATCAAGGTGATGAACCTGGTGTCGCTGCTGGTGGCGACCAGCGTCGTCAAGTACAGCAGCAACGTCGGGCTGCGCACCGGGGTGGCGCTGGGCGCGGTGATCATCGTGGTCGCGGCGATCGTGATCTCCAAGCGCCGCGTGGCGGGCATGGGCGAGGTGACGCCGTCCGGCGTCGAGGTCACCGGGGCGGTCTCGCCCGCTGTGGAGGGGGCCCAGCCCGAGCCCGCTGTCGAAGCCGCGGACGTCACGGCGCAGGCCGACGCGCCGGATCACGCCACCGTCTCCAGGAACCCGGACGGCTAGGCAAGCGTTCCGCACGATACGGCGAGCGGCGCGGCCCAAGCCGCGATCGCGCGGTGCGCGACGGGTCACGGGCCCCTCCGGCCGCGTGAGGCTACGGCGAGGACCGCGGCGGGGTACCGGGGGGCGTCCCCCGGGCCAGCACCGCGTGATGCTACGGCCAGGACCGCGGCGGGAAGCTGTGGGCTCCGCGGGTTATGCGGGTTCGTCTCCCCGGCCCAGTACCTCCTCACTGGGGATGCCGAGCAGGTACAAGATCGCGTCCAGGTAGGGGACGCTCAGCGTGGTGTCCGCCGCGTCGCGGACCATGGGCTTGGCGTTGAACGCGACGCCGAGCCCGGCGGCGGCGATCATGTCGAGATCGTTGGCGCCGTCGCCGACCGCCACCGTCTGGGACAGCGGGACGCCGGCGTCGGCGGCGAACGTGCGCAGCGCGTCCGCCTTCCCGGCGCGGTCGATCACGGGGCCGGACAGGCGTCCGGTGAGCTTTCCCGCCGAGATCTCAAGTGAGTTGGCCGCTACGTAACCGATGCCGAGCTCGGCGGCCAGCGGGGTGATCACCTGGACGAAGCCGCCGCTGACGATCCCGAACTTGTAGCCGAGCCCGCGCAGGGTGGTGATCAGCGTGCGCGCGCCCGCCGTCAGCCGCAGCTCGTGCCGTACCTCGTCCAGCACCCCGGCGTCGAGCCCGGCGAGCAACCCCACCCGCTGGCGCAGCGACGAGGCGAAGTCAAGTTCACCGTGCATGGTCGCGGTGGTGACCTTCGCCACCTCGTCGGCGCACCCGGCCCTGGCGGCCAGCAGGTCGATGACCTCGTCCCTGATCAGGGTGGAATCCACGTCCATCACGATCAGCCGGAGCGCCCGCCGGTGCAGGCCGCCGCGCTGGACCGCGACGTCGACCCGCTGCGCGACCGCCGCGCGGGCCAGGTCCTCCCGGAGCAGCACCGGGTCCCCGCCGGAGACTTCCATCTCGATGCAGGTCACCGGGCGCTGGGCCAGCCTGCCGATCCGGTCGATGTTGGCTCCGCTGGCGGCGATCCGCCCGGCGATGGCGGTGATAGCGGCGGGTGTCAGCGGGCTGCCGAGCAGGGTGACGTGCAGCCGCCCTCGCCGGGCCGGGGCATCACCCGGCGCGCCGGACCCGGTGGTGATCTCGGCCTCCAGGCCGAGATCAGCGGCCAGCTCACTGACCGCGGCGTGGATGCCGGTCAGGTCGGGCGGCGAATCGCAGCCGAGCAGCACGCCGAGCACCAGCCTGCCTCGGATGACCACCTGCTCGATATCCAGGACCGACAGCGGGTGCCTGGCCAGGATGGTGAACAGCCTGGACGTCACGCCCGGCCGGTCCCGTCCGGTCAGCGTGATGAGCAGGGTGGTGCGCGGTGTAGTCATGGCGGGCGCCAGGCTACCGCACGCCGTCCCGGCCGCGAGGGGACGCCCCTGCGCCGCTACGGCAGCAGCAGGTGCACGTCGCCGAACTCGTGCCACAGGTACCCGGACGTGATCGCCTCTTCGTAGCACCGGCTCAGCAGCTCGGGCCCGGCGAACGCGGCCAGCATCCGCAGGTGCGAAGAACGCGGCTCGTGCAGCCCGGTGAGCAGCCCGTCCACCGCCCTGACCCCGGTCTCCGGCGTCACCACGTGCGACGTCCAGCCCGCCGACGCCGCTACCCACCCCGCGGTCCCCCTGGACTCCGCGGTCCCCCTGGACTCCGTGGCTCCCGTAGAGTTCGTGGCTCCCCTGGACTCTGTGGGCTCCGTGGACTGCGCGGCCATCGTGGGCTCCGTGGCCCCCGTGGGCCCGCTGGCCCCGTTGAGCCCGCCCGCCGCTTCGAGCAGGCCCGCTTCCAGTCGGCCGGCCCACCCCGGACGGCCCGGCTCGGCGGCCAGGGCGGCGGTCTCCAGCGCGCGGACCACCGTGGTCCCGGCGGCGATGACCCGCCCGCCGGACGCCCGGACGTGGTTGACCAGCCGGGCCGTGGCGGGCGGTACGTCATAGGGCTCCGGGTACGGATCCTCGTCGGCTTCCAGCGAGGACACGCCGGCATGCAGCGTGAGCGGGGCGATCAGCACGCCGCGGGCCACGAGCTCGGTCACCAGGGCAGGGGTGAACGGCCGGCTGGCGCTCGGCATCTCCGCGCTCCCCGGGCGGAGCGCGAACACCGTCTGGTAAACCGGCAGCGGCCAGTCGCGCCTGACGTAGGAGTACCTGATCGGCGCACCGTGCCTGAGCAGGTACGGCACTACCGCGACCGACAGCCGCGCGCGCCAGAGCCTGCCGGTCGCCTTGCCCTCCAGGGTCAGCGCCGCCCCGGCCGGCAAGCCGATGACCTGGCCCGCGAACCCCTGCCCGTTCGGGACAGAGATCTTGTCTTTTAGCTGACGCAGTTCGACCAGCCACGCACCATCGGGCAGCGGGGTGGAGAAATGCACGGCCAGCCCCCCGGCGGCACGCACCTGGGCCGGCAGCGTGCCGGTGTTGTTGATGACGAGCAGGTCGCCGGGCAGCAGCAGGCCCGGCAGGTCGCGGAACGCGTGATGGCTGATCTGCCCGGACGAGCGCCGGCTGACCAGCATCCGGACGCCGTCCCGGGCCAGGCCGCGCGCTTCCGGCGGGTCGTGCGCTTCCAGCTCGGCGGGCAGGGCGAAATCGAGCCGGGCGAAGTCGACGACCACAGGACTACCTGGCCGCGGGCATCAGGTGAGCGGCCCGGTACCTGCCGCTCGGCAGCCGTTCCGTGACGAGCCTGGTGAACGCGGGCACCACCGACTCGGGCCGCGGCCGGTCGGATATGTCCTGGCCGGGAAAGGCCTGCTGGTGCATGTCGGTGCGGAGGTCTCCGGGGTCGGCCCACCACACCCGGACGGCGAGTTCCTCGGCGGCCAGCACGTTCGACGCCTGCTCCAGCGCGGCCTTGGCGGCGCCGTAGCCGCCCCAGCCGGCGTAGGCTTCCACCGCGGCATCCGAGGTGATGTTCAGCACCGCGCCGCCGCAGGCGCGCAGCATCGGCAGCATCAGCTGGGTCAGCGCGATGGGCGCGATCACGTTCACCTCCAAGGCGGCGCGCAGTTCGTCCACCGGGTAGTCGGCCAGCGCGGGCAGCGGGCTGGCGCCCAGCGTGCCCGCATTGTTCACCAGCAGGTCGAGCCGGCCGGCCTGCTCGGCGGCCTCCCGGAGGGCGGCGCGATGGGCCGGATCGGTCAGGTCGCCCGGTACGGCGGTGACGGTCCCGCCCTGCGCCCGGATGTCCGCGGCGGCGGCTTCGAGCGCGGCGGCGTCCCTCGCGTCGATGATCAGGGCAAAGCCCTCGCGGGCCAGCCCGGCGGCGAGCGCCCGGCCGAGCCCGCGGGAGGCCCCCGTGATGAGAGCAATCTGATTACTCATGGCTGCCACGCTAGGTGGCACGCCGCCCGGGCGCATCGGCCGCGCGCCCCGTGCGGCCTCGGTCCATGGTCCTAAGACCGCGGCCCGATGCGGCGGTCCGGCCGCTCGGCTAACGTCGGGTTGGTAAAAACGAGCCAAAGGGCCGCGGCCCCGGGCGGGAAGGTTCGCGGTCGATCCGGGCTTGGTGGTTATTCCGGTGCACGATGATCCACCTTTTCCACCACGAAGCCCGGATCAACCGCGATAAGAGCTAGTGATATCGAACACATAGATGAATTGTGGAGGATGGGATTTACGGGACCAGAGATCACTCCGCCCGTTCGTCAGACACTGACTAGCGCCAGCAGGAGACGGCCCACGTGAGCGACGGGCTCGATGAGCTCTACCAGGTGAGCCAGGCGGTGTTGTCGGTCACCCGGCAGATGTCCGTCCGTGACGTCCTGCAGGTGATCGTGTGCTCCGCGCGGTCACTGGTCGGCGCGCGCTACGCGGCGCTGGGGGTGCCCGACGAGGGCGACTCGTTCGCCGAGTTCGTGGTGGACGGGATGACCGCGGCCGAGCAGCAGGCCATCGGCCCGCTGCCGCGACGACACGGGATGCTCGGCGTGCTGCTCACCGAGGGCAAGCCGGAACGGCTCTCGGATATCCGCGCCGATCCGAGGTTCGAGGGCTGGCCTGCCGCGCATCCGAGGATGTCGCACTTCCTCGGGGTGCCGGTGCGGGACGGCGACCGCATCCTCGGCATCATCTTCGCGGCCAACAAGATCTCCGCCGCGGCCGCGGGGCACGGATTCACCGAGCGGGATGAGGAGATCCTCTCCCTGTTCGCCGCGCACGCGGCGATCGCGCTGACCAACGCCAGGCTGTATGAGCGCAGCCGGGAGCTCTCCGTGATGCAGGAGCGTTCGCGGCTGGCCCGCGAACTGCACGACGCGGTCACGCAGAAGCTGTTCAGCATCCGGGCGCACGCCCGGGCCGCCGCGGTCCTGGCCGGCCGGAGCCCGTTCGACCCGGACCGGGTCAAGGCCGAGATCGACGTGATCGGCGCGCTCGGCGCGGAGGCCCACGCGGAGCTGCGCGCGGTCATCGACGGGCTGGCCCCGCCGGACCTCGAAGCCGCCGGGCTGGCCGAGTCCCTGCGCAGGTACGCGGTGCTCGCCGGGCGCGCCTACGGGGTTCCCGTCACGTTCACCGCGGCCGGGCTGCCCCCGCTCGGCACCCGCGCGGAGGCGGCGTTCTACCGGGTCGCGCAGGAGGCACTGCACAACGCCCTGCGGCATGCCGGGGCGACCAAGGTCAGCGTCCGCCTGTCCCGCACGCCGCGCCGGGTGACCCTCGACGTCTGCGACGACGGGCACGGGTTCGTCACCGAGGCGCCGTCGGGCGGGGTCGGGCTGGCCTCGATGCGAGAACGCGCGGCGGCGGCGGGCGGCGCGCTGACCATCCGGTCCGGCCCGTCGGGCACCCTGGTCCGGATGACCGTGCCGGTCGCGGCGAGCGGGATGGGAGGCGAGCGATGGAGCAGCCCATCTCCGTCCTGATCGTCGACGACCACCCGGTGGTGCGGCAGGGGCTGCGCGTCCTGCTCGAGGTGCAGGACGGGATCGAGGTGGCTGGCGAGGCGGGCGACGGCGGCACGGCGCTCGCGCTGGCCGCCGAGCGCGTCCCGGACGTCATCCTGCTCGACCTGAAGCTGCCCGGCCTGGACGGCATCGCCGTGCTCGGCGAGCTGAAGGCGCGCGGCGACGCCGCTCGGGTGCTCGTGCTCACCAGCGACACCGAGCCCGCCTCGGCCAGCCTGGCGATGCGCTCCGGCGCGGCGGGCGTGCTCTACAAGGACGTCGACCCGGACGCGCTGGTGCGCGCGATCCGTGCCGTGCACGACGGCCACCTGCTGCTCGCGCCGGAAGCGGCCGGGACGCTGCTGCGCTCGGCGAACTGGGCCTGGGGAGGCATGGACGCGCTCACCAGCCGTGAGCGAGAGGTGCTGGCCGAACTCACCAGGGGACGGTCCAACCGGGAGATCGCGCGGGCGCTGCACGTCTCGGAGAAGACGGTCAAGGCGCACGTGAGCGCGGTGCTGGCCAAGCTCGGCGTGCAGGACCGCACCCAGGCCGCCCTGCTCGCGGTCCGGCATGAGCAAGGCAGCCGAGATCGCGGGTGAGGGGCCCGGTCAGGCGGGGACGGCCCTAGATCAGGTGCGCGTACACGATGATGTTGTCGAGGTAGTGCCCGGTGGCCTCGTCGAAGGGCCCGCCGCAGGTAATCAGCCGGAGTTCTGGGTAGCTGGCCCGGCCGTAGACCGCGGCGGCCGGGAAGGCGGCCTTGGCCACCTTCTGCAGCCCGTCCACGACGAAGGCCGGCACCTTCCCGTCGGCCAGCGTGACGTAGATCCTGTCGCCGACGTGGAGATACCTGAGGTCGTAGAACACCGAGATCCCTGTGAGTGAGTCCACGTGGCCCAGGATGACCGCGGTGCCGCGCTGGCCTGGTGCCGCGCCGTACTTGTACCAGCCGGTCAGGTTGTGAGCGTCCAGCGGCGGCACCTGGATGGTGCCATCGGGGTCCGTGCCGAGCTCCATGACGGGCGCGTCAACCCCGATGGCCGGGATGCGGATGAGTACCGGAACCGACCGGGCCAGCGCCCTGACCCCTGGGTCGTGACGCTGCTCGGGCATCGCCGTCGTCACGGAGGCAGGGATCAGGGTCGCTCCGGCCTCGGCCGGGGTGCCGACCGTGAGCGCGAGCGCGGCCATGGTGGCCCCGCCCGCGCACAGCACGGCGGCGGCGAGGGCGACTCCCAGCGCCCACCGGCCTTGGGGCTTCCGCCGGTGGCGGGCCAGGTACACCTTGCTCAGGCGGCCGGGAGACGCGTCCGCCGCCAGCGGCGGAAGGCGAGCAGCCCGATGCCCCCCGCGGCCAGCGCGATCGCGCCGCCGCCCGCGGCCAGCGGCACGTCGCCGCCGCCGATGCTACCGCCGCCACCGGTCTGCGGGGCGCCCGGCGGAGGCGACGAACTCGTCACCGTGGTCGGGCTGGGTGAGACCATGGGCGCCGGGGGCGTCGTGGACTGGGTCTGCGTGGGGGCCGGGCTCGACGGCGGCGGGGCTGGCGTGGTTGGGCTCGGGGGCGGGGTGGTCTGCTGGCAGGTGCACGTCGGTAGGGGCGTGGGGGCGGGCGTCTGGCAATGGCATGGCGGCGGGGTGGACTTGCCGCAATGGCACGGCGACGGCGACTGATAGCCGCCTCCGCCGCCGCCGCCGTAGCTGGCGGCGGAGATGCCGGCCGCCGCATGAGCGCCGGCCAACGGTGCCGCCTGGGCGGCCATGCCGGTCAATATGATCGCTGCCGCGCATGCGGCGAGACAGCCCAATAGCACACGAATACGCATCCCCATTTCCCCTCTTCCTGGCCAGGCCGTTCCTTTTACGGTCATATCTGGCGTTATTTCTGATGGGTAAGCAAGTCGGCATCGTAGCGTGTTTTCAACCGGTCCGCGGTTATGTTAGCGATGTGCAGCGCCTGAACCGGATATTAAGCACCAGGCAGGCACAAAAGTCATCGTATGGGCGTGTCACCAGGCGTGACTTCAGCCGAATCATCCTCAGATCCCGCCGGGAAATTTAGCGCCGAAATGGCGTCCGCGCAACGACCGGGCAGGCTGTGTCGTCCGTCCGGCTGGGCTGACCGGGGTGCGGTGACATAGGTTCGGTCTCGACGGCCATTCGAACCCGTGCAGGCCGGCGGATCCTGCGGGCGCCGAGCGGAGAAAGGGGGCCCGATGTCCGACGAGGTGCTGCGGCTGCGCGGCGTCGAGGTGCGACGCGACGGGGCGATCCTGCTGCGCAACGTCGACTGGACGGCGCACGAGAACGAGCGCTGGATCCTGATCGGCCCGAACGGAGCGGGCAAGACGACGCTGCTCCAGGTGGCGGCCACCGCGATGTTCCCCTCCCAAGGCACGGTCGAGGTGCTCGGGGAGCGCCTCGGCGAGGTCGACCTGTTCGAACTGCGGCCCAGGATCGGGCTGACGAGCGCCGCGCTCGCCGAGCAGGTCCCGCCCGCCGAGAAGGTCATCAACCTCGTCCTCACCGCCTCCTATGCCATCCTCGGCCGGTGGCAGGAGGACTACGACTCCGCCGACGTCACCCGGGCCGTCGAGCTGCTTGACGCGCTCGGCTGCGCGCACCTGATCAGGCGCAGGTTCGCCACCCTCTCCGAAGGTGAGCGCAAGAGGGTCCAGATCGCGCGGGCCCTGATGCCCGATCCCGAACTGCTGCTGCTCGACGAGCCGGCGGCGGGGCTCGATCTGGGTGGCCGCGAGGACCTGCTGCGCAGGCTCACCGCGCTCGCCCGAGATCCCAAGGCGCCGCTGATGGTACTCGTCACCCATCACGTGGAAGAGGTGCCCGACGGCTTCACCCACGCGATGCTGCTGCGCCGGGGCTCGGTGCTCGCGGCCGGGCCCATCGACGAGGTATTCACCGCGCGGAATCTGTCCAAGTGCTTCGGCGTCCAGCTGGAAATCGAGCAAAGGAAAGCCCGCTGGACCGCGCGCGCCCGCTAAGCGCGGGCCTTACGCGCCCGTCCCCGGCGGAACGGCCCGGTGGGAAGGGCCAGGAGTTTTACCGCCTCATCCCTTCGCTGCGAGCACCGCGAACGCGTACTGGATTTACATGCTTGCTGTCTGTCATGTAGCACGCAGGCCCGGATATCCCGCCGGGCGCGGGAGCGGAGCACCATGAGCTTTCTTACCGCGACTATGGTGCTTGTCGTCTTGGTCGTTCTGGTCATTGCGGTTGTCATGAAGTCCGTCCGCTTCGTTCCCAGGCAAGTGCGGGGTTCGTTGAGCGGTTCAGCCGGAGTGAGATCTGCAAGGCGCTGGAGGGAATAGGCGGCTTCTTCGGCGCGGTCGGCACGAGATCCGCTGACCGGCCGTCGCCCGCCGGGCCCGCGCCGTCAGGATCTGGCCCGCACCTCGACGCGCCCGTCGGCCGTCACCCGAGTCTCGAAGGATGGCTGGCGGGCGGTGGCAGGCCCGTGCACGACGGTGCCGTCGGCGACGGCGAAAGTGGAGCCGTGCCACGGGCAGGCGATGCAGGCAGCACCTCGCTCGACGACGATCCGGCCCTGGTGCAGGGGCCCCCCGAGATGCGAGCACCGGTCTGAGAGCACGTTCACGGCGGAGCCCTGCCGGTACACCAGCAGGGACAGGTAGCCGAGCTGGCGGCGGACCGGATGCCGGTCGGGTAGTTCGCCCAGGCCGCACAGGTCGTGCCAGCCGAGCCCGGCCAGGTGACTGACCTGCTCGGCGTGACTGGCACCCGCGCCGAGCCTGAGCGCCAGGTGCCCGCCCAGGTAAGAGCCGACGGTGGCCACGGCGAGCCCGGAGGCGGACAGCAGCCGGCCATATCCCGCCCGCCCGCCGGCCCGGGCGGCCAGCGAGCCGAGGAACAGCGTGGCCGCGCCGGCCTGGCACGCGGCGTGCGCGAGGCCGACCCGCTGCTGATCGGTATGCAGCGCCGACCAGTCGGCCAGGCCGGTGGCCGCGGCCGGGGCGCTGCCCGCGACTCCGGCGGCGATGAGCATCCGGGACGCGCGGCCGGTGCCGCGGAACAGGTCAAGCAATACCGCCGAAGTCCAGCAGCCCAGCGGCAGCCGGACCAGCGCGGGGTGCGCGGGCTGGCCGAAGGGGACGCCGTGCAGCGCATCGGTCCGCGACCCCGCCGGGAGCGCTCGCACTACGGTATCCGACAGCCTGCGGACCACGGGATCGAGTGCATGGGCGCGCTCGATACGCTCGGCGAGGGCGGCGGGGCTGGCGCGCAAGTGGGCCTTGCGGGCCCTGCGGACCTGGCGCGGCGGCCGACCGGCAATGAGGGATCGCGGCACCCTTAGTGCCTACCCGCCGGCGGGGGCGACGTAATCTCCCCGGCCGGATGTTGATCGCGGAGCCGGGCTGAATCATGAATCCGGCCCTGCGCCGCGGCGGGCTCCGTCTTTCTGTTCTCCCGAACGGACGGCGGTATCACCGCCCGCGACGTGTCACGCCCACCACCTGGTGCCGCAGCGGATGGCTCAGCGTCAGACCAGCGCCCCCAACCCGGGGCCTCTACCGCCTTCCCGTTCCCGGCCCGCAAACCGGGCAATCCGGATACCGGGCCGACCCGAGAAATCATCGTGGATCCAAACCTCCCGCCCGAGGTAGTAGCGATCCGCAATCACGCGCGCGGCTGCGCAGCCGCGGATTCGCTGCGCAGCCGGGCCAGCTGACCGCGCATGACCTCCTCGATCCGCCGCTGGAACTCAAGCAGGAGGTGCAGCTCATCGTCTGAGTAGCCCGCCGCGGTATCGCGCCAAGCCCTGACCAGCGGCGCGAAGGTGGCGCCGACCTGGTGCAGCCCCGGCCCCGCGCTCAGGTTGACGATCACCCGGCGCCGGTCGTGCGGGTCCCGTTCCCGCCGGACGAACCCGCCTTCCTCCAGCCGGTCGAGCACCCCGGTGATCGACGCCGTGGTCAGCCCGGTCTCCTTGGCCAGGTCGCCCGCGGTCCTGTAACCGGTCAGGGCCACTAGATTCAGGCAGTTCAGGTCGGTGGCGTTGACGCCGATGCGTTCGGCCGACAGCTGCCCGAGCAGCTGCATGATCGACCCCGCCCGGCGCAGCGCCAGCAGGAATTCGTCCTCTAGCCGGGCCCGCTCCACGCCGGCGCCAGCTGCGGGCTCCGGCCGTTCCCCGTGCTCCGCCAGCCCGTGCTCGTCCAGGCCCCGCTCCGACCTTCCATGCTCGGCCAGGACCTGACCTGGCCTGTCCTGCTCCTCCGGGCCGCCCTGCTCAGGGCCGCCCTGCTCAGGGCCGCCCCCCTCCGGCCTTCTCTGCTCCCGGCCGTCCCCCTCCGGCCTTCCCGGTTCCGACATGCCCGCCGCCCTTCACCACAGTCCGTTAAGATTTCAGATATCTAATAAATCTAGACAATAATTTCCCAAGATGATAGCTTCCCTAAGTGTAGATCCCGCGGAAGGTGATCCGAATGAGTTCTGATGCAGAAATCGATGCGAGAATCCTGGGCATAGTGCTCGCCCCGCTGGCCAACGTGGTGCTGTCCGAAGTGCGCGAACAGGATGCCGGGTCGGCCTCCGGCGTGCTCAACACCGGCTTCCAGCTCGGCAACTCCATCGGCCTCGCGTTGCTGGGCGTCATCTTCATCGACCAGCTCACCATCCGCCCGGGCGAATCCGTGCCCGGGGTCTTTGCCGCCGCGGTGACCCACGCGCTCTGGTTCCAGGTGGGCGTCTTCGGGCTCGCCTTCCTGCTCATGCTCGCGCTGCCGGCGAGACGCCGTCACGCGGCCGGGCCCGTCACCGTCTGAGAGTGCGGTGACTACCAAACGAGGGGACTATCACATGACAAGCACGCAACAGGGCAGGCAGCCGGTCGCGCTGATCGGCCAGGCCGTGGGGCAGGCCGAGGCGTCCTTGACCAGGCTGCTGAACGGCGTCCTGGCCGACTCGGGCACCAGCCGGGAAACCTACCTCGGCCTGCAGCGGCTGACCGCCCTCGGCGGCCGGGCGGAACGTGGCGCCTACGAACATGACCTGAGCGACTGGCTCGGGCTGGACGGGCCCGCCGCTCGCCGGCTGGCAGGTGAGCTGGCCTCGGCCGGGCTGGCCGAGACCGAGGGTGACACCATCCGGCTCACCGCCCGCGGGCAGGCGCTGCGCGAGGGGATCCTGGGCGGCGCGGCGAAGATCACCGGACCGATGCTGGCCACGCTCGACGGCGATGACCTCGAGATAACGGTCCGGACGCTGAACGAAATCACCAGGCGGGCCCGGGGGATACCGGCCCGCCGGACCACCACGGAGGGACACTGATGACCACACAGAAGCTGCCCGGTACCGACGCCGCCAGGCACGGCACCGGCGACGCCGACCTGACGATCATGATCGCCGCCCACGACGCGTTCCGCCGCGACCTGACCAGGCTGGCCCGCGCTGCCGCCTCGGCCGACCTGTCCAATCCGGCGAAGCGCCAGTCGGTCACGGCCGGCTGGGAGCTGTTCAAGCGCCAGCTGCACATGCATCACACCGCCGAGGACGAGATCATCTGGCCGGCGCTGCGCCCGCGCCTGGCACACAGCCAGGCCGCCCTGTCGGTCCTCGGCGCGATGGAGGCAGAGCACGAGCGCATCGACCCGCTGCTGACCGCCGTGGATGCCGCCTTTGCGCAGCACCGCGCCTCGGACGACGCGACGCACGGCTCGGCCGGCGGGGTGGATGGCGCGGCCGGCGGGGTGGATGGCGCGGCCGGCAACGGCTGGCCGGGTGCGGACCGGCTGGCGGACGTGATCGACGTCCTGACCAGTACGCTGACCGGTCACCTGGCGCACGAGGAGCGGGAAGGCCTGCCGCTGATCGGGGTGGCCCTCACCGCGGCCGAATGGCGCGGCGTGGGCCGCAAGATCGCGACCAAGAACGGCCTGGCCGCCGGGTCGGAGATGTTCGCCTGGATCCTGGACGGCACCGACCGCGGGCATGCCGCCGCCGCGCTCGGGCAGCTGCCGCCGCCGCTGCGGCTGCTTTACCGCGCCGTCTGGAAGCCCCGCTTCGACAAGACCCCGCGCTGGTAACCGGCCGCGACTATACCGGCCCAACGGTGTGGTTCCATCGAGACCGATGGCCGCCGGTGTGGTCGAGTGCCGCAAGTTGTGGCACGACTGAGGTCTCTGAGGCTACGGAGGCCCGCGTCAGCCCGGATGCAACCGGCACGATGGAACATTGAGCCGGTTATATGCGGACTGAGCCCCGGCGGGAGCGCCTACTTACCCTATGCCTGTCTGATGCGTGATCACCTTCGCTACCACCTCGGCCGCCATGCTGCGGCCCGTTTCGGCGAGAAAACTGGGCCACTGCCCTACCATCTGCCTGACGTCGGCTGTAATGGACTAGGAATCCGGGACGCCGCCTGTCATCAGCTTCTGGTAGTTGGTAACGTACGGACAGTTAAGAGCGTTGAGCACACGATCGACCGTCGCGCAGCCAAAGCCGGTCGCCTGGGCCAGGTCTGCGACGCGGACCGCGAAGTTCCCCTCGTCCAGGAGTCGTACCGTCGCGTCGAGCAGCGAGAGACACGGGGAACTAGGTTGCGACCATTTGAGTGTGGTGGCTACAGCAAGTTGAGTGTGGTGGCTACAGCAAGCCCTTGAGTGCGCCAGCCTGCAGGCAGGCACCGACCGCCACTACCTCGTCTGGGCTGACGCCCTTGTGCGGCTCCTTGCCGCCGGTCAGCGACTTGACCAGGTCGACTACCGCGGGCATGCGGGTGGATCCGCCGACGAGCACTACGTGGTCGATCGCGCCCATCTTGACGCCAGCGTCCTTTATGACCTGCTTGAACGGCTCCCTGCAGCGGTCCAGGAGATCGGAGGTCATCCGCTGGAAGTCGACTCTGGTCAGATTGGCGTCCAGGTGCAGCGGGCCGTCCGCCGAGTGCGAGATGTACGGCAGGTTGATCTGCGTCCCTGGCGAGTCGGACAGCTCGATCGTGGCCTTCTCCGCTGCCTCACGCAGCCGCTGCAGCGCCATCTTGTCCTTGGCCAGGTCGATCCCGTAGCCGTTCCTGAAATCCTTGACTAGCCAGGCCACGACCCGCTGATTCCAGTCGTCACCGCCGAAGTGGTTGTCGCCATTGACGGCCTGGACCTCGACCACGCCTTCGCGCACGTCCAGCAGGGACACGTCGAAGGTACCGCCGCCCAGGTCGAAGACCAGGATGGTAGCCTTGTTTTCCCTCTCTAGGTGGTAGGCGAGCGCGGCCGACGTCGGCTCGTTGATGATGCGCAGTACGTTGAGCCCGGCTATCTGGCCGGCTTCCTTGGTGGCCTGTCGCTGGGTCTCGTTGAAGTAGGCAGGTACGGTCATCACTGCGTCGGTGATGTTCGCGCCGAGGAATGCCTCCGCGTCCCTCTTCAGCTTCTGCAAGATGAAGGCGCTGATCTGCTGGGCAGTGAACTTGTTGCCGTCGATGTTGATGGACCAGCCGCTACCCAACTGGCGCTTGACCGACTGGATCGTCCGATCCGCGTTCGTTACTGTCTGCCGCCTGGCGACCTCGCCGACGAACACTTCCCCGTTCTTAGCGAAGGATACGACGGACGGAGTGGTCCGCGAGCCCTCCGCGTTGGCGATGACCGTCGGATCCCGGCCTTTGAGAACAGCCACAACAGAGTTGGTGGTCCCGAAGTCGAAGGCGGCGGCGGGACTGTCCGTCCTTGGACTAGCCCCCGGTCGATACGGGAGACGATTTCCTGGCCGAAGCGTGTGAGCAGGAGGGGGAGCAGTATCGGAGACACGCGTGTCAAGCAACGGCCTCACATGCACCCGGACGTATAGGTCGCCGTCCGGGCCACCGTGCGTGCCCGGTCCACCTCTGCCCTTTACTCGGATCCGCTGGCCGTCCTTGATGCCTGCCGGGATGCGCGCCATGAGGGTCCGAGTCGTTGCTATGCGGCCGCTGCCCGAGCATGCCGGACATGGATCATCGGCGACCGAACCTCGTCCCTGGCAGGTCCGGCATCGTTTGGACAGCACGTAGCTGCCTAGATTCCTGCTGGTTTGACCGGTGCCTCCGCAGGTCGGGCAGGCCCGGGGCGCGGTGCCCGACCTGGTGCCCATCCCATGGCAGGTCCCGCACGGATCTTCGTCGGCTAGCCGGAGCTGAATGGTGGTGCCGTCCCTCGCATCGGTAAACGAGAGTGTGGCCTCGGTCTCCACGTCGGTTCCGCGCTCGCCCAGGCTGGGCTCCTGGCCGGCTATGCGATCGTCTGTCGCGGCGAAGGCCGACTGCGCTTTAAAATCTGCTTGGGGTGTGCCCGCCGGGGGGTGGGGGGCCGGTCGTGTGTAGGCCGGATTGCGGGTCAGGGCCAAATGGGCGATGGTGTCACTGTTTTGCTGGCGGGGCTGCGGGAGCTGGCGGCCGATCAGGGTGGACCGCAGGCGCGGGTAGATCGCCGCGAAGGTGAGCAGTTCGGGTCCGTCGGGGATCCCGGTGCGCAGCAGGCCGAGCAGGGTTCCTGTGAATGCAGTGTACCGATCGCCCGGTGGGGCCAGTGCGACGGCGTTCGCCGGGGTCGCAGTCAGGACATATGTGCCTTCGATACCGACTTGGCCGACGATGGTTTCCTCATCACCTGCCTGGTCGGCCAGGGCACGGCCGCTGAAACAGCAGTCGAGGATAACCACCTTCTTGGTGGCGGGGCTTTCGTTCAGCGCTTCCCGCAGGTGTTCGTAGGCCAGAGCGGTAAGAAACACCTCATCAGGATTAGTATCAGGTAGGCATAGGTACAGTTCGTTGCGGGTTCCCATCCGGCCGTGGCCGGCAAAGTAGACCAGCAGCATGTCCTCGGCGACTCTCCCCGGTTCGAGTACGGAGTGATACACATCACTAGCGCTGCGGGGGTCCGCGAGGATCGTGCACTTGCCGACGGGCAGCCCTCCCAGGGCAGGGTCGGTTAGGACGTCACGGAAATCGGTGAGGTTGTTCCGCACGGCGGGCAGATTCTCAAGATGGCGATAGATGCTCGTGCCAATCAGCACGGCACGGGAGCGGCCAGGATCGGGCAGGGCTGTCATTGCCTTTCCTAACCGGCCGCTGGTGGCACCGGCGGGGTTCCCTCAGCCCAGCCCAGTGCGGTATTCAGCAGATGTTCGGCATCGGGGACCCGTTTGGCGTCCAGGACGATCTGCTGACCCTCCGGCCCGGTGACGTTGAGCTTGACGTCCGCGCGTCGTTGGGTGAGCCATACCTGCAGCGACCTGGCCAGGGTGGTTGCGGCACCTGAGGAGATCACGCCAACGATAAGTTCCGTGGAAGCGCCCATCGCCCCGGCCGGGCCCGGCGTTTCACCCTGGCGGAGATGTCCGCGGAGCTCGGGTTCCCTGCGAAGCCAATCGCTCAACGACTCAACATCGCTGTCCCGGCCGCCCACGGTGATACGCAGATCGGCCACGTGGCACCCCCTTATCGCCCTTTCCCAAGATGTACCACGTATCAAAGCGGCTCCAAACCGGATTCTGAATCGGGTGGACGGACGGTTCAGCGTGCTGGTGCGGCGTGGCCGTTGTGCAGAGGACGGCACCCGTTTCGGCCGGTAGGTGCAGCGCACCAGTGAAGCGGCCAACTGTGTACTCAGTCGTAGCCTGCCGTTGGGCGTGACGCCGCGGCGACTGACGCTCGTACGGGTCAGAACGTGAACGTGGCTTGGATCATAAGCTCGCGTGCTGGGCCGACCGGACGGGTGGGGGATTTAGTCAAGGCCCCTATAACCGGCCCGATGGCACATCGTGCCGGCATGGCGCGGCGCGGGGCCTGGTACTGGCGTGCTGTCCGGGACTGGTACTGGTGAGGCTGATGCGGCGGATCAGCCCTCGGCTCCCAGGCCGATCGCGGCGTCGACTTCGGCCCTGCGGGCGGCGAGCTCGGCCGCGTGCTCTCGCTCGACCCGGTCGGCGATGTCCTCGTCATCGCGCATCAGGGCCTCCAGGTCGGAGCTCGCGGCGTCCAGCACGCCCAGGTCGGCATAGGCCCGCTGGACCTTCTCGCCCCACAGCCCGATGTCCCGCACGCACGGAACGATCCGGCTGAACAGCAGCGCGCGGAAGGCCTGCTGCATCGGCGAATGCTCGGTGAACTCCAGGCACTCCGCCACGTCGAACCCGAGCCGTTCCCAGACCTCCTGCGCCCGGAACCTGTTCCGCATCAGGTAGCAGCCCTCGACCACGAACTCCTCGCGGTCGGCGCGCTCGGCCGTGGTCAGCTGCGCGTAGTAGTCGCGCAGCGCCAGCCGCCCGAACGCGACGTGCCGCGCCTCGTCCTGCATGACGTACGCGAGCACCTGTTTCACCAGGGCGTTGGCCGTGATGTCGCGATGGACCCCGAACGCCGCCAGCGCCAGCCCCTCGATCAGCACCTGCATGCCGAGGTAGGGCATGTCCCACCGGGAGTCGCTCAGCGCGTCCGCGAGCAGCTTCGCCAGGTCGGTGTTGATCGGGTAGTACATGCCGATCTTGTCGCGGAGGAACCGCTGGAACAGCTCCACGTGCCGGGCCTCGTCCATGGCCTGGGTGGCGGCGTAGAACTTGGAGTCCATGTCGGGCACCGACTCCACGATCCGCGCGGCCACGGTGAGCGCGCCCTGCTCGCCGTGCAGGAACTGACTGAACAGCCAGGACGACAGGTGGCAGCCGAGCTCATCGCGCTGCGCCTGGTCCAGCATGTCCCATTGCCGCGACCCGTAGATGGGGCAGAACTCGTCACCGATCTCCATCACGTTGGCCGGGTTGACCGGCAGCTCCCAGTCGATCCGCTTGATGGCGTCCCACTGCTTGTCCTTGCCCCGCTGGTACAGGTCGAGCAGCCGCTGCCGCCCGCCGGAGTACTCCCAGGAGAACCGGGCGGCCCCGGCGGAGGGAACGTCCCAGGTACCCCGGTCGACTGGCGTCGTGTACAGGTCGTAGGTGCTCACGGCGGCCTCCTCGGCGGCGCGGGGGACCACGGCGTACCCCCCTCCTTCATTACTAGCCAGTAGGTACCGGCCGCGCAACGTCCCGCCGCAGAAAACCCCGTTTATTCCGAACGGGCAGTGGTACCTGCGCCCGGCAGCGCTGCTAGGTCTGCCGGGGCCGCACGCCGGGACCGGAGCTCGGCGCCTCCCGCGGGGCGGCGGGCCTGGTCAGTCCTCGCCCGTCGGTTTCGTTTCGGTTCCGGGGACGATCAGCTCGTAGGCGGGGTTGGTCATGACCGGGCCGCCGTCCTTGAACCCGACCGAGCCGCGGAACCTGACCCGGGAGCCGCACATCAGGCCGGGGATGCGGGAACGGCCGTAGAACATCGCGGTGAGGTCCCCGGTCGAGTCGGATATCTCACAGACGAGCACGGAATTCCGCTCCACCGGCCGGATCTCGAGCACCCGGACCCGGCCTTCCACGGTGGCCCGGCCCGGCTGGTGCAGCGAGCCGATCGGGTTGACCCCGGGCGGCGGCGTGGGCCGGTCGTACGTGCCGGCGCCGGGCAGCGGCTCAGGCACGCCCTTGCGGCTGCCGGGCCTGGCTCGGCCGCGCCGCTTGGCTGCGGGCCGGCCGTCGCCGGGCTGGCCGCCGGCGGGCTGGCTCGCCGCAGCCTGCCTGTCTCCGTCTTCCTCTGGTCGCGTGGCCTGGCCGGCGGCGGCCGCGGCGGCCGCCGCCGACGCGCCGGGCTGCCCCGCCATCCCGTCACCGGGGCGCGGCCCGCCGTCGGCCGGGGCCAGGACTGCCTGTCCGGGCTTTCCTTCGCTAGCGGTCTGGCGTTCCTGCAGGACGCGTATCCGGTTCTGCACGTCGAACGGGATGATCGTAGCCGCCGCGTTCGGCACGCGGCTCACCGCGCTGGCCATCCTGTCCGCGGTCCGGTCGTGCAGCAGCCTGCCGGCCAGGGCCGAGTAGCTGCGCCGGGGCAGGATCGCGGTCACCTGCGTGCCCGGCGTCTCGGCTTCCTGGCCGACCAGGTCGGCGGCGGCCCGGGCCACCCTGCGGTCCGGGCAGTCGACGAAGTCGAGCGGCACGTTGCGTATCGGCTCCCAGGCGGCGCGCAGCCGCTCGGCCTTCTCGGTGTCGATGACGAAATGCACGGCGCGCAGCGTCGTAGGTCGCAGGCTTCTCGCGTAGCGCAGCGCGGCGATCGTGGACAGGTCGAAGTCGTCCACGAACACGATGACCACGCGCCGGGTGTAGTTCGGCTGGCTCGGGACCAGGCCGGCCTCGCGGCGGTCCTCGATGCGTTCCAGGACCTTGGCCTCGGTGCGGTACTCGCGGTTCAGCCGGATCAGCGCGAACACCAGGATCGGGAAGAGGATCAGGATCAGCCAGGCGCCCTCGGTGAACTTCACCACCGCGAAGATCACGACCACGATCGAGGTCATCACGCCGGCCGAGAAGTTGATGACGAACTTGCGCCGCCAGCCAGGTTCCTTGACCCTGTGGTGGTACCTGGCCATGCCGAACCCGGCCATCGAGAAGGCGGTGAACACGCCGATCGCGTAGAACGGCACGAGGGCGTTCACGTTGGAGCCGACGACCGCTATCAGCGTGACCGAGAGCACGGTGAGCACGATGATGCCGTTGGAGAAGACCAGCCGGTGTCCGCGCTTCATCAGCCACCGCGGCAGGAACGAGTCCTCGGCGACGAAGCTGGTCAGGAACGGGAAGCCGTTGAAGCTGGTGTTGCCGCCGGTGTACAGGATCAGCGCGGTCGCCGCCTGCACCACGAAGAACATGAAGTGACCGGCGGAGCCGAACACCATGCTCGCTTCCTGCGAGATCACGGTCGGGTAGCCGGCCGTATAGGGGGCGGCGTGGGTCAGGTGCGCCAGCCAGGAGATGCCGGCCACCAGCGTGCCGAGGATCAGGCCCTCCGCCACCAGGACCTTGCGGGCGTTGCGGCCTTCGGGGGGCCGGAACGCGCTGACCGCGTTGGAGACCGCCTCGATGCCCGTCAGGGAGGAACCGCCGTTGGCGAACGCCTTCAGCAGGGCGAAGATCAGGAACAAGGTCGTGTAGTACGAGGCGCCCTTGCCGATGGGGTAAAGCCCGCTCAGGTCGTGGACGTTCTGCTGCGGCAGGGTGCCGGCCGCCTCGCGGACGAGCCCGACCACGATCATCAGGATGATCGACGCGGAGAACAGGTAGGTGGGCAGCGCGAATATCTTGCCCGCCTCCCGGATGCCCCGCAGGTTGCCGAAGCACATCAACAAGATGATGGCGATGGTGATCCATTTGCTGTACGGGCCGACGGCGTGGAACGTGGAGGCGACGGCCGCGGTGCCCGCCGCCACCTGCACCGCGACCGTGACCACGTAGTCGATCAGCAGCGCCACGGCGGCGACCTGCGCGATCCGCGGCCCGAAGTTCTCCCTGGCCACGACGTATGACCCGCCGGCCCGGGTGTACACCATCACGACTTCGCGGTAGGAGAGCACCACGAGCAGCATGACGAACAAGACCACCCCGGTCATCGGGATGATCACGGCGAAGGCGGCCAGGCCGAAGATCGGCATCAGCTCGATGAGGATTTCCTCGGTGCCGTAGGCCGAAGATGAGATGCCGTCCGGGGACAGCACGCCCAGCGCGAGCGTTTTCGACAGCCGCTGCTCGCGGAGCTGGTCGTTGACCATGGGCGGGCCGAGCAGGCGGCGCTTTGTGTTGTACCAGAAGCTTTCCGGTACGACGGTCTCCCGGTCGAGCAGGCCGGTTGCCTTGCGGGTGGCCACGATCTGCGCCTTTCGTCCAGTAAAGCCTTTTTTGGGCGCCAGTGACTTCATACCATCACACCCTGTGTCTGCGTAACCTGCGGCTGCACGCGGGGTGCTTCGAGTCATCGTGGCCGATGCGGGAAGGATTACCCGGTTCACCGCAAGTTCACCCGGCTGTGCCATGGTGGCGACGGACGACATCGTGATATTTCCACGCTTACCGGGGAGGACGTTACCGTCCGAGCAAGAAGAGGCTTCCTATGACGACTACACCGGCCGCCGGGACGAGCGCCCCGGCCAGCAACACGGCCACTTTGCGACTGTCGCAGCTGCTCAAGCGGCCGGTAGCCGACCGCAGCGGCGAGTCACTGGGCCGCTTGACGGACGTGATCGTCCGGCTTCGGGGTACCGACTATCCGCTGGTCACCGGCCTGGTGGCAGCCGTCGGCGGACGTGAGATCTTCGTGCCCGTCGACCAGGTGAGCAGCTTCGACGGCGACCCGCTGAAGCTGTCCAGCGCCAAGCTCGACCTGCGGCACTTCGAGCGCAGGGAAGGGGAGGTGCTGCTGAGCGCCGACGTGCTGGGACACCGGCTCATCGACGTGCAGAACGCCAAGCTGGTCCGGGCCGCGGACCTGCAGCTCACCAGGGACGAGAAGGGGGCTGGGGAGGCGGGTGGGGAGTGGGTGGTCTCCGGGGTGGATACCCGGCGCCGCCCGCGGCGGCTGTTCGGGCTGCTCGCCCCCGAGCACACCGATGGCGATCAGGTCTTCCGCGACTGGCACGACTTCGAATCGCTGATCGGGCACCAGGGCAGCGCCCTGCTGCGCGGACCGTTCGCCCGCATCCGCAGGCTGAAGCCGGCCCAGATCGCCGACCTGCTCGAGGACGCCTCCAAGGAGGAAGAGACCGAGATCCTCGGCCAGGTGCACGGCGACCCCGAGCTCGAGGCGGATGTCTTCGAGGAACTCGACGAGGACCTGGCCACCCGCCTGCTCGGCGCGCGTACCAACCAGGAGATCGCCGCGGTGCTGGCCAGGATGCGCGCCGACGACGCCGCCGACGCGGTCGCCGAGCTGCCGCAGCAGCGCAGGCAGCCGGTGCTCGACCTGCTGCCGCCCAGCCAGCGGACCAAGGTGCTGACGCTGATGGGCTTCAACGCCACGAGCGCCGGCGGGCTGATGGGCGTGGACTTCGTCGCCTTGCCTACCATGACCACGGTCCGCGAGGCGCTGGCCAGTGTCAGCCAGTCCTCGCTGCTGCAGCCAGAGGCGCTGACCACCGTGCACGCCGTCGATGATGTCGGCGGCCTGCGTGGCGTGGCGACCCTGGTCACCCTGCTGCAGTCCGATCCCGGCGCCACCCTGATCGACGTGTCTGACACCGATCCGGTCCGGGTCGGCGCGGACGCGGACGTCATGGACGTGGCCGTCCTGATGACCGACTACAACCTCATCACCATTCCCGTGGTCGACGACGAGCGCCGATTGCTCGGCGTGATCACCGTCGACGACGTCCTCGAGGTCACGCTGCCCGATGACTGGCGGCGCCGCGAGGCCGCGGAGCCGCCGGACGCCCGGCACGGAGACAGCCCGTGACCACGCGCGGCGGACCCGCGCGGCCGGGCGACCCCGTTCGGCCGGAGCAGGCGGCTACCCCCAAACCGGCCCAGACCGCTGCGCCTCCTGCCTCCTCGCCACCCGCCGCGGCCGCTCCGCCCGCTGCAGCGGCCCGGCCCGCCGCGGCCTCGGCGCCCGCGTCGCCGGCCCGGCCCGCCGCATCCTCCCCGTCCCCGTCTGCGGCCCGGCCCGTCACGGCCTCCGCGGCCGCGCCGTCGGCTCAGCTGGCCAGGCCGACCGCGGTGCTGGACGAGGCCCACCTGGGCGACATCGAGGGCGCGTTCGGCCGGATCAAGCTCGGCGAGGAGGAGTACGGCGGGCTCAAGCGCAAGCTGATCACCTTCCTGGCCATCATCGGACCCGGCCTGATCGTCATGATCGGCGACAACGACGCGGGCGGAGTATCCACCTACGCGCAAGCGGGGCAGAACTACGGGTACAGCCTGCTGTGGACGCTGCTGCTGCTGATCCCCGTGCTGATCGTCAACCAGGAGATGGTGGTCCGGCTCGGCGCGGTCACCGGCGTGGGGCACGCGCGGCTGATCAACGAGCGGTTCGGCCGGTTCTGGGGCTGGTTCAGCGTCGGCGACCTGTTCATCCTCAACTTCCTGACCATCGTCACCGAATTCATCGGCGTCTCGCTCGCACTGCAGTATTTCCACGTCTCCCCGTACATCTCGGTGCCGATCGCCGGGCTCGTCCTGATCGGGATCACGATGAGCGGCAGCTTCGCCCGCTGGGAGCGGGCGATGTTCGCGTTCATCGCGGTAAGCCTGCTCCTGGTCCCGCTCTTTTTCCTCTCCGACCCCCACTGGGGCCAGATCGCCTACCACACCGTGGTGCCCGGCGTCCAGGGCGGGGCGAGCTCGACCGCGGTGCTGCTCATCATCGCGATCGTCGGCACCACCGTCGCCCCCTGGCAGCTTTTCTTCCAGCAGTCCA
>Ga0187780_10000479_pt1 | contig 29993 bp, 28 predicted proteins | sample 1015_Q2_SP10_20__FD_132429 | JGI IMG/M metagenome (GOLD analysis project Ga0187780, IMG submission 132429) | Tropical peat soil microbial communities from peatlands in Department of Meta, Colombia - 1015_Q2_SP10_20_MG | ecosystem: Environmental > Terrestrial > Soil > Wetlands > Peat | place...
CGCTTTATCCCGATGTGATTGAATCGCGCTCGGTGCGCGGGCCTTCGCAGGTCATCAAGTCGCACCACAATGTCGGCGGCCTGCCGGAAAAGATGAATCTCAAGCTCATCGAGCCGCTCAAAGAGTTATTTAAGGATGAGGTGCGAAAAATAGGCCGGGACCTCGGGATGCCGCAGGACCTTTTGCAGCGGCAGCCGTTCCCTGGGCCGGGGCTGGCCGTGCGGATTCTGGGCGAGGTGACGCCGGAGCGGCTGGCCATTTTGCGCGAGTGCGACGACATTGTTGTGGGCGAGATCAAGAATGCGGGTTTGTATTTGAAAATCTGGCAGTCTTTTGCCGTGTTGCTGCCGGTAATGTCGGTGGGCGTGATGGGCGACCAGAGGACCTATGCATACACGTGCGCGGTTCGTGCGGTCCACTCGGAAGACGGCATGACAGCCGACTGGGTCCCGCTGCCGCATGATGTTCTTAAGACGATCTCGAACCGAATTGTGAACGAAGTGAAAGGCGTGAACCGGGTGGTTTACGACATCACTTCAAAGCCGCCGAGCACGATCGAGTGGGAATGAGGCGAGTGCCGTCGGATTCACTCCAGAAGCAACGTAACCGCAACTTCGCGCTCACGCGGCCCGTCCAGTTCAATCAGCACGATGCGCTGCCAGGTGCCCAGGAGCATCTTTCCCTTCTCAAATGGCACAGATACTGACGTCCCGATCAAGGCGGAAAGAATGTGGTCGGGAACATGGGCGGGATTGTGGGGATGACGGTAGCGCAGCTTGGGAATCATTGCCTCGAAAGCATCGAGCATGTCCAGGTCAGTGCCGGGGTCAAGGTCTGCGGTGGTGAGAGCTGCGGTTGTGTGCAACACGGAAAGACTGCAGACTCCGCTGCCATCCATGTCCTGTTTCCGGAGCAGGCCTTCCAGCGTATCGGTGATATCTACGACCTCGCGTTTCTTGCGCGTTTGAATCGATAATCTCTCCATAACCGCCTGCCCCCGGACGTGACATTCAATGCCACTTTTGTTGGTTCGGTCGGAGCCGTTATGATGATCATATCGGCAGTGGCGTAATCCTGAGCATGATAAACGGCAAACGCATAGCTGTGGTGATGCCCGCTTACAACGCTGAAAAAACGTTGGAAGCAACCGTGCGTGAGTTGCCGGAACTGGTGGACACGACAATCCTGGTGGACGATCACAGCTCCGATCACACGACCGAGAAAGCCAGGGAACTGGGATTGCGATATTTCGTGCATGACCGGAACTACGGCTACGGCAGAAACCAGCAGACCTGCTATCGCGAAGCGTTGGCCTCGGGCGCGGACGTGGTGATCATGCTGCATCCCGATTATCAGTACACGCCTCTGCTGGTCACGGCGATGGCAAGCATGGTGGCTTTCGGAGTGTATGACGTGGTGCTGGGTTCGCGAATTATTGGAGGGTACTCTCACGCAATCCGCGGAGGCATGCCGTTGTGGAAGTACGTTTCCAATCGGCTGCTGACCGCATTTGAGAATCTCTTCTTGCGGGTGAAGCTGTCGGAGTATCACACCGGCTACCGCGCGTTTAGCCGGGAAGTACTTTCCTCGTTGCCCTTGTTGGAGAATTCGGACGACTTCGTATTCGACAATCAGATGCTGGCACAATGTGTGCATTTTGGGTTTCGGATTGGAGAAGTTTCCTGTCCGACGAAGTATTTCGAAGATGCATCTTCGATTAATTTCCGACGAAGTGTGAAATACGGTCTGGGCGTGCTGGCGACCACGATACAGTTTGCGTTGCAAAAGGTGGGGATTGCGCAGTTCAGCATTTTTAGTACGAAAGGGCGTCGGCTTGACCCAGGATACCCTTCGTATTACGCAGCTGGGGCGGTAGTGGGATCACCGGCAGAGAATAGTGCTCATGCCAATTCGCAAGGCTGAGCTTTCGGCGACCCACGATTGCGACTCTTCCATATCACGCGTAGCATCTAACTCGTAATGGCACCTGCGACCACCACAGCACCTGCGACCACCACAGCACCTGCGGCGCATCCTCCCAAGCTGGTCTTTAGCGAAATCCTGAGCTTTGCGTATGACACGTTTTGCTCGAACAAGGTTCGTTTTGCACTCACGGCTTTGGGAATGGTAATCGGTACGGCCTCGCTGATTCTCGTGGTCACGATCGGAATGACGGGCAAACAGTATGTGCTGAATCAGATTCAATCCATCGGGGCGAACGAAGTCGAAGCGGAATACCAGGGGGGCGCACAGGGCAATGTGACCCCGGACTTGCTCACGATTGATGATATGAATGCCGTCCTGGAACAGGTCCCAGGGATCGTGGCGGCATCCCCTGTTGTGCCAATTGATGACCGCATCTCCATCGGGGGTGGCAAGCAACGGGACCTTCGCGTGCTCGGAGTCTTCCCGCAATACATCGCTGTTCGCAACCTGATCGTGGTTTCAGGCCGTTTTTTTGACGCTGAAGACTCACAGGCGCGTAACAAGGTCGGAGTGATGCAGCAAAAACTCGCCGAGCAGATATACGGGTCTGTCGAGGACGCAGTCGGGAAAGTGGTCAAAGTGGGCGGCTTGCCGTTCACGATCATCGGGACTTTCCGCGAGCGCGTGAATACCTTTGGATTTTCAGAGGTCACGGACAACACCCTGGCGATTCCGTACTCGGTTTCGCGATACTTTACCGATTCTCCGAACGTAAACCAGTTGTACTTTTCTGCAGCCGAGCCATCGATGGTAATTCCGGTGACCGATCAGGTCCGTAAAGTGATTCAATCCCGTCACCGGCCGAATTCCGTTTATGTTGTCCAAAACCTGACAGAACTGGTTGCGGTCGCGAGTCGCACTGCGAATGCTCTGACGATGGTTCTGCTGTTGGTGGCAGCAGTTACGCTTATCGTCAGCGGAATCGGCATTATGAACATCATGCTGGCGACGGTGAGTTCGCGAATTCGCGAGATTGGTATTCGTAAGGCCATCGGCGCCACCAGTCGCGAAATCCGGTTCCAATTCTTATCGGAAGCGATCTTGATTTCCCTTACGGGAGGGATTCTGGGTGTCGTGATCGGGCTGGCCTTGCCGTTTTCTGTCCGCTTTCTGACTGAGTATCGGATTCCCATATCCGGCCTTTCCGCCATCGTAGCTATCGTTGTTTCTTCACTGGTCGGAATCTTATTCGGAACCGTACCCGCCGCACGCGCCGCCAAGCTAGATCCGGTCGAGAGCCTGAGATACGAATAACGACAGCTGCTAGCTCGGCTTCCAGCTTTCCCTCTGAATCTATCAATTCAAGCTGCCCCCATTATGCTGAAATAGGTTTGTGCTCCTAAAGGATGCCCTTACGGCTGCGGTCGATCAGCTCAAAGCGGCAAGTGTTGGTTCGCCGCGAATGAATGCGGAGCTGCTGCTGATGTTTACTTTGAGCTGTGATCGCGCGTATCTCTATGCGCACCCGGAGCGACCGCTTTCCGCCGAAGAGGAACGGCGATACCAGGATGCAATCGGGCAACGCTCGCGCGGAATTCCTGCGCAATACATCACTGGTCATCAGGAATTGTGGGGAATGGATTTAATCGTCTCGCCCGCCGTCTTGATTCCGCGCCCGGAAACTGAACATGTGGTCGAAGCGGTCTTGAAGTTAGCGGGAGGTCAGGTCCGTTGGCGCATGGTTGATGTGGGTACGGGATCAGGGGCCATCGCACTGGCCCTGGCCAAGGAGCTGCCCGCCGCCGAGATTCACGCCACCGAAATTTCACCAGATGCGCTCGAGGTTGCTCGCGCCAATGCGGCTCGCCATCAGCTGGAAAACCGAATCTGTTTTCATGAGGCCGATCTGCTGAGCGGGTTCGCGCCAGGATCATTCGATTTTGTGGTCTCGAATCCGCCTTATGTCGGCGAGTCTGAGGATCAGGTGCAACTGGAAGTTCGCAAGTTTGAGCCAAGAAACGCTGTTTTCGCTGGCCCGACTGGAACCCAGGTGATCGAGCGGCTTATTCCGGAGGCCGCCATTGTACTGAAGCCGGCTGGCTGGCTCATATTCGAAATCAGCGGAACCATTGTGGAGAGCGTCAAGAACCTGCTGAAGGGATGGGAAAATGTGCAGATCACAAAAGACCTGCAGGGAATTCCTCGAGTGGCTGCCTCACAAAGGCCTGGCGGCTAAATCTCAAAAATTCGGCGAAACTCGGCCACAATCTTCGCCGGCAGATCATCGCGGCGCTTCTTGCCTTTGAAACCCAGGTCATGTCCTTCACCCAGGATGGGGAGTAGCGAGGTACGCGCCGGAATGAGCTTCAGAGCGGCCTGCATCTCTTCGATCGAACCGAAGGGATCGCGGGTGCCGTGAACGAAGAGAGCCGGAACGACCAATTTCGGCAGATGCTGGATACGGAGCTGGTCAGGCCTTCCCGGAGCATGAAGCGGATAAGAAAGAAGCAGCATTCCATTTGTGAGAGCCGGCTCTTCGGCGCAAAGCATTGTCGCTTGCCTTCCGCCATAGGACTGCCCGCCGAGGAAGATCTGGCCCGGAACTATGCCTCGAAATGCGCTAACAGCATTCTTCAGACCCAGGCGATCTCGGGCCGCGTCTCCTGGTCTTGGTGGACCAAATGGGCGGGCCTGGCGAAACGGCAGATCGCAGCGCAAAGCTGCCAGACCTTGCTGGGCGAATTCCTCTGACAGCGAGCTCAACAGGGGACCGCGGCAGTTGCCTCCTACCCCATGCGTCAGAATGATTCCGTCATTCGATGCTGAAGCCGGACGATGAAGAAAGCCGCGCACCGGCGGATCAAGCGAGGTATCTGCGAATGATTCAGAATTCCGGGTTGTCATTCCGAGTGAAACGTGGAGTCTCAAGCCCGAACATTCCGATTCTTTGTTCCATTCGGGATGACAACAAAAGGAATCAGATCCACAACATTCTAGAACAGCCTCTCGGGACGCCGCAGATTGCCCAAGGCTCCCAAATTGGCGAGAGCAAATGTGAAGCGATACTGATTCTCGTTACGCACCGAGCCTAGCGCAAAGCGGCGGAACTCCAGGCTGACCCCGCAGCAATCCCAGTTATAAGTAGCCTGCACGGCGGCGTATTGCAGAAAGTTGAGATTGGCATCAAATCCGACGTTGGTAGCAGCGCTGAGTCCGGGCTTGTTGGTACGGCCATAGCCCAAGAGCAGGCGAAACTGATTAAAGCTCTGGGGCTGGGGAATTGGATTGAAAAAGCTCGCTTCCGGGGGCACATGCAAGAGTGCGTCCCCCGCGCCCATCGTAAACGGCCCAACATGATAATTCACAAGCACGGTGCTGGCATTTGTCTGGGACTGCTTGAAATCGTAGTCAACGTCCCATTCGATATCGGTGTTTGCGCTGCTTTGAACGCGTAAGCGCGAAATGAGAGGAGAGAGGTGTCGCGGCTGTGAAAGGAATGGAACTCCTGTGAGCTCGATTGTACTAGTGAAAATGTTAGTGCGCCCGGGAACGAACGCGCCGCCGAACGTGGGATCGATGAAGTATTTTTGCGCGAGTTCCCAGGTGATGACCTCCCGCGTCTGCTGGTCCGTGCTGCAGGGGGTCTGAGTTGGCTCGTTGTGTCGGATCCAGGGGACCGGATTGTGAGGAGCGGGCCCACCAACAAACAGCGCAGGCATGCCCGGCTCACCGCAACTTTCTTTCCGAGAAGTGCGTTTTGCGTAGAGGCGGTTGACCAGCGAATATTCCACTTCGTTTGTGTCGGTGAGAATGTCGCGGGCGTCGAAGTGAATGATTTTCGCAAAGTTGCCGATTCCGGTGACGTAGTTGTAGGTGATGCGCGGCTCAACTACATGCTTCCACTTACGTCCGAGAAACTCCCGGTTGAAAACGCGATCGAGAGCGGGAGGCCGGACCTCCACGGAAGCTTCGAGGGCCTCGCGGTCGATGGCCTGCGAGGAAACGGAACGGGTTCCACCCGAGGAAGGGAGAAGTTGCTGGGTGTAGGCGGTATCCCGCAGGGAAAATCGCGGCCGGAATGACCATCCGGCAAAACGCAGAGGCAGAGATAAGGTGGGGTACAGGTCCAGCCGGGCCAGCAAAGGCGCGGTGCTGAAACCAGGCTCGCTGCGAGAGAGTCCCTCGAGCGATGTGTCGTAAGACCAGTAAAACGGAGAATGCCAGATCTGGTGATCGACGTTGCCAAGTTCAACCCCGGGGGCGTGCAGAATGCTAATTACATCGCCGGGGGTCGTGCTTTCGAAGTCCTGATAGCGCTTCATCTCCAGGTTGTAGAAGTAGCCGTCGCTTAGGTTGGACAAGAAGGCTTCAGACCTGACTTCCGAGTTGATTGCCTGGGTAAAGACCTCACTGAAGGCGAGGCGAAACACGAAAGAACTGAGATAGTCGACATCAGCAACGCCGCGAAAGTTGTGGCCGAATTCGTCTTCGGCGACGAAGCGAACCTCCTCGCCGCCCTGATTTACGTGAGGGTTGCCATACCCGCGATCGAGGACGCTGAAGTATGTGAGGTCGGCGAATGATTTGTCGCTGGGCCGGGCGCGGAATTCACCTTGCGGCGCCCAGCCGCGTTTGGAAAAGTACTCGGCGCCAAAGTGTGCGTCCATGCTGCGATTGATCGCCCAAAACAGAGATTCGCCGAGGATCTCGCCCTTGATTGAGGATGTTCCGATGTTGGGAATGAGAAAACCCGTTTGGCGGGGGAGACGTTCAGCAGGGAGGGTGGCAAAAGGGAGATACAGAACCGGGATTCCCCTCAGACCGAAGCTGGTGTGATAGATCTTGGCCGTGCCGCCGACCTCGACCACTACTTTCCGGGCACTGAACTGCCATTTGGGATGCGGCAACTCGCAGGTTGTGACGGTGCCGTCGTAAACCTTGTAATGATCGGGGCCGGTCTTTTCCAGGACCTTTCCGGAGAAGAAAAACGGATTGGAGGAAGTCAGTACAAGACGATTTCCACGTTTCCCCGCGCCGATGCTGCCAGCGACATGTTCAAAACGCCCGCTTTCCGTCTTCAGGTTGTAAGTAGCGTGACCGGCCTCGACGTGCTCATCACTGGGACCGCCGTCAAGCATGACATGCCCGTCAGCTGTTGCCTCGCCGGTATCGGAGTTGTAGGTGATGTCGTCGGCGTGCAAGACGTAGGTTCCGTACTGAATTTCCGCATTGCCGTGCAATTTGAAGAGCGAGCCTTGCATCTCCTGGGTGAGCGCGCTGGCCGTGAAGTCTTCGTTCTTGATGGCCGAGGGTATTTGGGGCAGTTGCGGTTCCGTTTGCGTTGGAGAACTGGAAGCGAGCAACTGGCTGGTAACTAAGGTATGTGCGGCTAACAGATGACAGGCGACAACCACCGTGATAAGAAATCGTGTGCGGGAGCTCATCGCAAGCGCAAGAATTTCCCGAACGCGCATCTGAAGCCCGGGTAGGGTGAAGTTAGCATGGCACTGGCCCGGGTGGAAAGAGACGCTTCTTGCTCTATGCGACGCTCGAATGAAATGGGTCACATGAAGCCACGGTTTGAAGTCGAGCGAAATCTCGGGAAAGATTCCAATCCACCGCCGACTTTGGTTGATCCTGAGGCGTACGATGCCAGCGAACAGCAGTTTGCTGCCAGCCTGGAGGAAAAGTCCGGGCGCTCCAAGTTCGTAGTGAGCGAACCCCCAGAAGATGTGCTGCCCGCGCCGCAGCCCAGTGACACTTCGCCGCAGGCTGAATCCGATGTCGGGATGGTGGAGACACAGCAGGACGATGCACGTCGTGGGCAGCCGCCGGGCGAAGCCCCCGACGCATGGCGGGAGGAGCTACAGGCGAAACTGAGCCAGTACCGTGCGCGGAAGCGGCCTCGAGCCCCACGCTATCCGTCGTTGCAACTAAAGTTCGAAGGTTCAGAATCCTCATGGAGCAGCAGGGCGGCACCGGTTCAACCGGAAAGTGTCGTTACTCCGCAACCGGCAGCTCCAGCGGCGCAGGATCGGGCGATAGAGGAAGGCTTGCAGACAGAAGAGGGCCCGGGGCCCCTTGCGATTTGCCCGGAGCCAGCGGTAGAGACTGGCGGAAACCTCCTGGAGTTTCCTTATCTGCCGGCTCAAGCTCCGCCGCGAGATGAGTTGGCCGAACCGGTCTTCGATCAGCCGAGGATCGTGGAAGCGCCGGAAATTCTGCCACCCCCGCCGGCCCTAGGGGGAATTCTCATTGAACCGCCCGAGGAGCAGGTGGAGGAACGGCGGCCAGGACTGGACTTGCCCTTGCAAGGAGCGGCGATGTCGAAGCGGTTGCTGGCGTCGATTACCGATGGCCTGCTTGTGCTCGTGGCGGGCGCAGTGTTCGCGTACATCTTCTTTAAGCTCACTTCAAGCTCGATCTCGGTGCGTCACGCAATCTCTGCATTCGGTGCCGTCAGTGTATGCTTCTGGATTGGCTATCAGTATCTTCTGTTGGTGTATGCCGGGACCAGCCCCGGGTTGAAGTTGGCCGGGCTTCGGTTGAGCCGGTTTGACGGCCGGCCAGCTCCGCAGCGACTGAGGCGATGGCGGGTCCTAGCTTCCGCGCTGTCCGCATTATCGCTGGCGCTGGGCTACGCATGGTGTTTTTTTGACGAGGACCAACTGTGCTGGCATGACCGGATCACGCGCACGTACATGGCACCTGAGATCCGCACCAGCCTGTGAAAAAGGCATACGCCTTCCGGCCCAAGCCGGCACCCACTGACCAAAGCAATCGAGGCGACCGCGACGTTCCCAGGACAGCTGTCCGCCCGAATATGCTAGATTCATAACTTTACGCCGATTCAGCTGAGTCCCTTGTCCTCATCCCTACAAAACGTGCGTCGTCCGGCGGCGAAGGTGTTTGTCGCGACGACGGTGATGCTCACCTTTATTTCTTTCTGGCGAGCAGCGGCGATCGTACTTTCCGATCTCGCTTCGTCCGCTTATTACGCGGGCGGCGACGCGGAGAAGGTCATTGGCAGAAGCGCTCCCTGGTTCATTCTGGCCGTCATGCTGTTCAGCTATGCGGTGCGGGCACTCTATATCGAGTCCAGCAGCATGTTCGTCCGCGGTGGGGTCTACCGTGTAGTCAAAGAGGCCATGGGGGGCACGCTTGCCAAGTTCTCAGTTTCGGCGCTGCTGTTTGATTACGTGCTGACGGGCCCGATCAGCGCGGTTTCAGCCGGGCAATACCTGGCAGGCTTCATCGAAGACATCGGCAGCTATTTGCATCACCCAATGACCTTCTCAGAGGACCATTTTGCTGCGGTTTTTGCGGTTGTGATCGTCTTGTACTTCTGGTGGAAGAACGTACAGGGCATCCACGAATCAAGCGAAAAGGCGCTGCAGATCATGGCGATCACTACGGTCATGGTGGTCATTTTGATCGGGTGGTGTACCATCACGGTTTTTCGCGTTCCTATCCAGATCCCTCCCAATCCTTTCCATCCGGGGGTCATGAAGCTGAACAAGGAATCCTTGGGTTGGCTTTACGGGACGCCACTCGCGCACATTACGTGGATCATTATGTTTGTGGGCTTTGGCCATTCTGTGCTGGCCATGAGCGGCGAGGAAACGCTGGCCCAGGTCAATCGCGAGATCGAGCACCCCAAGCTCAAGAATCTGGAGAAAACCGGGCTGGTGATTTTTGTTTACAGCCTGATGTTTACCTCGTTGGTGTCGTTCTTTGCGGTGATGATTATTCCGAACAGCGTGCGGCCGAATTATTTTGCCAATCTGATAGGCGGCATCACCATGTACCTGGTCGGCCCCATGACGCTGAAGCTCATCTTTCATGCTTTCGTCGTCATTGTGGGAGTGCTGATTCTGGCGGGCGCGCAAAATACCTCGATCGTGGGAGCCAACGGAGTTCTGAACCGAGTCGCCGAGGATGGCGTGCTCACCGGCTGGTTTCAAAAACCTCACACGAAATACGGCACAAGCTATCGCATCATCAATCTGATCGTCGCCATGCAGTTATTAACGATTCTCGCCAGTCTGGGGAACGTTTATGTGCTGGCCGCGCTGTATGCCTTCGGCGTCATCTGGAGTTTTGCCCTGAAGTCGCTGGCGGTTTTGGTCCTGCGTTACACCGAACCGGAGAATCGAGAGTGGAAGGTGCCTGGGAACCTTCACGTGGCGGGACGCGAGATTCCAGTCGGTCTACTCATCATTTCGGCCATATTGTTGATGACGGCGATCGTCAACCTGTTCACCAAATCTGAGGCGACAATAGCGGGAGTGACGTTCAGTCTTGCTTTCTTTGCCATTTTTACTTACTCGGAACATCGGGTTGCCAGGGAACGTCATGGCAAGCCCGAGAACCTCGATCAGTTCCGCATTTACGGGAATCAAGAGCTGGGGAGCGGCGCGCTGGGTGTGCGTCCTGGAAACATTCTGGTGGCTGTTCGCGATCCACGTAATCTTTATTACTTGCGGGATGTTCTACGCGGCACCGATACGCTCCGGCAAGATGTGGTCGTCATGACCTCGCGGCTTTATCATCGGGAGCACTCCTTCAGTGGCAGTGCTGTGCTGGATGCGACCCAGGTTTTTGACCATTACGAGCAGGAGCTGTTTACGGCGGCAGTAGCGGTGGCCGAAAAAGAAGGCAAGCCGGTTTCATTACTGGTAGTGCCGGCGACCGATGTTTTTGAGTCGATCGTGGTCACCGCACAACGGTTGGATTCCAGTCGCATCGTGTGCGGCCGCTCCAACAAGCTCAGCACCGATGAGCAGGCAAAGCTGACGGGCGACGCCTGGGAGCGTTTGCCTGAGCCGCGTCCGCGGCTGGCACTGGAGATCCACGCTCCCACCGGCAGTGTTCACGAGTATCCGTTGGGGCCACACACGCCGCGGCTGCGTCCAGAGGACCTTGAGTTGATGCACAAGGTGTGGCTCGATATCACGTCAGACCCAAAATACGCGGGAGCTCATCACTACCATATAGTCGCGTTGGCACTCGAGGAATTGCGGCGGGAGCTGAATAGTCCTGAACGGGCTGCGCTACTGGCAAAGCTCCTGGATGAGATGCATGAGGATCCTCCGCCGAGCTAGTGCAGTTCAGTTGGCCGTCGCCTTCGTGCTCGCCAGCGCTCTGCTAAGATCAAACCTGTGAGCACAAGCTCTCCGGTTCGCGTGCGTTTCGCACCATCTCCAACCGGTCATCTGCACGTCGGAAACGCGCGCACAGCTCTGTTCAACTGGCTTTTTGCGCGACAGAAACGCGGGACGATGGTGCTGCGCATCGAAGATACCGACCTGGAGCGAAGTGAAGCACGATTTGAAGATCAACTCATTGGCGATCTGAAATGGCTGGGCCTGGACTGGGATGAGGGACCTGATGTCGGCGGACCGTATGCTCCCTACAGGCAGTCTGATCGGCTGGAAATCTATCGCGAACATGCCGAACGGCTGGTGAATGAAGGCAAAGCATATCTTTGCTTCTGCAGCGAAGACGATCTGCAAAAAGAGCGGGAGAGGGCGCTCGCCGAGGGCGCTCAACCGATCTACTCGGGAAAATGCCGCAACATTGACGTTGACGCCGCGAAAAGTCGCCGGGCAGCGGGCGAAGCGTGCGCGATTCGGTTGAAAATACCGGAGCACCCCATTCGCTTCCACGACATTGTGCACGGAAACGTGGAATTTTCGAATGAAGTCGTGAGCGACCCCATCATTTTGCGATCCAACGGAATGCCAGTCTACAACTACGTGGTAGTGATTGATGACGCACTGATGAAGATCACGCACGTGATTCGAGGCGATGATCACCTTTCGAATACGCCCAAGCAAGTGGCCCTGTACGAAGCTCTGGGCTGGCCCCTGCCGGAATTTGCCCATCTTTCTACGATTCTGGGAAGCGATCGGGAACGGCTTTCGAAGCGGCATGGAGCAACCTCGATTGCAAACTTTCGTGACATGGGCGTGCTGCCAGAGGCGCTGACAAATTACCTGGCGTTGCTGGGATGGGCGCCAAGCGGAGGAACAAGGGAAATCTTCAGCCCGCAGGAACTGGTGAAGGAGTTTTCGCTCGAGCGCGTGACTCCGTCAGCGGCCGTGTTCGACATGGAAAAGCTGTACTGGCTGAACCGGCAATATATCAAGCAGGCTTCGCCGGAGAGGATCAACCGGCTCGCGTTGGCTTATTACGGCAGGGAAATGACGGAAGAGATGGGGCGCAATTACACTATCAATTCTGGGGAGCGGACGGCGGTCTGGGTTCCGCCGGAAGAACTCGTCGACTGGCTGGCCAAGGTCACCCAGCTTTTCGTGCCGTATGTCGACCGGCTGGAACAATTGCCGGAGCGGGCGGCGCCAATCTTCAATTATGACGCGAAAACTGCTCTGGCTTCGCAGGATAACGCTGAAGTACTGAGCTGGCCGCAAACGAAGGACGTGTTAACCAGATTCTTCACGAAAATTCTGGAAGACGAGTTTGGAAAGGCCGGGCAAATGACCGCGGAGCAATTCAAGAAAATTGTGAATGAGGTGAAAGCGGAAACTGGAGCGAAGGGCAAAGAACTGTTTCATCCGATCCGCATCGTCATTACCGGATCCCACTCAGGGCCGGACTTCGACCGGCTGGTTCCGATTGTCGAAGAGGGCAGCCGCCTGACCCTGCCACGTCATGTTTTGAACATCCGTGAACGGGTAGAAGAATTCTGTAAGGCTTATAACACGCAATAGTCCACAGGCTTGCGGGATAGGCGCCAGCGTGGTGGCTGGCGCCTATTCCTTTTTTAGGACTTCTAATTGCCTGCGTCGTCGTGGTGGTGCTGCATCCCGCAGTGGTCACCGGTTGCGCCGCCACAGCAAGCCATTGCGCCTTGGTCGGAATCTTTTGATTTCGAGCAACAGGCTTTTTGATCGCCTGATGCACAGCAACTGCCGCACTCAACCTCGGCCGCTTTGGTAACGTCATGTCTCATGCAGGACATCGCATCTTTGCCTTTGCAGCAGCCTGTCCCATCCTTACCGTCTTTACCTGCAGTCTCTGAATGACAGCACGGCTTTGCATCCTTAGCGTCCGCCATGTGCTTGCAGCAGGGACACCCGACACTTGCCTCGGCTTGCCCTGCTGTTGGTGCTTGCGGTTTGGATGAGTCGGATTTGCCTTGGCTAGCGGTTTGAGCGAACGAGATGATGGAAACACACAAAACAAGAGTCATTAATTTGAATTTCATGACGGATCTCCTTTTTTGCAAAATATGAAACGATCGCGAATCGCGATCCAGATTGCACGTCAGCTTGTCGGGCAGGAGAATTAGATCCGAAGGACCGTGCTCGAGGCGCGGCGCAAAACGTCGTCGGGAGAGCGTGCGGGCGAGGATAGGTTGCAGGGTGCGACCATATCGAATATGGCGGCAACCGGATGTATGTAGCCGCTGACTCGGGAATTGGTCGAGTTAACGAGTAATCCCGGCGGCACGTCGGGCGCTGAAGAAAAGCAACACCGATGCTGGTCACCACAAGGCGGGGCACCGGTCGGGACAAAGATGACGGTTCGTCCTGTGACTTGGGGACAACACGAATGGCGACGGCTTCCTACATGTTGGAGGTGTGAAGTGCTTGCGACGGCAGTAGAATACGTCACGAGCGTTCGGCCAGAGAGCGGAACCACAATGGCCCACTGAAATACCGTGACTAGTAATGGTCCTGCAATCCACCCGGATTTTATAGAAACTGTCACACGCAACAGCTCAGAATCTCCTGTTGCAGGATACGGGTCTGTGACCAGGGTCACAGCTGTTGGTTATTCCTCAAGATGGTCTTGAAGGATTGCCGCAGGTCCGGCTGCTGAAATGTGTAGCCAGAAGCAAGAAGTGTGGCCGGTTGCACGCGCTGGCTTGCCATGAAGAGTTCGTCGGCCATTTCACCGAAAGCGATTCGGGCCATGAATGCTGGCATCGGAAAAATGGCTGGGCGCGAGAGTACGGAGGCGAGTGTCTTTGCGAATTCGTTGTTCGTGACCGGATTTGGGGAGACGACGTTCACCGCACCGGAGATTGAACTCGTATTGATGATGTGTAAGATTGCGCCCACGACATCGTATAGATCAATCCAACTCCACCATTGGCGGCCATTTCCGATTCTCCCACCGAGTCCCAGGCGAAAGGGCAGAAGCATCTTGGCCAAGGCGCCGCCGGCATCGCTCAGGACCACGCCAATGCGGATCTGAGCGCTGCGAATTCCCGCATCGGCAGCGGGTTTGGCGGCGGCCTCCCACTCGCGGCAGAGTGCCGCCGAGAAATTATCTCCGGAGGAGCTATTTTCGCGCAGAGTCTCGTCTCCGCGATCGCCGTAGTATCCGATCGCCGACGCCGAGATGAATATTTGCGGGGGCTGAGGAGCTCGCACCAGCGCTTCAGCCAAATTCTTGGTTCCCAGGACGCGGCTATTTCGAATCGAAGCTTTCTTGGCGGGAGTCCAGCGGCCAATGATTGTCTCACCAGCCAAATGGACCACTGCATCGAAACCGGACACTGACTCGGGCGTCAGTGACTTTACCGGATCCCAGGGGATCTGGGCGGTTTTCGACGATTGATTTCGAACCAAACGGGTGACTTGATAACCGTTTGTCTCTAGCAGTCGGCAAAGGGCATTCCCAATCAGTCCGGACGAGCCGCTGACAAGAACTTTCCCTGGCGTGGCATTCACAAGAACTCAATTTAGCAGCTTGTGGTACCGCTTACCAACGTGCTCTTCGACCGAGCCGAGGAGGCTATAATCAGGGCAAGAACACTGCCCGCTGCGAGCCTCGGCAGTATGTGCCGCGCTATAATCCATCATGGCGACGCTGCGCGAACAGATCGCGACGACCGCGCTCACGGTGACTAAATTTCGTGAGTTATTGCGGATCATGCGCGCCAACCGTCCCAGCGATAATCTGGAACTGGTCCGCAAGGGCTACGAATTCTCGCAAAGGATTCATGCGGGCCAAACCCGCGCCTCCGGCGAGCCCTACCTGGTTCACCCTCTCAGCGTTGCCCTGGTGCTGGCCGAAATGAAGATGGATTCCGTTGCGGTAGCGGCCGGACTGTTGCACGACTCGGTTGAGGACACGTCTGTCACGGTTGTTGACATCCGCAAAGAATTTGGCGAGCAGGTGGCACACATTGTGGAGGGCGTGACCAAGATCAGCCAAATCGACTTTGCCACGCGCGAGCAGCAGCAGGCCGAGAACCTGCGCAAGATGATGCTGGCCATGGTAGACGATATTCGCGTGATCCTGATCAAGCTGGCCGATCGTCTGCACAACATGCGCACGCTGGAGCATCTTCCGCCGGAACGCCAGCATAAGATCGCCCAGGAGACACTGGAGATTTACGCCCCTATTGCCCATCGACTTGGGATGGGGAAAATTCGCGGCGAACTTGAGGACCTGGGATTCCGCTACATCGATCCGATCACCTACCAGCAGGTGCATGATGCGGTCGAAGCGCGCCGAAAACAGGGAGAGCAATTCCTGGCGCGGGTGGAAGAATTGCTGCGAGACAAGTTGAAGGAGGCGGGAATCACTGCAAGAGTGGAAAGCCGCATCAAGCGCTTGTACAGCATTCACAGAAAACTGGTGCGGCAGAAAATCAACGTGGAGCAAGTGTATGACTTATACGCCATGCGGGTAATCACGAACTCAGTGCAGGATTGCTATGGAGTGTTGGGCATTGTCCACAACGTGTGGCGGCCGGTGCCGGGACGAATTAAAGATTTCATTGCGATGCCGCGGCCGAATTTCTACCAATCGCTTCATACCTCGGTGATCACGGAGGATGGGACACCGTTCGAGCTGCAGATCCGCACTGAAGACATGCATCGCATGGCAGAGGAGGGAATTGCGGCACACTGGAAGTACAAGGATGGCCCGGTATCAGCGCAAGACGAACAGCGACTGGCGTGGCTGCGGCAGGTGGTCGAGTGGCAGCGAGATGTTTCCGACCCAAACGAGTTCTTGTCTACGCTCAAGATCGATTTGTACCCCGAAGAGGTTTATACGTTCACTCCGAAGGGAAAAGTGGTTGTGCTGCCGCGGGAGTCGACGCCGATCGATTTTGCCTATTCGGTGCACACTGAAGTTGGGCACTGTTGTGTCGGGGCGAAGGTCAACGGACGCATGGTGCCGTTGCGGCACCGGTTACACAGCGGGGACATTGTGGAAATTTTGACGCAGCCCGGGCACAAGCCCAGCCGCGATTGGCTGGCGATAGTCAAGTCGTCGCGGGCGCGCAACAAAATCAAACATTGGCTGAATATTCATCAGCGAGAGCGGGCCATTGAAATTGGGCGGAAGCTGATCGAGAAAGAAGCGCGGAAGTACCGTGTGGCGCTCAAGGAAATTAAAGAGGAAGAGCTGCGCAAGATTGCTTCCGATTATGGACTGGGCCAGGCCGATGACCTGATGGCGGGGATCGGGTACGGGAAGTACTCCGCGAGGCAGGTGCTCGGGCGACTCACCAGTGCGGCGGGAGAACCTGTCGAAGCAGACAGCGCGGACAAGTCCAGTGGATTGGCCAGTGTAGTACGGCGGGTATTTGGCGGCGATCATCACAATGATGCCATCCGGGTAAAAGGGCAAGGCGATTTGCTGGTTTATCGGGCACGCTGCTGCAATCCGATACGCGGCGAATCGGTTGTAGGGTATGTCACGCGAGGGAAGGGGGTGGCGGTGCATGCGGTGGATTGTCCGAATGTGGTAAATCTTCTTTACGAGCCGGAACGCAAGATTGATGTGGAATGGGCGAGGGATGACACTATTCCCAGTTCCTATCCGGTGAAAATTACGGTTTTCTGTGACGACCGCTTTGGAATGCTGAAGCAGATCACTTCGGTAATCAGTGATTCGAAGACGAATATTCGTAATGTTGAAGCGCGCACCTACAACGGGCACGGGAATATTGACGTGATTCTAGATATTCAGGACCTGAAGCATCTGGAGAACATCATTAACGGGGTGCGGAAGATTCCGGGCGTGCACGATGTGCAGAGGCTGCAGAAGATTTAGGGAATGAAGAACGTATCCAGTGCGGCGACTTGCCGCCTTCTGACTTGGTACTTCGGATGAGGGGATTAGGTTTTTCATGCGCGAAGTGATTTCGACCAAAGATGCCCCGCAGGCGATCGGGCCGTATTCGCAGGCCATCCGAGCGGATGGGTTGGTGTTTGTTTCCGGCCAGGTGGCGATCGATCCACTGACCCAGCAGGTGATCAATGGTGACATAGCCGCGCAGACTGATCGTGTGCTCAAGAACCTGTCAGCTATTTTGAACGCCGCGGGAAGCGGCCTGGAAAAGGTCGTACGTTCCACGGTCTTCCTGAAAGACATGGGAGACTTCGCTGCGATGAACGAGGTTTACGGCCGTTACTTCACGGCAAAACCGCCGGCCCGATCGACGGTCCAGGCCGCGCGGTTGCCCAAGGATGTTCTCGTTGAAATTGACGTGATCGCGCTTGCCTGAGTTCGTCACGCCGCGGCAGCTTCTCATCCCTGCTCGCGATACAATAGAGCGACAAACCGCCAAAATCGCGTTGGACAGTCAGTTCACGGATAGAGCATGTTCGAAGTGACAGTTGAAGATTCGTTTGCCGCTGGACATTATCTGCGCAACTACAAGGGTAAGTGCGAGAAGCCGCACGGGCATAACTACAAGGTGCGTATTACATTGTGTGGGAAGGAATTGGACAAGGCGGGACTACTGCTGGACTTCAAAGATCTGCGGGAAGTCATGAAATTTGTCATCGACCGTCTGGACCATCAAATGATCAACGATGTGGAACCGTTTACCACTCTGAACCCGTCGGCAGAGAATCTGGCGAAGTATTTCTTTGACGAGGCCAACCTCAAGCTTGAGCGTGGAACCAATGGACGGGTACGAGTGAAGAACGTGACAATTTTTGAGACCGATACGACCACCGCCACCTACAGTGAGTAGTTGAGGCATCGGTTTCCAGGTCGAGTCGGCGGTTCTCAGATGCAAGTTACCGAAATCTACAAATCGATTCAAGGCGAATCCACGCATGTGGGGCTTCCTTGCGTATTCGTTCGACTTACCGGGTGCAATCTGCGGTGCTCATGGTGTGACAGTGAATACACCTTCAGCGGCGGTCATCGCATGACATTGGAGGAAGTTCTTGAAGAAGTGGAGCAACTGAGTCCCAGCGGCGGGTTGGTGGAGATTACCGGTGGCGAACCCATGTTGCAGGAAAAGGAGGTTGTGCCGCTTATGCAGCGACTTCTGGACCAGGGTTACACCGTGCTGCTGGAGACCAGCGGCGAACGGCCGCTCGAGCGTGTGCCAAAGGGTGTGGTGAAGATTGTGGATGTGAAGTGTCCTCATTCCGGCGAGCCTGACACATTCTGCATGGAAAATCTTGAAAGCCTGAATTCCGGGGATGAAGTGAAGTTTGTGCTAAGCAATCGAAGTGATTATGAATTCGCCCGCGACTTCATGGCACGTCATAACCTGGGGGGACGGGTCAACACAGTTTTGTTCTCGCCGGCATTCAGCAAGGATGCCGGAGGCGATCGGGACACGTCGCACTGTTTGCTTGATCCACGGGAGCTTGCGGAATGGATGCTGGCGGACAACGTTGCTGCGCGGCTGGGCCTGCAAATCCATAAATTCATCTGGGACCCGGCGATGAAGGGAGTCTGAGGAAGACAGAAGCAAGGAGCAAAGCCAGAGGCACGACGGTGGAAGCTTGCACAACTCGCGTTGTGGTACTCCTCAGTGGCGGGATGGATTCGTGTGTTTGTGCGACGCTGGTGGCCCGCGATTTCGATGCCGCGGCCGTCCACATCAGCTACGGGCAGAGGACGGAAGCGCGCGAGCGGCAGGCGTTCCTGGCGATTTGCGACCGACTGGGAATTCATAAGCAGCTGATTGTGCGGAACGAGGCGCTGCGAGCGATTGGAGGGTCGGCGCTCACCGACGAGCAGATCGCGGTGCCCGAGTCTCATCTGGGACCTGGAATCCCGGTCACGTATGTGCCGTTCCGCAACGCGCATTTTCTGTCGGTCGCGGTCAGCTGGGCAGAGGTTCTGGGGGCTGACAAGGTATACATTGGCGCGGTGGAGCAGGATAGTTCGGGCTATCCTGATTGCCGACCAGCCTACTACCGCGCGTTCAACGAAGCGGTTAGAACCGGCACGAAGGATGGGCACATCCAGATCGTGACACCCCTGATCGGAATGCGAAAGTCAGCAATTGTGACGCTTGGCCTTGAATTAGGTGCTCCCTTCGATTTAACGTGGTCTTGCTACAGCCGGGAAGATCGCGCCTGCGGAGTGTGTGATAGTTGTGTCCTCCGCCAGCGAGCATTTCAGCAGGCCGGAACGGTCGACCCGATTCCGTATTTGGAAGTGGTCCAGAACGGCTGAGATCTCGAGTTCTTGGTTTGTGATATCGCACCTCGATTGTCGGAGCAGAAAATGAAGAAACATATAGCTGTGGGCATTTTAATCAGTTTAATTGCTGGGTTGTGCCTTGCGCCGCAAATGGTTGGTCAAAACACGGGTACAGTGAAAGGTGTTTGCAAGGACGCAGACGGCAAGCCAATCACTGATGCGCAAGTCGACTGGACGAACGTAGAAAATGGCAGGAAATACAATCTCAAGACCAATAAAAAGGGCGAGTATTTCTCCCTGGGGATCACACCGGGAAAATACTCGGTGTCGCTCTCGAAAGAAGGCAAAGAAATCTATCACTTCACTGGGGTCAATGTATCGCTGGAAGAAACCGACCTGGATTTCGATATGAAGAAGGAGCAGGCCGCGGCCGCCCAAGGCGCAGGTTTAACGCCCGAGCAATTGAAGCAGCGACAGGAGCAAGAGGCCACGGTTGCCAAGGAGAATGCCAATATCAAGTCGCTTAACGACATGCTCGCTGCTGCCAGGCAGGCGGCGGATGCCGGGGACTTCAACACTGCCAAGACGACGATGGCGCAGGCGACACAGACCGACCCGAATCGCGATCTGCTGTGGGCCAAACTGGGCGATTACACGCTCAGCGCCGCATCCAAGGAGGCCGATACTGAGACGAAGAAAAAAGACTACACCGACGCGGTCGGTGATTATGAAAAAGCGGTTGACCTGAAACAGAAGGCTCTGGATGCAGACCCGACTAAAAAAACACCCGATGCCACGAAGATTCTGGCCCAGTACTACAACAATTTAGGCCAGGCACAGTCGAAGTCAGGTCAGCCCGACGGTGCGATCAACTCCTACAACACGGCGGCCCAATTGGATCCCAGTGCAGCCGCGCAATATTACTTCAACGAAGGGGCGGTAATGACCAACACCGGTAAGGTGGACGATGCCATAGCTGCGTTCGATAAGGCCATTGCCGCCGATCCGACTCGCGCCGATGCCTACTATTGGAAGGGTGTGAACATGATTGGCAAGGCCACCCTGCAGGGCGACAAGATGGTGGCGCCGGAGGGCACGGCCGATGCGTTCAATAAGTACCTGGAATTGCAGCCCAATGGACCATTTGCCGAACCGGCCAAGCAGATGCTGGCCAGCATTGGAGCAAACGTCGAGACTAGCTTCGGCACCAAAAAGGCGAAACCGGTTAAGAAATAGCGAGGGTAGTGGCGGACTTGGATAGGGAGCGGCTTCGGTCGCTCCTTATTTATTTGATGAGGAAACAACTTTTTTGAGGAAAGGTTCTAGTTACGAAGGTTCTTAAGTAGAAAATTCTTCATCATCCGCCACTTTCCTTTCAGTTACAGTGAAATGATGGGGCGGGTGTGTCGCACGCCTCGTGCAAGCTACCACATGGCACCTGATACAGCTGCATTTGGAGTTGTTCTCGAAAAATCGAGCACCAGCACGTTCGAGACGGACGCCCTGCTGGTGGCGATGCTGCGGGTCCATGATCGGGTTAGTGACCTGATTTTTTCGCCTGGCCGCGTGCCGCAGGTCCAGATTCATGGGGAATTGATCAGCCTCAAGGGACAAGCGCTTCGGCCGTTAACGGCAGATGACACACGGCGAATCGCGGCCGATCTTATCGGCAACAATAAACAAGCGATCACTACACTGCGGGAGCAGGGCTCCTGCGACGTTTCGTACGGGGTGTCGGGCTTGGCGCGTTTTCGGGTCAATGTTTTTATTCAGCGCGGCAGTTGCGCAGTGGTAATGCGAGTTATTCCGACGGCAGTTCCCACCCTCGCCTCGCTTGGCTTGCCAGCGGACTTGAAAAAGGTGGCGAGTCTACGCGACGGCATTGTGCTGGTTACCGGCCCGCGAAACTCTGGCAAGTCGTCCACTCTGGCTGCTCTTCTGGATTGTATAAACGGGGAACGAGTTTGCCATATCATTACGGTCGAAGATCCTATCGAGTTCCTTCACAACCATAAGAAAGCCACGGTACACCAGCGTGAACTGCACAGCGACACAACCAGCATTCCGTTGGGGCTGCGCGCAGCGATGAGGCAGGCGCCGGATGTAATCCTGGTGAGCGAATTGCGCGAACGGGATAGTGTGGAGATGGCTGTCGAAGCCGCAGAGAGCGGCCACCTTGTGTTTTCCAGCCTCAACGCACCGGACCAGGCCAAGGCGGTGGCGCGCATGGTAGGATTTTTCGCTTCGGCCGACCAGGAATCTGTTCGCGGCCGACTGGCCAGAAATCTTCGGAACCTCATTTCACAGCGGCTGCTGCCGCGAAAAGATGCCAGTGGCCGCGTTGCCGTGGTCGATGTCTTGAAGATCAACTCCCAATCCGGAAAGGCTGCGGCAGAAAACATCTTTTGCAGCGAATTCGAGGAGACGAGGCGTAACCCCGAAAGCCTGGAGCCGATCGATGCGGCGATTGCGGAGTTGGTGCGCTCCGGACAAGTTGATTTCGATGCCGCCATAGCCCACGCCAGCGATCCTGCGCGGCTCAGCCTTGTGTTAGGGCACCGAGCTTCCCAGTAGCCGCGCCATCTGCCCACTCTAGCCAATTCTGCTGCGGTGCTCGTATCATCTCGTCCATGCCTTCCGGTGGAGTTCCTGAGAAGATATTGAGCTTTGAAGATGCCCGTCATTTGGTTCAGCATCAGGCTCAAGGTCTGCGTCCGCCGGGCAAAGAACTGGTTGAGCTTTTGGACGGCCTGGGTCTTGTCTTGGCTGAGCCGGTCATTGCGGACCGGCAGTTGCCGCCATTTCCCCGCGCCACACGCGATGGCTACGCAGTTCGCAGTGACGACGTAACAGTCGTCCCCGCAAGGTTACGGGTTATCGGTGAAATCAAGGCTGGAGCAAGTTCCACGGTCAAACTTGGACGCGGCGAGGCGATTGCAATCATGACCGGGGCGGCTGCGCCTGACGGATCTGATGCCGTTGTGATGATTGAACACAGCTCGCGCACCGGCGATGGGGTGGAGATCAGGAAAGGAGTTGCGGCAGGAGAAAACATTATTCCGGCGGGATCGGAAGCGAGACGCGGTGACCGACTGCTTTCTCCGGGGATGCGGCTGGATTATGCGGCAATTGCCGTGGCCGCATCAGTTGGAAAGTCGCATTTACTGGCTTACACCAAACCGCGGGTTGCTGTGCTTGCCACTGGGGATGAACTGGTCGACATTGACGTGCCGCCGGCTGCGCATCAGATCCGCAACTCGAACACTTACTCGTTAGCTGCGCAGATTTCCGCTGCAGGAGCTGAACCTGTATTGTTGCCAATCGCGCCTGACGATTCCGAGCGTCTGCGCGAGTTAATTGACGAAGGATTTGAAGCGGATTTGCTGCTGCTTGCCGGGGGTGTTTCGATGGGCAAGTATGACCTGGTAGAGCAGGTTCTCGCGGACGGAGGAGCGGAGTTCTTCTTCACTGGGGCACAAATTCAGCCGGGCAAGCCCATCGTGTTCGGACAGGTCGGGTCGAGGTCCACGCCGGATACTCAAAGATATTTCTTTGGCCTACCGGGGAATCCAGTTTCTACGATGGTCACATTCGAGCTTTTTGTGCGACCGATGCTGGAAGCCTTGGCTGGTATGGCGAGCCGAAAGCTGATGTTTCTGCATGCAAAACTTAAGACCGAGATTAGGACAAAGACCGGACTAACGCGATTCTTGCCGGCGGTTTTGTGTGGTGAGTTTGAACAGCCGGAGGTAGAACTGATCCGCTGGCAAGGTTCAGGAGATATTGTCGCCGTGGCACGGGCTAACTGCTACGTCGTGGTTGCGCCCCACCGGGAGCGGATTGCGGCAGGCGAGTGGGTGCCGATTCTAATGAAATAAGGACAAAGGACACTTCCAGAGTTGCGCCGGAAGTGTCCTTCATTGGTGACCAACCCGGCCGGCACTACTGAGCTCCGCTGGGTTTCTCTTCTGCCTTCTCCGCAGGTTTCTTGGGGGCTGCCGCTAATGATGTCGCGGCTTTGGGTTTCCAGAAATCCGGATCAGCCTTGATCCATTCCGCGGGAGCGTAGCTCATATTGGGATTGAGTGTGAACAGGTTTGTCTCGCTCGACTCAATGGAGGCGGCTCCGAACTCGTCCAGCTTCTTCATGCCCTCCTCGCCCATAGCCATTGCGAAGTCTTTGTTGTGGGCAAAGTCGGTGTCAAGTTCGCTGGCGGACTTACGGGCAACAATGAAGAGAAACGTCCCCTCGGGTGCGCCGTAGACGGACTCATAGCAGGCCCAGTGAGCGTCGGGCAGGGCCCGTTTGTATGCGGCCAAAACCATCTTGACGCCTTCATCCCATTCTTTGTGACGCCCGGGTTTGACGTGATAAACCGAGACTTCGAAGTAACGCGTAGCCGCCGTAGCATGCTCGGCTTGCTGGTTCAGGCTGTATTCCTCGTTGTACATAAAGACGCCAGAGTCAATAGAATCCAACAGCTCGCCATCCGCCACGCTGGCTCGCTCCAGCGCGCTCGACAGCGCGGTATTTTTTTGCGTGGCCAATTCATCTTTCTCCCAGGCTGCAAAAGAATCGTAGCCCGCAAAGAAAAGCGACCTTGACTTGCCAGACTGCGAATTCATTCCCAGATAGTGCGTCGGCCACTTGGCGCGAGCCATAGCCTGAACGAACGCGCTTTCGGTTTTGTCGTGCATGGCTCCGGCTTTGCCCGGTTTTACAAACTCTCTCGTTATGGTGAGCACTTTTGGCGGCAACATCATCCCTGAAGATTGGTCTTGCGCGGCTGCCGGTCCGATCGCGGCAACCGCCATTGCCCCTGCGAACAGCCAGTGAAGAGGTTTCATGGTTCAGAATCTCCTGTCTGATAGAGTGAATGAGCCCTGCGGTATCGAATGTGCCGGAAGAAACGTACGAAATCGGGGTCTCAGGAACCAGCGCGAGACTAGTCCTTCGTCTCTGGGAAGTCAAGCGGGGCCATGTAATATAGAACTTCGATGGCGAAGAAACTGTCACATTACGACACCGCCGGGCGCGCTCGAATGGTGGACCTGTCGGCGAAGAAGGTTTCGAAGCGCGAGGCCGAGGCCAGCGCTTTCGTCGCGATGGAGCCGGGAGTCCTCGAAGCATTGCCGAAGAACTCGAAGGGCGACCCGCTGGAAGTAGCGCGACTGGCAGGAATCATGGCGGCGAAACGGACTTCAGAACTGATCCCGATGTGCCACCCATTGCCGCTCTCATACATTGATGTGACTGGGCGGCTGTGCGAGAATGGCGTTGCTATTACCTCAAAAGTTACGACCACCGCCGCCACCGGGGTAGAGATGGAAGCGCTGACGGCCGTGAGCGTTGCGGCGCTCACCGTGTACGATATGTGTAAGGCCCTGGATAAGGGGATCGAAATTCGCGAGATCGTGCTGCGGCGCAAGTCCGGAGGCAAGAGCGGCGACTACATCCGTAAGAAGTAACGATGGCCAATAACGTCAAGATCCTGCTGGTCGATGACAACCCCATGATTCTGGGAATGCTGCGCGGAGCGCTGGCGCCGCTGGCCAGTGTTACAACCGCATCGGACGCGGCCGACGCGCTGCTGAAGGCGGTCGACGATCCTCCAGACCTTCTGGTGAGCGACTATCACATGCCGGGGATGGACGGGCGGCAACTCGTGGAAAAGCTCAGGAGTCGGCCGAAGACCGCGGGCGCGTCTGTCATTCTACTGGCCACCAAGTCTGACATCACCGAAAAACTAAGCGCTCAAGAGCAGGCCGTCGACGATTTTGTAGAAAAGCCGTTCTTTTTGCGGGAAGCCACGCAACGAATCAAGCGAGTGATCGACAAAATCGCCCTGGAAAAGATGGCGAAAAACACGGCTTCGGATGGGGTCCTACGCGGTAGCCTTTCGCAGATGAACGTGATCGATCTGGTGCAGTCGCTAGAGATGGGTAGAAAAAGTTGCGCCTTGACGCTGACCAACAAGGACGAGACCTGCGAGATGTATTTTCGCGAAGGACAAGTGACACATGCGCAATATGGTTCCCTGACCGGTGATCAGGCAGTTTTCAAAGTTTTGCGGTGGACCGAGGGGAATTTCCAGGTCAACTTCGAAGGCAAGACGAGCAAGCAGACCACGACGCTGAACACGCAAGGCTTACTCATGGAAGGCCTGCGTCTGCTCGACGAGGCCCAACGAGACGCCGGAAAGGCCGGGGAGGAAGAAGAAGATGTCCTCCTGGACTCCTGAGGAGCCAACCGCAGCCGTCATTACCGTAAGTGATTCCTGCTCGCGCGGCGACCGCGTAGATCTTTCCGGACCTGCCGTTAGCGATACCCTCAGAAAGAAAGGCTTTTCTATTGTAGGAACAGAAACCGTCGCGGATGAACAGACCGCGATTGAAAAGGCAATGGCTTACTGGGCTGGAGAGGCGAGATTGGTTGTTAGCACGGGTGGCACAGGGATCGCGGCACGTGACGTTACACCGGAAGCCACACAGCAAGTTTGCGATCGCTTGCTGCCGGGTGTTGCCGAACGCATGCGCCTTGAAGGATCCAAGAAGACGCCGTTTGCCGCGCTCAGCCGCGGAGTTTGCGGCGTGCGGCATGGATCCATCATCCTGAATTTGCCCGGGAGCCCGAACGGCGCTGTGGAGTCGTTGGAATCTGTAATTGATCTTCTGCCCCACGCACTGGAATTGCTCGCCGGCAAGACCGAGCACAAGTAAGACCTGCCAACGCTTTCGAGAGCACAGACGGGTTACCTCGTTTGATAGATTGCAGCAACGCCGTCGCAATCATCATATTGGTCTGATTACGAGCAGCCGTTTACACTCAGGGTTTGACAGCAATCAAGAAATTCCTTTCCCACTACACGGCTTACCTTTGGGCGTTGCTGAAGCCGCTTGGCGCGTGGGGTGTACTCGCAGCGGCTATGGTGGATGGAGCTTTCATCGGGCTGCCAGTGGACGCGATTGTCGCGGGTTACGTCTATCAAAACCGCAGCCGATTTCTGTTGTACGTGTTGATGGCAGCGGTTGGATCGACAATGGGGAGCATTGTGATCTACGTAATCGGCTATGCCGGCGGGGAAGAACTGCTTCGCAAGCGCATTCCGGCCCAGCGTTTCGAGAAAATTCACTCGACGTTCGATCGCCACTCTTTTTGCAGTCTGATGTTACCGGCGATGTTCCCGCCGCCTTTTCCATTTAAGCTGTTCGCTCTGGCCGCAGCGGTTTCGGAAATGAGTTTCGGCCGTTACCTGCTGGCAATCCTTTGCGGACGTGCAGTTCGCTTCCTCGTGCTGGCGCTCCTCACCCTTGAATTCGGGCCTGAGGTAGTTCACCTATTCGGCAAGCTGTTGCGTGAACATATTTACGTTGTGCTACTGGTCACTGCGGCAGCAGGTGTGGCTTGGATACTGCGAAGCAAACTAGCAGGCTCGAAGGAGAGATGAGCCTGGCGTTTGCAATTATGCCGCGGCGGGGTGATCGCCTCGGCTAAATGCTCGGTTGAACCCTTCCAACATCGCTGGCGTAGCAAACATCACCATGGTGAAAAGCAGATCCCCTTCGACCGAATGGCGGAAGAAAGGCAGCCCCAGCTGGTAAGACATCAGAATCCCGCTGAGGTTTCGCGGATATGGCAAGGTGCCGATCCACCAGGATGTGAAGTTGGTGATCAGAAAGAAGGAAATGGAACTGGCTAGCGCAGAACCGACAAGAGTAAGAATCTTGGGGTTCCTACCCAGTCTAGTTCCCAACCACAGAATCGCTGCATACCAGGCGAAGATCACCCACTGGTCGCTGACGAGCTGATAATGATAGACGAACCTGTTGAGAAGGAGATCGGAGGCGATCAGCAAAGCCACTGGCGCCCAAATCTGCCGGCGTGGTCCGCGAGCGCCGAAAAACAGCAGCGATCCAGCAACCGGTGTGAACATCCACGGATGGGGCATGAAGCGAACGGCGATGGCAAGCAAGACAAAAAGGTAAGCCAGCATGATGACCTCGCAGTTATCGATTGTGGCGCGTGGCCGAGACGGCGTCAAGTGAGCAAGGGCAGAGTACGTATCCGTTTCTTTGTTGCTGTGTAAATGGCGTTACACAGCGCGGGGGCTAAGGGCGGAACAGGAGGCTCGCCAGCACCAGTCGGAGCCTCTGCGCTGGAAACAAAATAAGCTTCAACCGCAGGGGCTTCGTTCATTCGAACGGGGGCATAATCGTCGAAGTTGCCTTGCACGACGCGGCCTTTCTCGATGGTGATCTGGGCGTGCAGCGCATTGGTCAAAGCGAAAATGACGCCGCCCTGAATTTGCTGCTCCAGGATGTTTGGATTGACGACCTGACCGCAATCGATGGCGGCAACGACGCGATGGATGCGGGGTTGAGCATTATTCATCGAAATTTCCACGACCTCGGCCACATAGGAATTGAAACAGGCAAAGCAGGCGATTCCCTGAAAGTGACCAGGGGGCAGCGGCTTTCCCCAGCCCGCCTTGTCGGCTGCCAATTCTAGTGCGGCACGCATGCGCGAGGTACGCCATATCGTATCGAAATAGCGAATGTCTTCATCTTTTTCGAGCAAATGCAGGCGGTACTCAAGCGGATCTTTTCGCGCGGCATCTGCGAGTTCGTCGATAAACGATTCACTTGCGAAACCCGCCTGCAGTGCGTAGACAGAGCGCATCCATCCCAGGGGAACGGGAGTCTGAATGTCGATGTATTCGAGCAGAACGTTGGGCAAAGAATAAACCAACCCTGCTTCATCTTTCAGATCGGGATCGATTCCGCCGTCGCCCGGAGTTCCCTTTTGCGCACTGATCGAGGGAGAAACAATTCGATGTGAGAGGGCGACGGGCCAGCCTGCGCCGTCGAGCACAGCGCTGAGTTGGTGATAGCTGGCGGGACGATACGTCGAGTTGCGCATGTCGTCTTCACGGGTCCAGATCACTTTCACTGGCGCATTGACCGCTTTTGACACTAGCGCTGCTTCGACCGCGTAATCATGCTCCAAACGGCGGCCGAATCCCCCGCCCATCAGAGTGACATTGACTTTGACCTGATCGGGCGTCAGCCCGACGGCTTGGGCCACAGAGTCGCGAACATCCTGGGGGACCTGGGTAGGCGCCCAGAGCTCGCACCCAGATCCACGAAACTCAGCTACGCAGTTCCCGGGCTCCATAGGAGCGTGGGCCATGAATGGCAGTTGATATGAGGCCTCAATGCGAGGTCCCTTTGCTTTGGAGGCGTCGCCAACTGAATAAAGAGTTGCAGCCTTACCGGAAACGGATTTCTTCAGTGAGTCATAGATGGCGGCAGAATTCAATTTCGCGTTTGGGCCGTCGTCCCATTGAATGTTCAGCGCCCGGCGCCCTGCAATGGCACCCCAAACTGAATCAGCGACTACGGCAACGGCTGAGTCGCCGACTTTGCCGACATAGCTGACGCCTGCAAACTTTTTAGTATCCTTGTCATCGAAATTTGCAACCTTGCCGCCAAACACCGGACAACGGGCCAATGCAACATACTTCAGGCCGGGTGAGCGGAAATCGATACCATATTCCGCCGTACCATCAACCTTCGATGGAACGTCGAGCCTCGGAATGGGTTTGCCGACAATCTGATAATCCTTGGCCTGTTTTAACGGCGGGTCGGTGGGAACGGGCAGTTCAGCGGCTTTCACGGCCAGTTGTCCGTAAGTAAGCCGGCGGTTGGAATCGGCGTGAATCACGGCAGAGTTCTGCGCCTTGCAACTAGCACGCGCGACTCCCCATTCCAAGGCAGCGGCACTGATCAGCATTTCACGTGCGGCTGCTCCCGCTTTACGCATGGGATCCCAGGTGGTGCGGACGCTTGCGCTGCCGCCGGTAGTCTGATCGCCGTATAGGGTGCTGGCGCCCGCCTGCTCAATCGTAATTTGCTTCCAGTCGGCTTCAAGTTCCTCAGCCAGAATCATAGGCAGTGATGTGCGCACACCCTGGCCCATTTCCGAGCGCGCCACGACGACCGTGATTCTTCCATCCGGGGCAATCTTCAAATACGCATTGGGAGCAAATGTATCCTTTGCGGACTGGAAACCGTGAGGCAGATAAAATCCGATAACCAGGCCGGCCCCGGTAGCGGCACCGATGGTGAGAAATTCGCGGCGAGAGAGCGGCGTCATTTTGAGCCTCCCGCTGCGCGATGAATGGCGCGGCGAATCCGGTCATAGGTTCCGCAACGGCAGAGATTTCCATTCATAGCTTGGGTGATTTGGTCATCCGAGGGCTGCGGAGTTTTGGCGAGCAAAGCGGCAGCGGTCATGATCTGACCGGTTTGGCAGTAACCACACTGCGGAACCTGCTCTGCGATCCAGGCCCGTTGAAGGGCATGTAAGCCATTTGCCGACAGACCTTCAATCGTAGTGATGTTCTTTCCAGAAGCTTGAGAAACGGGAATTGAACATGAGCGCGTTGCAGCTCCGTCCAAATGCACGGTGCAGGCGCCGCAGAGGCCGGCGCCGCATCCGAATTTGGTGCCGGTGAGCTCCAAAGTGTCGCGGAGAACCCAAAGTAGCGGAGTGTCAGGCGCGACGCTTACCTTGCGTTCACTGCCGTTAACCCGAAGAGTGATGTCTGCCATCTTTTTTGAATGGGTGATCCGGCAGTCATCCTATCCAAGAAGGCGAAAAAAGTGAAATTCGTCAC
>Ga0187780_10000480_pt1 | contig 29977 bp, 27 predicted proteins | sample 1015_Q2_SP10_20__FD_132429 | JGI IMG/M metagenome (GOLD analysis project Ga0187780, IMG submission 132429) | Tropical peat soil microbial communities from peatlands in Department of Meta, Colombia - 1015_Q2_SP10_20_MG | ecosystem: Environmental > Terrestrial > Soil > Wetlands > Peat | place...
AAAAAGCATACAAGCGTAATAATGATGATCTTCGGTAAGATGCCAAATCCGAACCAAACGACTAAAAGTGGAGCTAAGACGATAATCGGTATATTTTGCGATAGGATTAAATAAGGATAAAAGATATTTTTCATTCCTGGAATGACATGAAGTAAAACAGCTATGATTATCCCAATTAATGAACCAATAATATAGCCTGATACGGCTAACTTTGTGGTTGAAAAAGTATCAGATAAAAAAAGATTATAATTTGTAAACGCTTCTTTAAAAATGGTAGAAGGTGCAGGAAGAAGCCATTTTGGTATTTGACTATAACGTGAAGTACATTCCCAAATTACGAAGAAAAGGACGAGGACCAATAATGGTCTCCATCCTTTTGCAATTAACCTCTTCATGGTCGATACTTCTCCGTTAACGTATCCATTGTGATTCCTTTTGGTTGAAATAAAATTTTAACTTGAGAAATAACATTCGGACTACCAAGTTCGACCATTTTATTATTCATCTTTTCGATAACACTTAACAATGTGCTTAATTCACCCTCCATTGTTGTTTCAAGTGGGTGAACTTCGTATTTGACTCCTGCTTGATCAATTATTTCAATTGCTGCATCTACTAGTGAATATAACTCTTCACTACTCTGTGCTTTAGGAATAATTTGTATACTAACTAATGCGTTTGCCATATGATAAAGTCTCCTTTATTTTGGTAAGTAATCATTTGTAAATGCTTTTTTAGCATCCAATGGCTTTTCAAGTAGCTTATGATCATACATCCAATTACTATAATTTTCCCAAACTGATAATTTTTGTTCTCCCCAACGAGGAGCATCAGCTTGATATCTTGGTGATAACCATTCTTGACTTTTCTTAACAAGATTTTTATCTAGATCAGGAACAGCTTTGCTTAAAATATCTGCACTTTCATCTGGATGTTTAATCGCAAAATTATAACCTTCAGAAAGAGCAGCCATAAATTCTTTAACTGTTTTTGAATCATTTTTTAACATATTTTCGTTTGTAGTGATTACTGGTGTGTAATAATCAAGTTTATTCGAGTAATCTGTTAAATAAATCATATTAATCGGTTCTTTATTTATTTCAGCTTGGATACCAGTCCATCCATAATAAATCCAAGCAAAATCCACATCACGTTTTGTTGCAGTAAAGAAGTCTGTGTCTCCCATATTAACAATCTTAACTTTATTCACATCTGCATGTTGTTGTGCCATTAATGATGAGATGACTGCCTTTTCAGTTGGAGAACCCCAACCACCATAAGTTTTCCCTGCAAAATCTTTAGGTGAAGTGATATTTTTTGATTTTGGTGATGCAAATCCAGATGTATTGTGCTGAATAACAGCAGCGATCGATACTAATGGAATACCTTGAATTCTAGCTTGAGTGACAGATTCTTGGTAGCTCACACCAAATTGTGCTTTTCCTGATGCAACAAGCTGATCTGCTCCTGCATTACCTGGCATAATAATACTTACATCTAATCCGTGCTGTTTAAAGTATCCTTTTTCTTTTGCAACATAAATCCCTGTGTGATTCGTATTTGGTGTCCAATCAAGTACAATAGAAACCTTTTTTAAACCTTTATCCTTACTTGATGTATTGTCTTTTTCATTTGAACTACATCCCGCTAAACCTACTACAAGTAGTAGAGATAAAAATACACTAACAATCTTTTTCAAAGTTTTTCCTCTCCTAAACAATTATGTAGACAATGAAGTTGGAAAAGAAAGATAAATAAGAGCAAAAAGAAAAACGCTCAGGAAAGCCCAAGCGTTTGTAATAATCCAAAATAAACGGAATAAGTTCGTCTATTAGAAGATGTTCCCTACGCTGGTACTAGCCAGATCAGGTTAAAGGGTCAGCATCTATGGATACTATCTCAGCCAGCACTTCTGGCCCCCCTACATTCCAATTCTCCAATTGTCTATTACACTATACAGAATAACAGTCGCTTCGTCTAGTCCAATTACGAAAAATTCGTAAATTGTTAGGTTTATTAAACTAACAAAATTTCCAACTTCTAAGAGAAAAGGATTAGCAAGATAACAGAAAAATCAATTTACAATCGACTTTTCGGTCCTAGGCATTTAGTAATTCTTCAATTTTATCCTTCATTTCCATAGGATTTGTTTGTGGTGCCATACGTTCAACTACATTTCCATTTTTATCGATTATGAATTTTGTAAAGTTCCATTTAATCGCTTTTAACCCCATTAATCCAGGAGCCTGTTCAGATAGATATTTAAATAAAGGATCAGCATTTTCACCATTCACATCGATTTTCGCGAATACTGGGAATGACACACCATAGTTCAATTCACAAAAACTAAGTATTTCTTCGTTAGATCCTGGTTCTTGCTTCATAAATTGATTACAAGGGAAAGCAAGTATTGTAAATCCCTTATTTTTATACTGTTCATATAAATTTTGTAAATCCTTATATTGAGGTGTAAAACCACATTTACTTGCTGTGTTCACAATGACTAAAACTTGATCTTTATACTCAGAAAGAGAAACATCTTCCCCTTTGTTATTCTTCACAACAAAATCATAAATGGTCATGTTTTTAACCCCTTTTTCCTTTTTATTTTATATTAATAATAATTAGGAAAAATGTCTAATTACATGATTGGAATTTTTTAAATCATCCCTCTTTTTCGTCTAGACAATTAAATATAATTCGCTTACACTATAAATATGAACATTTTGTGACAAATTTTCGTCTAAATTATGTCAAAACCGGATAGAAAGAGGGACTACATATGAAAAAGAATAAAGGATTAGTAGATTTTGAATTTTATTTCATACTTTATGTTATGGCATTAGTTGTTGTTGGATGGTTTATTGATATTAATGGATTATTCCATAGCAATACTGAAAACTCATTCGGACTGTTTTTAGTACCTTTATTTGGAAGTATTGTAGGTTATCTTGCTCTTAAAATTGCTCAAAAGAAAGTATCAACAAATTAATACTGAATAGATTAGTGTAGAAGATTGCTCTTCTACACTTTTTTAATAAGGATGTAATTAAGGAGGAGAACTATGAATCACTTAGGTTTTAATACATATTTAATTGATTTATTTGATTTATCACTTCCAGAGCGTACAGGTAGCTATGTCATTTTGGATGATGATGTCACAATTATTGAGACAAGCGCTAGCCCTTCCCATGATTATTTACTAAAAGGTCTTACTGAATTAGGTGTAACTTTAGATCGAATCAAAAACATTATTGTTACGCATATCCATTTAGATCATTCAGGTGGTGCTGGTTTATTGATGGAAAAATGTCCAAATGCAACACTTTATGTACACCCAAAAGGAGCAAAACACTTAATTAATCCTACAAAATTAATCGCAAGTGCTAAACAAGTGTATGGTGACCTATTTGATAAGTTATTTGATCCAATTATTCCTATTGATGAAAAACGAATTAAAACTGTCAATGATGGAGAATCGTTACAAATTGATAACGATCGCTCTTTACAATTTTTACATACTCCTGGTCATGCAGAACATCATATTTCAATTTTTGATACAAAGAGTAAATTTGTCTATACAGGAGATACGATTGGGGTGTTTTATCCTCAGCTTCAACCTGAAGGGTTAACTTTTGTGTTACCTTCTACTTCGCCTAATCAGTTTTCATATGATTCAATGATTCAATCTTCAAAGAGAATTCTTGAATTAAATCCATCTAAGATCTGTTTTGGTCACTATGGTTGTTCTGATAATATTATTAAGTCATTAGGTAGTTTTTATCGATATTTAGATTTGTTCTATGAAGAAACAAAAAAACAAATTCAACATGGGTCAGAATTGCCTTTTGAAGAATTAACTAATTTATTATCTATCACTTTAAACAAAATCATCAAAGAAGATTTAAAACAAAAAGGTATTAAAGATGATCATCCTGTTTTTGAGTATATTCAAATGGATATTAGTATTTGCTCAATGGGCTTAATTTTATCTGTATTAAAAAACAGTTAATAAATAAGCTCTCCTTTGTCTAATTTTCAAAGGAGAGCCTTTAATATTTGGTGCTTTTCTAAAAGATTGTTGCATTTGAGATTTCAAGTTAGAAGTTGATTATAATGGAAGGTGCGAGACTCCTGTGGGAATAGCGGGAAGGCTGAGACCCCGCAGGCTTTCCGAGGAGGCTTAAGCATCGCCCCACGGAAAGCGAGTATCCTGGAGTTGTAATCAACTTACGCATTCTAAAATAGCTACAATGTATCCGAAAACAGCCAATTATTTCTTACTTATTTTTTTACTCTTCGGTTTATTAGATTCTTTCGGTTGAGTTTTTTGTTCATCTTTTACAATATCCCCACCAAAAACAGTTAATTGTTCAAATTTTAATTTTTGTGTTCCTTTTAAACTAAATAAACGCTTTTGTTCTTTTGCATTTACTAAATTAATTACTGTACCTTTATTACCCATACGTCCAACTCGGCCACTTCTATGAGTATATTGTTCAACCTTTTCAGGAACATCTAGTGTAATCACATAAGGTAAGTTTTCAATATCAATTCCACGAGCTGCAACGTCAGTAGTAAATAAAAGTGTTGATTTACCTGATTGTAAATCAGTTAATACTCTACTTCTTTCCATTTTACCAAGCTTTGAATGTAAAATGGCCGTACGAATTTTTCTAAAACTTAATTTTGCAGCGTAAGTTTCAAGTTTATACGGATCATTACTAAAAACTAGAGCCTTCATCTTTGGAATTGAAGCTATTCTTCGTAAGATCTCCAATTGTTCTCTATCATCACATGAAATATATCCATGAACAATATTTCCTTCTAAGCTTTGTTCAATCACAAGTTCTTCAACTTGGTCATTTTGACTCTTAGCAAAAGTTAAAGCTTGAGGTGTTATAGTTGCTGAAAAATATAATAACTGACGATCCTTCATAGTTGCTTTAATTATATTCGGAATGTCTTTTTGATCATCCGTTTTTAATAATTCGTCAACCTCATCTAAAACAAATTTCTTAACACCATGCATTTTTAACTTTTTCATTTTGATTAATTGAGCAATTCGACCAGGTGATCCAACAATTATTTGAGGACGACCCTTTAATTTTTCAACTTGTCTTTTAACATCCGCTCCACCAACAATTGATGCCACTTTTATTTCCATTGATTTTGCATATTCCTGTACAACTTGGAAAATCTGCATAACTAATTCTCTTGTTGGTGCCATTATCATAACTTGTGGTACTTCAACTGATGAATCAATTGATTGAAGTAAAGGTAATACATATGCTAGTGTTTTACCAGTTCCTGTAGGAGATTGAACAATTATGTCCTTCCCTTCTATGATTCCTGGTATCGTTTTTTCTTGCACAGCCGTATATTTTTCAATTCCATTTTTTCTTAATGTCTCTATCAAACGTTCATTTAGTTGATCAATACTCATTTAAAGACCCCTTTTTATTTACTTGTTTTTCTTGCCATTTCAGAATATCTAACGTAGCTAAAAGAAGATCTTCTAACAACTCGATACTTTCTTCTGTAATTTTATCAATTGGTTTTACAATTAAACTAGTTCTATTTTCAATTGAATCTTTTCTTGAAATTGCTGTTTCTTCTATCCAACTCTCTGTTTCATATGGATAATATTTCTGAAAAAACATGCTACTTTGGTTTAAATCCTCTTTATTCAACCATTTATCACCATCAATGATAATTGTACAAAAACAACCGCTATCTTCACGGTCCAATAGCAATTCATTATATAATTCTTGTCCACTTGAGTTAATTTTATATGTAATCTTTATGTTTTTATGTTCCAATTTTTTTGTACAAAATGTAATTGAAAACTCTCGATCCATTTTTGCGAGATTTACGATATCTTCTCGATTAACAATTCGAATTTCTCCGGATAAATCTAAATCATAAAGTGAACCTTCTAAAACAACTTTCATATTGTCAAAAGCCGTTGGGTCAAACATTCTATCACCTCAGCATTACTACTTGAAAATGCTATTATAACGTAAATTGAAAACATTTAGTATAAAAAAATAAAAGCTATCCCAATTTTAATGGCAAAAATAACATGGGATAACCTTTATTTTATTTAAAACAATCCAATTGCATTGCCTTTCGAATCAACATCCATATTTAATGCTACTGGTTCCTTAGGCAATCCTGGCATCGTTAACACATTGCCCGTTAATGCTACTATGAATCCAGCTCCAATAGAAGCTTTTAATTCTCTAATTTCAATGGTAAAGCCTTCTGGTCTACCAAGTAATTTAGGTTGATCTGATAATGAATATTGTGTTTTAGCCATACAGATTGGCAAATTAGACCATCCATTGTTTTCGAATTCATTCATTTGTTTATTTGCTTTTGCAGAAAATTGGACATCTTTTGCTCCATAAACTTTTTGAGCAATTTTAATGATTTTTTCTTTAATTGAATCTTCTAAGTCATATATGTATTTAAATGGTTTCGCAGGTTCATCAACAAGTCTAGAAATTGTCTCAGCCAATTCTATTCCTCCAAGACCACCTTTTTCCCAAACTTCTGTTAAAACAACCTCAATACTTTGTTCTTCACACCATTCCTTAATATAATTAACTTCATTTTCTGTATCGGTTAAAAATTTATTAATAGCGACAACGACAGGAACATTAAATTGATTGATTGTATCAATATGTTTTTCCAAGTTACAAATACCATCTGTTAAAGCTTGTACATTTTCGTACTTCAATTCAGCTTTACCAACACCACCATGCATTTTTAGTGCTCGTATTGTTGCAACGATGACTACGGCATCTGGCGTTAAATTTGCAGCTCTTGTTTTGATATTTAAAAACTTCTCTCCACCTAAATCTGCACCAAACCCAGCTTCTGTAATGACATAATCACCGAGCTTTGCAGCCATTTTTGTTGCAATCACACTATTACATCCGTGTGCAATATTTGCAAAAGGACCACCATGAATAATCGCAGGTGTATGCTCTAATGTTTGAACTAAATTCGGTTTGATAGCATCTCTAAGTAATAAAGTAAGTGCACCTTCAACGCCTAAATCACCAACAGTAACAGGATCATTATGGATAGTATAAGCTACTACAATTCTTTTTAATCTAACTTTCAAGTCGTCTAAACTTGATGCTAAACATAAAACTGCCATGATTTCCGATGCAACAGTTATATCAAATCCATCCTCACGAGGTACACCTTGCGTTGGTCCCCCTAACCCAATAACAATTTTCCGAAGAGCTCTGTCATTCAAATCCACGACCCGTTTCCACGTAATTTTTCTCGGATCAATCTGTAGTTCGTTCCCTTGCTGGATATGATTATCTAATAAAGCAGCTAATGCATTATTAGCAGTCGTTATTGCATGGATGTCACCAGTAAAATGTAAGTTTATGTCATCCATTGGAACAACTTGTGAATAGCCTCCACCTGTTGCTCCACCTTTAACACCCATCGTTGGCCCTAATGAAGGTTCACGAAGCGCAACGATCGCTTTTTTCCCGATTTGATGAAAAGCTTGTGCTAAACCTACCGTTACAGTAGACTTTCCTTCCCCAGCAGGAGTAGGGTTAATTGATGTTACCAATATTAGTTTTCCGTCAGGTTTTGATTGTAAACGCTCAAGTATAGATAATGAAAGCTTTGCTTTATATTTACCATAATATTCAATTTCATCAGCTTCTAATTGAAGTGTATTTGCTATTTCATCGATTTTCTTCATTTCAGATTCTAATGCTATATCTAAGTCTGATTTTACCTCTGTATTATTCATTTTCTCATCTCCTAAAGGATCAAACATTTTATTAATTATACCAGTTTTAAACATTTTTTTCATTTTAGTTGACCTCATTTACAATACTTACTATTCATGAACAAACTGAACCAATCCATACTAAGAGTAAGCCCGAAAATGAAAGGAGCTGGATCCATGTATAGACATAAGAAAAACCCTTATCACAAACAGAAAAAAAATTATGCTAAAGATTATAAAGAGGAATATAGTACAGAATTCATGCCCACAACGAGATATACAGAAGGTAACATATCAGAAAGTACAATTTTTACACTTTGGTTTGGTTATACTGGCTTATTCTTATCGTTGTTTTCATTATTTATGCTACCAGTTTTATTAGGTATTATTGGAACAGCGATTGGGATCTATACTGTAAATAAAGGACAAAGAGCATTAGGATATACTACGATTGGATTTGGACTATTCTCCATCCTGGTTTCTGTTTTTTATAATTTAATGTTCATTGTAAGTGCTATTATTTAAACAGTTTAAATTGAAACCTTTTAAACAAAAAAAAGACTGCTCCAATACAACGAAAGTTGCTTCATTGGACAGTCTGTTTTTATACTTCGGTTAATGACCATTCATTATCTTTTTTAGAATAAATTAGCACTGCAAATTGATTTGTTTTTTCTCTGTGCTCATCAACGTTAGCAATCACTTCATCAATTTCCGCATAGTAATTTACTCGATAAATTGGAATTTCAATTGATTTCCGATTTTCTAATCTTTCAGTTAAATCGATGATTATGCCATCTTCCATTAGCGGCAGTAACTTCAACATTAAATTTATGTGAATAGGAGTTAAATTTTTAGGACGAGAAAAAAAATTGATACCTTTTTTATTAAAAGTATTTAATTTATTTGTAATCGAATTACAAAGCATAAATAAGAAATCATTCATTCTTTTGTAGTAGACTTTTTTATATTGCCCACCATTCATATTTATGTAAGCAAACGAATTATTTAATCTTGGTAAAAATGGTTTTGAGATTGGTTCTTTTTTATGAGCCAAATATAGAAGCTCAGAAATTTCTCTTGGTTCTAATTCATCTAAATCTAGTAATTCCTCAAAATCAACCCAACAAAAATCAAGGTTTTTTTCAACATCTTCATTTATTAACTGAGAGATGTATTCTTTTTCTACATAATTAAATGAAGAATTTAAATTATAATCAGCCCATTGTACATCATGCTTCAGTAAAAGTATATTTTGAATTGGAAAAGGTAAACCTTGTATAAATTCTCTAAAATTAATGCCTGAAGTAATATAGCAATGATTATGTTTATCTCCATATATATAAATAATATCTTTTACTGAATCGTTGCCTGCCAATAATAATGCCACCTTTAATATTTTTTCTTAATAATACCACATTTTGTGAACGAACTGCATGGTATTCTGTAAATATTATTAATTCTTTCAAATTTGATATTATATTGTAACATTATTAATTTCAATGAAATTATAAATTAATTTTGAATTACCAATTAGTTTACATAATATTATTGTGGTAACTTACAAGGTTCGGTCTTTTTCGTCATGATTGATGCCTTTTTTATGGAAACAAGATTATACTCTCCACTTGTATTATTAAATGTCATTGTCACCAAAGTAAAGGGCGGTTTTTGATCCGTTTTATAGGCAATGATTTGGAATGTTACTTCATATACATATGTACCTTTATATAATTTTTTAATTTTTACGATTGAAGGACAGTCATATTCTTCCCCTGGCCCAAATATTTTGTACAACTCATTATTCATGGTTGGAAAGATGAGAGACAAGATTACTTCTTGATATGTTTGTTCACTTGTCGTTTCAGCAGAACCCAATGAATTTTTAGTAACGAACATTAATAGCAAAAAAAATAATATTAGAATCTTCTTCATCTAATTCACCCCTCTTTTTTAAGTTAGTATAAGCAATAATTGTCTTTCTAATAAAATGAACTTTTCTCATAGGATCATAAAAAACACTTTTATTAAAACGGGCGATTTTAAATCGCAAAAATAAAGAAAGGCCGTGAACCAAATTTCCACTTGAGTTCACAGCCTTTTAAAACTTGTATTTATTTTATTAATCAGAATTCTTCCGATTCAATTTCTTTTTTTTCATTTACTTTGTTTTCAACTACATCTGTCGTATCTTCAGAAATTGATTCTTCTTGAATCTGTTCTACATCTAGAATAGTTTCTTCTTCATTAATTGTAAATTGACTGATTACTTCATCAAGTTGTTCAGAAAGCTCTGTAAGTAACTCGGCATTAGTTGCAACTTCGTCCATTGTTGCACTTTGTTCTTGAACCGATGCAGCTGTTTGTTGAACCCCAGCAACACCTTGTTCTGTAACTGATGCAATTTGCTCGATAAATTTCATCAACTCTATACTTCCATTTTGCATCGTAACTAAGTTATTTGCAATTTCCATAATTTCATTATTCATATTGGAAAAACTATTATTTATTTCGTTAAATGTACCACCTGTTGCAGCAATTGCATTTGTACCTTTTTCAACTTCATCAAATCCGCCTGATAAAGAAACTGACATTGATTTCGCTTCATTTTGAATTGTTTGAACAATGTTTGTAATATCTTCAACTGATAATTTTACACCTTCAGCTAATCGGCGAACTTCTTCAGCTACAACCGCAAAACCACGCCCTGCTTCTCCAGCTCGAGCAGCCTCAATCGAAGCATTTAATGCTAAAAGATTTGTTTGATCAGCAATATCACGAATTACTTTAATTACTTTTGAAATTGATTGAGCATGTTGTACAAGTTGTTGAACATTATCAACAGAACCTTTCACTACTTCGTGAATTACATTCATTTGTTTTAGTGATTGTTGCATTTGTTCATAACCTAATGATGTTTTTTCCTGGACTACACTAGACACTGTTTTTAAATTTTCTCCAGCATCATTTGCAATTGTCATCTTATCATTAAAGTCACTAGTCATTTCTGCCATTTGATTTGCGGAGTCAGCCTGTAAAGAAGAACCAGATGCTAATTCCTGCATTGTAGCAGCTATTTGTTGTGATGCTTTTTGAACATCAAAAGCAGATTGTGATAACTCACTGCTTCTTTCATTAACTTCAGTTGAAACCTTTTGCATTTGAGTAATAATTTTAACTAAATTTTCTCTAACACTGTTAATTGCTTTTGAGAGAATCGCAATTTCATCTTTACCATCATATACAGTTGTTTCTACACTTAAATTGCCATTCGAAATCTCATTAATTGATGATAATATTTTATTTAACTTTCCGTTTATTAATTTATTAGCAACATATAGCGTAATAATCGAAAGGATCGCACTTATTATAATTGAAAGTACTAAAACAACTTTTACAAAATCGATTGAATCACGCATTTGCTTGTCATTAATAGCTCTTTCTGCATCAAGTAGTTTAATAATATTATTTGAGATTCCATCGATATAACTTTGTGTTCCATATGCTTGTTGAACTAACAATTTAACAAAACTTTCATTACCTTCTGCAACTGCAGGTACGATTTTCTTCTCCAAAATATCGTTCATAAGTTGATTGTATTCAACCATATTTTGAATTTCTTTTAGAACAGCAGGATTTTTTATTTCTTTTTTGGATATATTTATTGTTTTTGAAAATGATTCATCAATTGTTCGATATTTTTGTAAGGAAGTATCCTCTTTAAAAGTTGCGTAAACAGATAACGCTACATATTTTTGATAAAAAATTGCAGACATTTGCTCAGCTACTAGTTCTTGTTTACTTATTATATTTGCTTTATTATATTGATCTTTGATTGAATTAAGAAATCCAAACGTTACTCCAGATGAAATGATAAAAACCGAAATTGTCACAATTGTAACGATTCCATATTTCCCACTTATTCTTAAATTTTTTAGTCGTATCAATTAAAAAACCTCACTTACATTTTATTTTTTTTACTCGTTTTAATTTATATATAATTGCGAAAATTTTAAATATAAAACTTCTTATTTCAATTGATTACTAGAAAATAAATTAATATCTCTTCTACTAATTGGTAATTTGATATCCACTATTTTGTAAATACCGTGTGATTCCATCATGGATCGCTTTTGCTGCCTTTTGCAATTCCAATTGAGAGGATAGCTTTAAACGATCTGCTTGAGAGTCGATAAAACCTAGCTCAGTTAATACTGCTGGAATAGTGTTATCTCGAATAACTTGGAAATTCCCATGATTCGTTCCTCTATCCGTTAAGTTCCATGCCATTAGTAATTGAGTTTGAATGGATTGAGCTAAATTCTGACTTTGTTGAATCATTGGATTTTTACCATCTTTTCCATAATAGTATGTTTCTGTACCTCCACCATTTTCACCGCTACCAGAATTAACATGAATACTGACAAAAAGAATAGCACCATTATTTTTTGCAATTTTCACCCGATCGCCTAATGGAATAAATTGATCACTATCTCTTGTTAAAATGACATTTACATTTGAACCTAAAAATGAATCTTTAATAAATTGTGCAGTTTTTAACGTTATATTTTTTTCAACTAGTCCATTATAGCTTGTCCCAGGGTCAGTACCTCCGTGACCAGCATCAATTGCTATATTTATCGGAGAGGTACTTGGTACTTGTAAATCTTTCACATATTGCTTATTTACATACCCCAGTGTATTATTTTTGGAAATTTGTAGCCAACCATCTGTCTCCTTTAAAACGACTAAAATTTCTCCTTTTTTAACTGATCCAATGACCAATGATGAAGTGGAACTATCTGAACGAACATTTAATGATGTTGTATCGACAATTACCTTTCTTACTAACTTTGAGTCATCTTGATTACTAGATGGCTGTTTTGAAGGATCATTAGTTGGTTTTGAAGTTTCATTCGTTAGTTTAGTAGTGTATTTAATAGATAGATACCCCTTCAAATTTTTATCAGTAAGATAAAGCCAATCATTATTTATAGAATACCCGTGTACTTTTGTTGCTTTATTGATTTTTTGAATAACCGGATAACTAGTGCTCGGACCACTTCTAACATTAAGTCCATCAGTATTAATTTCATACATTTGATTAACACTCTCAGAATTTGATGAACCCAATTTATTTGAGGGAATATAACCAACAGAATTGCCAGTTTTTATAAGAGCAACTTTAGGGGTTATCTTTAAAATATTTATGAGAGAATTCTTTTGTATTGTTTTTACAATTGGATAATTATAAGATGGACCTTCTTTTATTGACACTTGGTTTAGCGTTGTATAAGTATATGTTGGTTCTAGTTGAGGTTGATTTAAAGGTAATTGTATCCATCTAAACAAAATTACTAAAACTTCCGAATATGTAAGCTTTCCATTTACAAAATATGTATTATACTCAGAATCTGTAAATAATCCTTTTAATTTTAAGGTTTGAATGGCATCATTCTTTTTTAAATTAGGAAATCCATCAATAGCACTTATGAACTCACAAAACTCTTGAAATGATACAACCTTTTTCATATTTTGGTCCGATAACCAGTTAGTTGGTAAATTAGTATTGTAATAACTTTTAATTGATTGAATAATTTGAGGCTCTGAAAGACTAGTATTTGAACCATCAACATTCGATAACTTTGCAAAAGCTAGTAATAGTCCTTCCCTCGTTAAAAGACTTTCTTTTGGATCATCAATACTTTTTTGATCTATGATTTTTCCCTTTTTCAAATAGGTAAGTTCCTTTGAACCGAATTTTACCTTTACGATATTAGATGCTTCTACCCATCTATTATTTAACTGAAATAATAGTAGAAAGATAAGTAGAAGAGATAAAAGATGACACCTTTTCATGAATTTGTCTCCTTTTGTCTAACAATGTATAGAACTATCTTATAAAATAAACAAAAAAAAAGAAAGTATATTTGAAAGAATATTTAAATAATTAAACATATTTTACTATTTTTAGTTTACATAATAATTTTATGTTAAATTAAATCCTTGTTTAACAGAATGTTTATGCTTAAAATCTATTTTCGTAATTTTTCTTTCTATCAAATATTGTGAGTAGTTGATTTCCACTCCAGGTTGCTCGCTTTCCATAGGGCGGTGAGCCTCCCCGTTGCTCCCACAGGAGTCTCGCACCTTAAATTCCAATCAACTTTATTATTAACAGTTTCCCTAATATATTCTTTTTTAAAATCTATTAGAAAAGTTCAAAAAAAATAAGCAAAGACAATTATCTTTGCTTAACCATTGACTTTCTCTGCTTTCCAATAGTATTTAGATAAGATATCTCCTAATATATCAATTGTTCTATACAATTCTGGAAGTGTATTATCTACACCACCTACTTCTATTAAAATTGAATTCGGTGATAAATCCTGATTATATATACCATTACCATTAGAATAGTTTTTACTAAATATCCCTCTAGTTAAACGTTTATCTACTTTTTCAATTTCTTTATTAATTTCTTTTGCAAATTCATAGTTTTTCTTATAATTTTTATTTTCTACACCTACGACAAAATAAAGCTTCGCATAACTTTTTCCGTTGATTATTTGTGTTGTTACATCTCTTCTTGCATCATCCCGATGAATATCAATTAAATAGTTTAGATTTTTGTCATTTTCCAAATCATCCTGAACAACTAATCTTGACATTTTATATGAAGATTTCCAGTTCAATTGCCGCTTTGCTAATTCGTTCCCTATATTCGTTTTATCATCAATTGCACCAATCCCATTCGCTATTAATTTCTTTCGCAATCGATCCCCTAGAAGACTTACATTCACTTTTGATGATGTCGCTTCATTTGGTTTAGTAGCTCCAGGAATTAATGGTAAAAATGATTCCCAGCTATGTGTATGATAAATTAAAAAAACATTTTTCCCATTAGTTGTATGTGTTGGCGGCTTCGTAGGAACGATTGGTTGTTCTTCAATTTTATTTACATCCACATTCGGGTCTTTATTAATTTCATCAAGTGTTAAGCTCGATTCTATTGGTAAATTCGTAAAATCCGTTCCATCTCCAGCAACTAAAATATTATTATCAAATTTAGACATACTTGAAAGTTCTTGAACTAGTAAACTTTTCGCATCATTTAAGCGTAAATTTGTAAGAAATGAAAAAAATAAAGAATTTATAGTTTGTCCATTTTTTTTCATTGATTGTTTTGTTTTAAAATGTCCATTTTCTAGTTGAATAGCTTTTATAAAACCGTCAGTACTAAATTTTTCAAACCATTGATGGACGTAGTATGATTTCGTGTCAGTCATAGACGTTACAAACAAACTAGCCATAAGAAATAATATAACGATTCCTATTAAGATGCTTGCAATTAATCTTTTTAAGTTTACTGTTTTAATTAAGATTGTTTGTTTCATCCAATCACCTCTTACTCTCACTATATGTACAAGCTATCTAGTTTAGAATGATTAAATCTTAATAACTTTATTTCATTTCGTATAATAGCCATATAAAAAGATGCTTCTAAATTGAAGCATCTACCTAAATTTAAAAATCATCATCAAAATCGCAACGACTAAAGCTGCTGAATCGATTAAAGAGACAACTATGTCTTGCTTTGTTGAATTGTCTTCTACAAAAATTATTTTCTTCTCTGCGGTTGTTACGTCTTCTGCAGGATCTACGAATTGAAACAAATTCTCGTCTTTCTTCCTCCCGTCGTTCTTCACGCTCTTCACGTTCACAACCACAACCCCAGTTACCACAAAAACCCCAGCCGTGACCTCCATCACACATTTTCTGTCACCTCTATAAATAAAATACATTACACTCATAACATACGTAGAGGCTTGTCAAAGTGACACATTTACACGCCTATTTATTTTCTATATAATCATAAAATTTTTAGTAATTTTCAATACTTTACTATTTTAGTAAATTCTTTTTCCTCATTTAAATGTGCATTAGTCACTGTTTAGATCAAAGGCTCTTTTTTCTATAAGATTGTTCACCATGAGATTTATTACTTTAAAAACAGAAATTAATTCGGGCGCAAGGTGAAAGACTCCTGTGGGAATAGCGGACTGAGAACAGAAAACAGGGGATAGGGAACAAGGAAAAGACTCACCGTACACCCTCGGAAAGGGAGCATCCAGGAGTTGTGATTAACTACGCATTCTAAAATAGCAACAATGTTTACGAAAACAGCAAATCAAAAAAGCTATCCTCTATTTAAATAGGGATAGCTAAAAATTTATTTATTACGATATACATACGGTTCATTTGGCGGTTTGACTTCTTTTAAATTGTCAACCTGCAAATAAGGGATCGTTGTTTTAAATGGTTGATAATACATTTGTTTCAATGTTCCAGTAACTTCTACCCACTGGTCATTTTTTAAATCTGATTTCTTTGGAAAATCTATAAGCATTCCATAAACACCAGAATCGGCTACACAATGAATGATCCCAAAACGAAATATGAAAAGCTGATTATTATTTAATGTTTTTTCTCTATAAACAAAACCTTTATAGGTTACTTTTGTACCTAAAAAGATACCTGGATTATCGTAAAGTACTTCCATACCCTTTAAGAAATTTTCATCATTTAATTCGATATGATTTTTATTAACAAATTCTTTTGTTTCTTGTTTAATTAATTGTTTGTATCCTTCTTCACCGTAATAAACACTTAAATCCGGTTTCAAATACTGCCTCTGCATAAATGGATCATTGTTGCCTGGTTCAGAAACTGGAAAATGAAATCCTTTTGCATCTACAATCGTTGAATCTAGTGTCGAAATCGGTAAAAACAATCCAGTAAAAACAGGAAATATGAAAACGATAGCACTTAAAAATCGTTTAAACCCTTTTTCCTTTTTATGAACATGCCCATGATGACAGGTATGATCACAGTCATGGTCGTGTTCATGATCATGGTTTCCTTCCGTCTTAAATACGTGAATAACTTGGATGACCGTTAACAGACCAAATAAAATGGCAGCTGTTAAGGAAAGATAGGAATATTTCATGTTAATGTATTTTGTTATATTTCCTGAAACATGTAATTGAACTAAAAAGACTGTAAATCCAAATAACATATATGCTCTAGCCATTTACATCCCTCCTCATATGAAAGTTGTGAGTAGTAGCGTGATTCCAAATGCTAACCCAATAATTCTCAGTACATAACCCTTCTTAAAGTTATTAAACAGCATAAACGTATTTTTAATATCAACCATTGGTCCAAATACCATAAATGCTACGATCGAACTTGTAGAGAATGTACTTTGAAATGAAGAGGCAACGAACGCATCAGCTTCAGAACATAATGATAAGATAAACGCAAGAGCCATCATTACAAGTGAGCTTAAGAATGGACCATGTCCAATTTTCACTAAAGCGTCAGTACTAATAAATGTTTGTACACTTGCAGCGATAAAAGCACCGATTATTAAGAATTTACCCATTGAGAAAAATTCTTCAATCGCATGGACGCAAACATCCCACAATTTTTGTTTTAACGGTACATTATAGTTTACTGGAATAGTATGTTCTTTTAATAATGGATTTTGAATTTTGGAGTATGAAAGAACAATTCCTGTAATATAAGCTACTATAATCGCTGTTAAGCAACGTAAAATGACCATGTGAATATTGTTTCCAAAAGCAATAAACGTTGCAAATAACACGATTGGATTAATAATTGGTCCAGTTAACATAAATGCAATTGCCGCATATGGAGGAACACCTTTCGCAATTAATCTACTAACGATCGGTACAATTCCACATTCACACCCTGGAAAAATAAACCCTAATAGTACTGAAACTAATACTGCTAAAAATCTATTTTTTGGTATTAATTTTGAAAGCATTTCCTCAGTAACAAAAATTTGAATAATTCCTGAGAAAAAGACACCGATCAAAATAAATGGTAGTGCCTCAACTACAATTGAAATAAAAATTGTATTCATTTGTAGGAAAGAATGAAAAAAACTATTCCCCATATAAAATCCCTCTTTTTTAGTAAAAATAAACTCTCAAATCTACCAAACAGGTAGAAAATGAGAGTTAAAAGAATTTCTTCTTCCAAAAAATAAATGCAAGTGATGATGATAGTAAAAAGCAAATACCTAAAACAAGCCAAAAGGCGTGTCGAACATGAGATAATGGTATTTCATCAACATTCATTCCATAGAAACTTGCAACCATTGTTGGAATTGATAAAACAATTGTAATAGATGTTAAAAATTTCATCACAATATTTAAATTGTTTGAAATTACCGAAGCGAATGTATTCATCATTCCACTTAAGATGTTTCCATATACTTCAGCCATTTCTATCGCCTGTTTATTTTCAATGATTACATCTTCTAATAGATCCTCATCATCTTCGTACATTTTTACTACATTACCTTTTAATATCTTCTGCATGACAATTTTGTTGGATTTTAAAGAAGTTGTAAAATAGACTAAACTTTTTTCCAAATTTAACATTGTAAATAACTCTTGATTTCGAGTAGACTGATGAAGTTCTGCCTCAATTTCATTTGTTTTACGATTTATTTGCTTAAGATACCTCAAATAATATGTAGAAGTTGTATGAAGTAACTGCAGGGCAAATCGTGTTTTTTTATACGTAAAAAACCCTTTAACCTTTTGATAAATAAATCGTTCAAATATAGGATTCTCACTTAAACAAATCGTAACAAACGTACTAGGTGATATAATCATACCAATTGGAATTGTATCAAACATGGAATGACCTGTATCATCATGCGTAACAATTGGAATGTCGACAATAATTAAGGTATGTTCTCCCTCTACTTCAATCCTAGAACGTTCCTCATCATCTAGTGGGTCCTTAATAAAATCTACGTCTAAATCCAATTTTTTTATTAAAAATTGAATTTCTTGCTCGGTTGGATTTATAGCATTGATCCAACACCCTTTTTCAATTGAATCTATTTGTGATAATTTACCAGTCTCATCAGAAAGATAATAGTTAAGCATAGAAGACTCACCTCAATTTCTAAACAAAAAACGAAATAGCATATACTCTATAAGGATACGGAACAATCGTAAATGTTTCAACCTTTCTTGCATTAAAATTTCCTATTTTATAAGAATTTCTTTTACTTTCTCTATTCACCTTTCATGATTTTAGCAATTTTTATTCTTTTATCACTCGTTTCATTTATAAAAATTCATCAAAAAAATGGTCACAAAGCTGTGACCATTTTGACGAATTATTTATTTTTAAATCTTCTTTTAACTAATAAATAGACAAGAAGTAAAATAACAGCTCCTACCATGATATATGGAGAGTATGGAGCAACTATACTTTTTGCTTTATCCCAATTTTTCCCTAAATTTTCTCCAATTAAGATAAACATATAAGCCCAAGGTATCATTGCTAAAACAGTATATAACGTAAATTTAGTTAATGACATCCTTGCAATCCCTGCTGGAATAGAAATAGCATGTCTTACAACAGGAATAAATCTAGCAGTAAATATAACGCCAACCCCATATTTTTCAAACCATTTTTCTGCGGTTGTTAAGTGATTGCTATTTATTAATATGTACTTACCGTATTTTTCAATAAAAGCTCTTCCACCATAGGCACCAATCCAATACAAAAATATTTGTGCGATCGTACCACCTATTATACCAGCTATCATTGCTCCCCAAAAATTTATATGGCCCTCTGCAATTAAAAAACCTGCATATGATAAGACAATTTCACTTGGAATAACTTCTATCATTAAACCTAAAGCAACTCCAAAATAACCTAATGATGCAAAGAAATCTAATACTTGATGTATGAAATGCGTCACAAGATCATCTCCTCTCTATATATTACGACTTGTCTAAAAGAATATTACTGATCAATTAAGAAAAAGTCAAAGTATAATATTATTTGTTACAAAGAATTTACAAACAGTTTAGTAATTGTTCTGAGATTATACATGCAAAAATCTATGATACAAGGCGCACATCGAAAAAAGGGCCACATTAAATGTGACCCTTTTACCAAGTTATTATTTAATTGTTACATATTTATAAGTGTAATCAGGAGCTAGGTTGTGGACAATTAAGCCATCAACTTTCGGGTTCATCAAGTAAGCTCTTGATCTTTGGTATAAAGGAATAATCGCAGCATCTTCTTGAATTAAGATTTTCTCAGCATCAAGTAATGCTTGATCACGTTTAGGAATGTCTGTTAAATAATCTTTGTTTGCTTTATTCATTAAATCATCATATTTAGGATCATTATATGACATTTGGTTAAATTCACTCTTAGAGTTAAATAAATTTAAGAAAGTAGTAGCATCTAAGTAGTCAGGTCCCCATCCACCTAATGAAATATCATAATCTTGTTTTGTTTCACTATCAAGTTTTTGTTTAAATGGAACTTGTTTTAAGTTGATTGTTAAACCAGGTAATGCAGATGTTAATGCACCTTGTAAATATTCTTCAACTTTTTTGTTTGTGTCATCATCAACACCAAGTAATTCTAATGTTAAGTCCTTTTTACCAAGTTCTTTTAAACCTTGTTGCCAATACTGTGTAGCTTTAGCTTTATCATATCCTACAAGGTCTCCATTTGCTTGATGGAAATCCGAACCGCTAGCTTTAACAAAGTTTGCTGGTACAATTCCACCAATTGGTGTTGAACCATTATTTAAAATACCATTTGTAATATCTGAACGATTGAAAGCATAAGTTAAAGCTTTACGAATGTTCGCATTTTTCAGAGCAGGAGTTCTCTTTTCATTTAAACGTAAGAAGAATGTAGTTGGTGTTCCATATGTTCCATAATCCTTCTTATCATTTCTATATTTATCAACAAATTCAGAAGATAGAATTACACGGTCGACTTTACCAGTTGTAAAAAGATTAACAGTTGCAGCCACATCTTTAACGATATTGAAATTAATTTGTTTTAATTTTACATCTTTTGCATCCCAGTAAGTATCATTTTTCTCTAATGTATAACTTACGTTATGATCCCATTTTGTTAATTTGAATGGTCCATCATAGATTAAATTACCAGCTTCTAAAGCATAGTTTTTCCCTTGTGATTCAACATATTTTTGATTTAATGGATAGAATGTTGGGAAAGTAACTAAAGATTCAAAATATGGAACTGGTTTTTCTAGTGTTACTACTAATGTTTTAGGGTCAGTAGCTTTTACACCAAGTGTTTCTACTTTAGCTTTTCCACTAGTTACAGCTTCACCATTTTTTAAATAAACGAACATACTCGCATATTGAGAAGCTGTTTTAGGATCAGCTCCACGTTTCCATGCATATTCAAAATCTTGAGCTGTTACAGGATCACCGTTTGACCATTTCGCATCACGTAAATGGAAAGTGTAAACTGTTTTATCAGCATTCGTATCTACACTTGCAGCAATACCAGGTTCTACAGCATCATTTTTACCTAATGTATTTAGACCTTCCATAACATTACCTAAAACGTTAAATGATTCAGCATCTGTAGCTGTTGAAGAATCTAATCCTGGTAACTCATCATTACCGATAAGGTTTAATACTTGATCGTTACTTTTTGAAGCAGTGCCTCCAGTTTTATCGTTGCTTGAGTTACATCCTGCTAGAAGCATACTAACAGCAACTGATAGTGATAGAAAATAAGAAATTTTCTTTTTCATTTGATTGCCCCCTATGTATTAAATCGTTTTAAAAAATATTAAAATATTCTAACAAATCAGAGTAAAAAGATTTCAATATTCTTTACTTAATTTTTATTTTACATAATTTTAACGAAAAATCAACAAAATTTGACGAATTTTTTAAAAAACTTAATTAATACTGAAAAATACGATTTTTCTATACTTTATTTTCGGATCTCCTTGCAAAATAATTTCTTTGGTAAATGTGGATCCCCCTTCATTTTATTTAATAAAGGTCTGTTTTCGTATATATTATTGCTACATTGAATGCGAGATCGGCGTTTCAAATCAAAAAAGAGCCACATTTACTGTGACTCTTTTAAACAAGTTATTATTTAATTTCTACATTTTTTAAAGTGTAATCTGGACCTATGTTGTGAATAATTAAGCCAGTAACTTTATGTTGCATTAAGTAAGCTCTTGATCTTTGATATAAAGGAATAACAGCAGCATCATCTTGAATTAAGATTTTCTCAGCATCAAGTAATGCTTGATCACGTTTTGGAATATCTGTTAAATAATCTTTGTTAGCTTTATTCATTAAATCATCATACTTAGCATCATTAAATGACATTTCGTTGAATTCGCTCTTAGACTCAAACATATTTAAGAAAGTAGTAGCATCTAAGTAGTCAGGACCCCATCCACCTAATGAAATATCATAATCTTGTTTTGTTTCATTATCAAGCTTTTGTTTAAATGGAACTTGTTTTAGGTTGATTGTTAAACCAGGTAATGCAGATGTGAATGCACCTTGTAAATATTCTTCAATTTTTTTGTTTGTATCGTCATCAACACCAAGTAATTCTAATGTTAAGTTCTTTTTACCAAGTTCTTTTAAACCTTGTTGCCAATACTGAGTAGCTTTAGCTTTATCATAGCTTACAAGGTCTCCATTTGCTTGATGGAAATCAGAACCATTAGCTTGAACAAAGTTTGCTGGTACAATTCCACCAATTGGTTTTGAACCATTATTTAAAATACCATTTGTAATATCTTCACGTTTGAAAGCATATGTTAAAGCTTTACGAATGTTCACATTTTTCAGAGCAGGATTTCTCTTTTCGTTTAAACGTAAGAAGAATGTAGTTGGCGTTCCGTATGTTCCAAAATCTTTGTTAGTTCTGAACTTATCAACAAATTCAGAAGATAAAATTACACGGTCAACTTTACCAGTAGTATAAAGGTTAACAGTTGCACTTACATCTTTTACGATATTGAAGTTAATTGTTTTTAATTTTACATCTTTTGCATCCCAATAGTTATCATTTTTCTCTAATGTATAACTTACATTGTGATTCCATTTTGATAACTTGAATGGTCCGTCAAAAATCAAATTACCAGCTTCTAAAGCATAGTTTTTCCCTTGAGACTCAACATACTTTTGATTTAATGGATAGAAAGTCGGGAAAGTTACTAAAGATTCAAAATATGGAACTGGCTTTTCAAGTGTAACTACTAATGTTTTATCATCAGTAGCTTTTACACCTAGTGAATTTACATCTTTATTTTTTCCAGAAATTACATCTGCACCATTTTTTAAATAAGTAAACATGCTTGCATATTGAGAAGCCGTCTTAGGATCAGCTCCACGTTTCCATGCATATTCAAAATCATGAGCTGTTACTGGATCGCCGTTTGACCATTTAGCATCACGTAAATGGAAAGTGTATACTGTTTTATCAGCACTTACTTCAGGCTTTCCTTCAGCAATACCAGGTTCTACAACATCATCTTTACCTAAAGTCAATAAACCTTCCATTACGTTACCTAAAACGTTAAAAGATTCCGCATCTGTAGCTGTTGAAGAATCTAAACCTGGTAATTCATCATTCCCAATTAAGTTTAAAACTTGGTCTTGGCTTTTTTTAGCTGTTCCATCTGTTTTTTTATCGTTGCTTGAGTTACATCCTGCTAAAAGCATACTCACAGCAACTGATAGTGATAGAAAATATGAAATTTTCTTTTTCATTTTTTTGCCCCCTATGTATTCTAATCGTTTCGTAAAATGTTAAAATATTCCAACGAATTATAGTAAAAAGATTTAGAATTTTTTAACTTATTTTTATTTTACCTAAATTTGACAAAAAATCAACAAAGTTTGACGAATTTTCCGAAAACTTTTTTTAATACTGAAAAATAGACTTTGTACTTCTATAGAGATTTTAGGGTTCACTGTACATAAATTCCCCCCTTCATTCTAGTAAATTTCAAAAAGAAAGAAGCCTTCAGTAAAAATATATGAAGACTCCTTTCTCTCTATGTTACTTTTTATTTGAAGCGTTTTTATAAGAATATCCCGCTCCAAATGCATTGTAGTAAACACCTTTAACTGTTGGTTTTTCTAAATAAGCAATACCATTTTGGTAGATCGGTCCTATACCTGAATCTTTCATGATCACTTTTTCTGCTTCTAGCATATCATTCCAACGTTTAGTTGCATCAGTCTCTTTTTTCGCATCTAAAACTAGTTTATCATATTCAGGATTATTGTATTTACTTTCATTGAATGGGCTATTTGATAAGAACATATCAATGAATGTCATTGGATCTGGATAGTCTGGACCCCAACCTGAGAATGAGAAGTCATAATTAAGTTTTTTCTCTAAATCTAATTTCACTTCAAATGGTTGTGGTTGTACATTTATGTTTAAACCAGGTAAGTTCTTTGTTAATTCGCCAGCAATATATTCTGCAGCTTTTTTACGAGTTGAATCATCATAGCTAAGCATATTTACTTGGAAAGTATTTTTTCCTAACTCTTTTTTCGCTTGTGCCCATAATTTTTGAGCTTCTTTTATATTTTCTTTATTGAAGTCACCATTCGTATCACGGAACTCTTTACCATCTGGCCCTTTTGCAAATTGAGTAGGAACAAGCCAATATGCAGGAATTGCACCATTATTCATAATTCCATCAGTAACCGCTTTTTTATCATAAGCCAAATCAATTGCTTTACGAGCGTTTTCATTTTTAAATAATGGGTTCGATTCATTGAATCGGAAGAATACTAAACGTGCGTCTAACATTGTATGGAAATTCTTTGCATCGTTTTTATATTTATCAATAAATTCAGCATCTAATTTTGGAAGTAAATCAACTTGACCACCTTCATAAAGATTTACTGCAGATGAAGTATCTTTTACAACATTATATCTAATCTCGTCCAATTTAACCGAGTCTTTATCCCAATAATTTGGATTTTTCTTTAAAGTATAGCTTTGTTCATGTTTCCACTCACTTAATTCAAACGGCCCATTAGATAACACAGTTCCTGCTTCTAGACCATAATTTTTGCCCTGAGATTCAACAAATTTTTGATTTTCAGGAAGATATGTACCAAAAGTAGTTAATTGTAAAAAGTATGGAGTTGGTCTTTCTAAAGTAACTTCTAATGTTTTATCATCTGGAGCATTTACGCCAAGTTGATCCGGAGTTGCTTTTCCCTCATTGATTGCTTGCCCATTTTTAATATAATAAAGAATAAATGCATATTCTGAAGCAATCTTTGGATCTAGTGCACGTTTCCAAGCATAAATAAAATCTTGTGCTGTAACTTTATCACCATTTGACCATTTTGCATCACGCAGATGGAATGTGTATTTTAAGCCATCTGAACTTACCTCTGGTTTATCAGCAATACCCGGTTCAACTGTTCCATTTGGTCCTAATCGAAGAAGACCTTCGTTCGTACTATTTAATACTTCAAATGACATAGCGTCAGTTGCTTTTGCTGAATCCATCGATGGAATTTCAGTTGTAGATGTAATACGAAGAATTTGCTTCGCATCTTTCTTAGCAGTACCATCAGTTTTCTTTGAATCATTGTTACAAGCCGCTAGTACTGTACTTAGTACAACTAAGCTTGAAACAGTTGTAACTAATTTGCGCTTCATAAAGAGCACCTCCATTAAGTAATTGGACTGTTTGCAATATTTAGATAATTTAAATTACAAACATCTTTCTCTTTCTCACTCAATATACTATACATTTATCTGAAAAAAAAGTATTTTTTAAATATTTAAAAAAATTAACGCTAATATTAATATGTATTTCCTTTTAATTATTAAATGGGTTATAATTTTAATTATTGATTTTTGCACTTTTTAAGATTACTTATAGGACGTGAATTTATGATTAAGAAAAGTATCCCAAACTTATTTACCTTAGGGAATTTGTATTGTGGATTTCTCTCTATTGGATTTGCTGCAAAAGGAGAGATAAATAATGCTGCTATTCTAGTGATCATTGGTATGATGCTAGATAGTATGGATGGTAGGATGGCAAGAATCTTAAATGTTCAATCACAAATGGGGAAAGAATTAGATTCATTAGCTGATATCGTTACATTTGGTGTAGCACCTTCTTATTTAGTTTATTGCACAATATTTTCAAACCATGGTCTTTTCGGAATATGTTTTTCAGGACTTTTTCCTTTGTTTGGTGCCTATCGATTGGCTCGATTTAATATAACACCTATGTCAAAATCACTTAAATATTTTACTGGTGTACCTATAACTGCTGCAGGTGGTATTGTTGCATTATTAACTTTATTACATAAAAGTATTCCTCCAGTGATAATGATCGTGATTTTTATAGCTTTAGCACTTTTGATGGTAAGTCGAATCCAAATTCCAAGCTTTAAAGACATTCCGATTCCAAAATATAGCACAATAATCACTTTATTTTTAGGTTATTTACTTTACTTAGTTTGGGACTTAAAAAAAGCACAATGGCCATTTTTCCTTTATATTGCTATTCCCTTATATATTATTCTTTTCTTCTTTCAATTTTTTAAGAGTAAGAAGAAAAAATTAAACTATGAAGGTCATGAAAAGAAAAAGAAGTTTCGTTTAAAAAGATAAAACGAATACCGTAACAAAATAGGAAATGCCAATTCACTTTTAAATAGAATAGGTGAATTGGCATTTTTATTTTACATTGCATTTAAACTAGTTTTATTATTCACTTCTTTTTTATCTAATACTTTAAACATTACTTCATATAAAAACGCACCTATAAGGGCAAGTATACTAATGAATATAAATGTCCATCTGTATCCTACTATACCAGCAAGTGGAATTGTTAAAGGTGCAATTGTTCTACCAAATGACCATCTTAAACTCGATGCAGCAAAATACTGCCCTCTTTTATCTTCCGGAGCAATTTTCGAAATAAATGAATTTTGAATGCCTACTACTAGAATTTCACCAATTGTAAATACAATCATTGCTAATAAAATGATATATGCTAAATTAGTAAATCCAAACATTAACATAGAGAATGAATAGCAAATTGATGAGATAAAGAAAAGTTTTCTTTCATTTAAACGGTTACCAATTTTTGTAATAAGCACTGTGAAAAGTGCTACAATTAGCCCATTCTCGGCAATTGCCCAACTAAATAATTTTTCTCCACTTGTATTTAAAGTCCAAGAACCTATCTTTAGAACTTCTTGAAATGGAATCGATTCTTTAATATAAACAGCAAATAATAAATCTAATTGCGTAAAAGTTTGCGATATTAGTATCCCTGCTATAATAAAAAGGAATAAAACTCGATCTGACATAATTACTCTATAATTTTTGATTTGTTTTACAATTGTTCTAGCAATACCTTCTTTTTCATATTTAATAGATTCTTTGTTAAGTGTTTCTTTTAATAATAATGTAATTGCTAACGCTACAATCATAAAAATAACAAAAGAGGCAGAAAATAATAAAAATCTAGCTTTAAAAAATAAAATACCACCAATAATCGGCCCTAAAACAACATTAATATTTGTAGCAGTATAAAAAACAGCAAATACAACATTTCTTTCTTTTTCGGCTTTTACTGTATCACCAATCATCGCTTGGCTAGCTGGATAATAAAACATTCCTGCAATACTAATAATAGAGAATCCGGTAAATGTTAGCCAAGGTAACTCGACTATTGGTGAGTTTGCAATTACTAGCAAAAACATACCGAAACACTGAAAAATAGCCGATATTGACATCATTCTCTTTCGGCCATATGTATCAGCTAAATATCCGCCTGTTAAACTTGCTATAACACCAACAGCTTGTGATAGCATTAATAGAAGTCCTGCAGTCTCTTTACCTAACTTCTCTGAAAAATAAATAGCCATAAATGGTAAGTACATCCAGTAAAATAAGCCAAAGAAAAATTCGGCAATTAACCGGACTTTCATATTAAAATTCCAATTTCTAATTCCCATTTTGCACACTCCCTTCTGATGCAAGTAATTCTTCTAAATATATTAAAAAAAACCCTAAATTCAGAGTATATTCAATAGAATCTAATTATTCCAATAATTAAACTTTCTTATTAGAATATCATCACAATTGTAGATATGCTATTTATATGACTTACAAGTTTTCATTTTTGCAGTTTCATATAATCAATGCATGTCTATTCTAACTAAATTGTACATATGTATGAAGTACATGCATAAGGGGGATTTATATGGCAGGCTATGATAAAAAAGAGATTAGAAACATTGCTTTTACATATGTAGGAACAGTTATAGGAGCAGGTTTTGCGACCGGAAAAGAAATCGTTGAATTCTTTTCAATAAATGGAGGATACGGAACAATCGGGATTATTATTAGCACTTTTTTATTCTCAGTCCTAGGAACTAAAATTATGCTGATTGCAAACGAACATAAATTAAAATCTGCACAAGCATTTAATGTTATGCTTTTTGGAAATATTGGTGGAAATATCATAAATGGCTTACTATTTTTTGTCCTCCTGGGTGTTACTAGCGTTATGCTTTCAGGTGCAGGTGCAATTTTCCATAATCATTTAAATTTCAACCCTTTAATTGGCTCAATAATATTTATTACCTTAACTTTTATCATCTTATTGAAAGGTACTGAAGGTTTATTTAATTTAAACAATACGGTAGTACCAATTATGATTCTTTTTGTTGTAACAGTTTTTATTAATGCTAATTTTGATAAACTATTTTCTGCAAGAACAGATTTTGTCTCTATTTTTCCAACTACCTATCAATTAAATTCGAATGTTTTAACAAACCCTATAACTTACGTCTGTCTAAATATGGCATTAGCACAGGCTGTATTAGTACCCATTGGTGCTGAATGCACAAATAAAAGTTCTTTAAAGATTGGCGGAATCGTAGGTGGAATCGTTTTAGGGATTATCTTATTAATAAGCCATTTTAGTATCAGTACGATCACTCACTTTAAGGATTTTGAAATACCTATGGCAGAAGTCATAAAACAAGTACATCCATTTTTTTATTTTTTATTTCTATTCGTCATATTAGCCGAAATCTTTACGACATTAGTTGGGAATATATACGGTATGACAAAACAGTTGACAGGGACTGAAAAGACAAATCAACCATTGATTGTGTTAATGATTTTAATTGTATGTTTGTTTATTAGTATCATCGGGTATGGGCCATTATTAACGTTTCTTTATCCATTAATTGGTTGGATCACCTTTATCGTTATGTTAACGCTTCTTAGACCAAGTAGAAAAAGTTAATCACAATCCTCGCATACTTCATAGTAAAGTCCAAATTCAATATGAAGAAATGGTTTCCACTGAACTTTTATCATTCTGCTTTGCCAACGTTCTAATACAAATTGAATAGAGTATTCTTCTTCATCTCTTATTGGAATCATACGATGATACTGTGCTCTTTTAAATGAAAATAAATTCTTATTATTCTCGTACAAATCAATTGAAAACTCTTCATCTTCATTTAGAATGACACGGATATATGAATCGTTTGAAAAGGATGAATCTGGATCTTCATTTTCGATCCCATGTTCTGATAAAATTAATACATATTGTCCTTTTTGATTCTCATTTAATTTTATTGAAAATGCTTTTTCTAAACAGCAAATCATATTTTCACCTTCATATAAATGTATTATCAACAGTGTAACATGAATCGAACATTTCTTGAATTTATTGAACTTAAGGAAACAATATTGAACTATAATTAGTTAAAAATAGAAAAACTATCCTATCATTTCTTATGAAATAATAGGATAGTTTTTTAATGACTGTTATCGTATGAATTGTTGCTAATTTTAGTATATGTTAATTGATTTCCACTCCAGGATGCTCGCTTTCCTTGGGGCGTGAGCTGAGCCTCCTCGTCGCATACGCTCCTGCGGGGTCTCAGCCTTCCCGCATTTCCCACAGGAGTCGAGCATCCTTCCGTTCCAATCAACTTCTGTCTTTTAAGTTAAAAAAACCTATAGCAACAATCCTTTTTAAAAAAAGCCTTCAAAATTATACACTTTTTCATGTTAGCAAAACTATAAAACCTTTTATTATGAAAATTAAAACAACTATATATAAAGACTGTTTCATTGTGTAATAAAAAAGGAATTCGTGGATTTCCGCTCCAACTTTCTTCTTTATTAGTAGTTTTCTTAACAAAATCTTTTAAAACACAATCTTCAAAAATAAATTTTAATTAATTCATTACCTTTGCATTTGGTTCTTCAATTGATTTCTTTGTATTAATCCTTACTTTT
>Ga0187780_10000481_pt1 | contig 29947 bp, 27 predicted proteins | sample 1015_Q2_SP10_20__FD_132429 | JGI IMG/M metagenome (GOLD analysis project Ga0187780, IMG submission 132429) | Tropical peat soil microbial communities from peatlands in Department of Meta, Colombia - 1015_Q2_SP10_20_MG | ecosystem: Environmental > Terrestrial > Soil > Wetlands > Peat | place...
CGAAACAGAATTTCCGTGCGCGTCATCCCCATCGCGTCGGCCGCTTCCAGTATTGCAGGGTCGATTCCCGTGAGCCCTACATAGGTGTTCCGCAGAATCGGAAGCAGAGCATACAGCACCAGCGCCACAATCGCCGTCCGCTTCCCGATTCCCCCAATGAACGGAATCGGTATCAAAAATCCGAATAACGCCAGGCTCGGAATCGTCTGAAAAATGTTCGCGATGCCAAGCGCCACCGTCCGCGGCGCCGGTCTCTGCACGATAAACATCCCGAGCGGAACCCCAATCAAAATGGCAATAAGCATGGAGACGGCCACCAGCACCATGTGCTCCACCGTCGCGCTCAAAATCTCGGCGCGGTGCTCGAGGAAGAAGCTCCACATGCCTGCGCTCGAATTCACGACGTCGCTCCCGGCGCGGCTTCCAGCGAGGCCGCAAAAGCGCGCACTTCGGGATGCTCTAGGCGCAGAAATTTCTGTGGCGTAGCTTCCGCTACAATGCGCCCGGCTTCGAGGAGCACGATCCGCGAAGCGAGCAGCAGCGCTTCCCGCACATCGTGGGTCACAAAGACAATCGTCTTGCCAAGCCGCCGCGCCAATGCGAGGAACTCCCTCTGCAGTTCGGCACGCGTCACCGGGTCCAGCGCCCCGAACGGCTCGTCCATCAGCAAAATCGGAGGGTCCGCTGCCAGCGCCCTCGCCACTCCCACCCTCTGCCGCTGGCCCCCGGAAAGTTCCCGCGGCTTTCGGCCAGCAAACTCTGCTGGCTCAAGGCCAACGAGGGTGAGGAGTTCACCCACGCGGGCTTCCGTTCGCTGCCGGTTCCACTTTTCCAACGTCGGAACCAGCGCCACATTCTCTGCCACCGTGAAATGCGGAAATAGTCCTCCCTCCTGAATCACGTAACCTATACTGCGCCGCAGTTGAATCGGGTTCCACTCTGTGGTCGGCTGCCCCTGGACCAGCACTTCCCCTCGGGATGGCAGCAGCATCCCGTTCACCAGCCTCAGAAGCGTGGTCTTCCCGCTCCCGCTCCTGCCCAAAAGGACAAGGGTCTCGCCGTAACACACTTTTAATGAAGCGTCGGAAATTACTACGCGGGGAGCAACAATATCGTTTATCTGATACGACAGGTTACGAAATTGAATCGAAATTTTTGAAAATTCTATTGTTTTCGCATTCATTTCGATTGACAGCCTCAATTCCGGAAGCCAACATATTAATGCAACCAGCCTCCCGACGCCGATTCTTTGGCGCATCCTTCTCTCGGAAGCGGCATCTAAGGAAGGGGTCCCCAATGGGAGCAGTCGCCACCGCCGTCCGCATCCGACACGACCTTCAGGCTCGCCTGCTGGATGCCCGAACTCGAACCGACGACATCTTTAGGGTAGTCCGCGAAGAGGCCATGTACGACCGGCCCATCGCCGAGCGTCATCGCATTATCTTTTATGTCGGTCACGTCGAGTCGTTCGACTGGAACCTGCTCTCCCATCGCGCCTTTGGCTTGCGATCCTTTCACTTGGCTTTCGACCAGTTGTTTGCCTTCGGAATCGACCCCGTTGGTGGCGGCTTGCCCGCGGATACTCCCGCCGATTGGCCGACCCGGGACGAGGTGGAGCGCTACAAACGCCGCGTCCGCGAGGAACTGGATCGCGCGATTGAGCACGCCCTTGCCCGCCCCGAAGAAGGCCATCCGCACTTGATGAGCATGCTCGAAGTCGCCATCGAGCACCGCCTTATGCACGCCGAAACGCTCGCTTACATGCTCCACCGCCTGCCCTCCGAAAAAAAGATTCCAATGCCGCAAAAAGTCGCCTGGAAAGCTGCCCGTGTGAAATCTCATCTTGTTGAAATTCCCGCGGGCCGCGCCACGCTGGGCCTCGAAAAATCCAATGGGGACGAGTTTGGCTGGGACAATGAATTTAGTGCTCACGTCGTGGACGTCCGGGAATTCGCAATCGAAAATCACAACGTCACCAATCATGACTTTCTGCGCTTCATGCAGGCGGGTGGCTACGAAAACCGCGCGCTCTGGAGCGCTCCCGCCTGGGCATGGATAAAGAAAGAAGGCATCGATCACCCCAGTTTCTGGCGGCGCGACGGCAACCTCTGGGTCTTTCGCACTATGTTCGGTGAAATTCGCCTCCCCCAGGAATGGCCCGTGTACGTGAGCCACGCAGAAGCCACCGCTTACGCCAACTGGCTCGGCCGCAAACTTCCCACCGAAGCGCAATTTCACCGCGCCGCCTACGGTTCGCCAAATGGCGACGCCGAACGGAGTTTCCCGTGGGGTGACGAACCTCCTAGCGAGCGGCATGGCAATTTTGATTTTCACTCCTGGGACCCCTCCGCCGCGGGGTCTCATCCTGCGGGTGCCAGCGCGTTTGGCGTGCACGACCTGGTTGGCAACGGGTGGGAATGGACCCGCACGGAATTCGCTCCGTTCCCGGGGTTCACGACGATGCCCTTTTATCCCGGATATTCCGCCAGCTTCTTCGACGGAAAACACTATGTGATGAAGGGCGGCTCGCCGCGCAGCGCCGCATGCATGCTTCGCCGCTCTTTCCGTAATTGGTTCCAGCCCCATTACCCGTACGTCTACGCAACGTTCCGTTGCGTCGAGGAATAATCCCGCCCAGCCTGGGAGAACTCATGGCGACACCTGCTCTATCGCTCCAGCATGTGTCTGAATTTGCCGCCGACGTGCGCGCAGGACTTACGAAACCCGTGCAGCGCGAACTCCCCTCGAAGTATCTCTATGACGAAGTCGGCTCGGCGCTGTTTGAAGCGATTTCCGTGCTGCCGGAATACGGCTTGACGCGGGCAGACGCGCGGCTGCTCCAGAAACATGCACGCGAGATGGTCGAGCGCTTGCCGTCGCCGCTGCTGGTAGCGGAGCTGGGAAGCGGCTCGGGCAAAAAAACGCGCTGGATCCTCGAAGCGCTGGCGCGGCGGCAAAAAACATATTACTACCCGATTGAGATTTCGCCGCACGCGCTGGCCGCCTGCGAAAAAGAACTCGGGCAGATTGACCTGGTCAGCATCGTCGGGTACGAGCGGCCGTATCTGCAAGGGTTGCGGGCCGTGGCGGAAGCGCGCAACGGGCGCGACCATTTGCTGGTCCTGTTCCTGGGAAGCACCATTGGGAATTTTGACCGCGACGCGGGCGAACTGTTTTTGCGCGAAATGCGCGACATTTTGCGTCCCGGCGACGCGCTGCTGCTCGGAACGGATTTGGAGAAGAGTGTCAAGCTGCAACTGCTCGCGTACGATGATCCGGCGGGCGTGACCGCGGCGTTCAACCTGAATTTGCTGGCGCGCATCAACCGGGAGCTCGGCGCGGACTTTGATTTGAAGTGTTTCCGGCATGAGGCGCGATGGAATTTCTCCGACCGGCGGATTGAAATGCATTTGCGGTCGACGCGGCGGCAAACGGTGCAAATTCCGGCAGCCGGGCTGCGCGTGATTCTGGACGAAGACGAGACCATCTGGACGGAAAGCTCGCACAAGTACAGAGCCGAGGAAATTCCCGAGATGGCGGAACGCACTGGGTTCCGCTGCGAAGCGCAATGGATCGACTCCGAGTGGCCCTTCGCGCAGAATCTGCTCCTCGCGGCGTGAGGAACTGCGCCTTTGTAGAGGCCGACCTTCAGGTCGGCTCCTCTCCCGCAGGTGTCATCCCGAACCCGGTTGCGCTGGCCCCGGTTAGGGGCCGTTTACAAAAATCGTGCGAACGGTGGTGAGGGATCTGCTTTTTCCCCTCGCAATTTGTAGCGCCGCTTCCGTAGCCAGCTTCTAGTTTGCGCTGAGCCTCTAAGGATCGGCTCCTGTGCCTTTCCGTCAAAATTGCTGCCGCAAGCAGGCTCTATCTCGTTCCATTCAAACGGTTTCCGCCTCTTTCTGGGGACAGCATTGATTTTCAGGGGCTGCCGAAAATCGCTAAATCGTTGAAGAATCACGGTTTACAAAAATGTTTTGGACCTGTGGAAAACTTCCGATGCCGCTGACGCGTTTTGGCCCCTCGGCAAGTCATTATTATACAGGTACTTATAAATTATTTTACAATTTCTCTTGACAAGTAAGGTTATTTGCTATATACGATTAAGCGTAGAAAAGTGCGCCCCGACCTTTGGTCGGGGTTTTTATTTGTAGCGGCGACTTTACGTCGCCATCTTTGTAGTGCAGGGCGCCACCCCTGCGGGTTTTGCGCCCCGGTGAGAACCGGGGTTTTTTGTTTTTGGACCCGCCTCACGCCATATCCAACAGTCAAAAGCAAAGAGAAATTGGGTACGACGGGATTTCTCCGCGCCCTCCGTGCGCTGACCTCTGTGCCCTTTGTGTTCAGCTTTTTTCTTTTATCTGTTAGCTGTCAACTGTGAACTGCCGGCTCTCAACCAGCTTGTTGACGGCTGACGGTAAACGGCGAACTGCAAACGGCTAGCAGCCGGCCCTTATTTCAGCACCTCCGCGATCTCAATTCCCCTAAGGCCTAAACCATGAAACCCAAAAAAATCGACGCTCTACAAGTGTGCAAAGAATTCGAAGATGTTCTCGCGCCCCGCCTCGGGCTGACGGTCATCGACCGCACCGTCTACTACCATCTGTTGCGCCACACGCGTTGGGAAGGAAAGCTGCGCGTGCGCTTTATGATTATGGGCATCGGGGCCAAGTTGCGTCTTAGCCGTGCGCCAGTGCGAAATGCAGTGCGTCGGCTTGCCAATCATGGATTGTTGCGGATCGTCGAGCGCGACTACAGCGGTACTCTGGTGGAGGTGCGCCTCCCCAGCGAGGTCCGCGCCGCTCGCGCTGGCCGGGCTGGCGGACCTGGCAAGCTTCGGGACGGGGCCGATCTGGACGGGATGGACTTCTTACGCACCGAGCCTCTGCGCCAGGCCATCCACGCGCGCGAAGGCGGCCTGTGTTTTTACTGCTTGCGCCGAATTGACAGGCGCTCGCGCTGCCTCGATCACGTTGTGCCGCGCGCCCGGTTCGGCAGCAATTCGTACCGCAACCTGGTTTCCTGCTGCATAGACTGCAACGTCCGCAAGCAGGAGCTGCCCGCCGAGGATTTCCTCCGCCAGCTCTTCCGCGAGGGCCGCTTGTCGCAGAGCGATCTCTCCGCCCGCCTTCAAGCCTTGCGCGACCTGGCCGCCGGCAACCTCCGCCCACAGGTCTTCCCCGCCGCGCATCCAGCCATGCTCTCATCCCCCTTACCCCGAGGGAACGCGAAGGGCTTGCCCTGAGCGTAACCGAAGAGAGAGGCGACGTTCCGAGTGAGTGTGACCGTGTTTAACGCGAGACAAGATCCCGCGCTTCGCTAGGGATGACAATGTGCGAACAGGCGATGCGAAACACAATGAGAAACACAGAGAGCGTCAGAAGGAGTCGGGGCGGAGGCCAAGGAGGGATTCGCCGCCGACGGAGACGAAGGCAGCGGCGGCTTCATGGTGAAGTTCGCTGGCGCGGCGCAGCAGCGCGGTGAATTCGCTGCGGCCGCGGATTGAGTCCAGCCAGGGATCGCGCACCATGGCGGGATAGCAGAAGAAGCCGCGGTCGATGGCTTTGGAGAGAGTCTCGAGGGCGGACTCCTGTTCACCAAGGAAAGCGAACTGGCGGGCGAGGTAGTAGATCCCTTCGGGATCGCGGAATTTGCCCTTCCGCAATTCTTCGCAGGCAGCGAGACTTTCCGCGCGATTGCCTTCGAGAAGCGCGCGCAAGGAAGTGAGGTAAAGCCGGCCGAGGGGCCACATGAGGTCTTCGCGCTCGCGCAGTCTGGCGATGGCTTCTTCCCTGCGGCCGAGAAGCGCCAGAAAGACCGCCGGAGCATAGCCGAAATCACCGCCGGAATGCTCGAGAGCTTTTTCGTACTCGCCGAGCATGAAGTAAGTCTGGTTGATGGTCGTGGGGATTTGCGGATCGAGGCGGCGGGCTTCCAGTTGCGCGCGCAGAGCGGCCTGCAAAAGGCCGCAGTAGCGGCAGACGTGGCCGAGGCCGGCAAAGAGTTCGGGGTCGCTACGGCGGCGGCGGGCGCGATCGAGAAGGCGCTTCAGCGCGTCGAGCGAGCGGCCCTGGTCGACCTGGAGCTGGGTATAGAAGTTCTGGGTCATGGCGAGGTCAGGACGAAGACGAAGCGCGGTTTGAAACGCTTCGTCGGCGGACTCCAGACTTTCACTGGAGGCAAGATTGTATTTGTCGACCAGCCAGCGGGCGCGGCCCAGGTGGGCCCACGCGTGCGCGTAGGAAGGGTCGAGGCTGACGCACCGCTCGTAGATTTCAATGGCGGCCGGGAGGTTCTGCCACTGCCGGCCGACTTCGTTGGCCTGCAAATAAAGCTGATAGACGGTGGGGCTTGCGGGGCGGTCCTGCTGGAGAGCCTGGTGGTCCTGAACGGAAAGCGAAGGGAGAATGGAATCGACGACGCGGCGGACGAGGTCGTCGTGAAGTTCGAGGAGCTCGCGCGTGGTGGATTGCGAGGAGTGCGACCAGATGAGCGTGCCGCTGGGAACTTCAACGAGCTGGGTGGTGATGCGGAGTTGCTCACCGAGGGTAAGAAGGGCGCCGGTGAGGACGACGTCGACTTCAGCTTCTTTGGCGAGCGTGGGCAGATCGAGCGACTCCGGCGAATAGCGGGAAGCCACGATGGAGGAGCGCACGACGAGGTTTTCCAGGCCGGCGAGGGAGACGGTGATGGCTTCGGGGAGGCTATAGGCCAGGAATTGCGTGTCCTCGTTGGGGCGCAAAATGCGAAACGGCAAAACCATGAGGCGACGAAGAGGAAGAGCGCGAGCTTTTGTCTCGATGCCGTCCATGAGCAAAGTGGCGCGCAAGTCGGCGGCCATGGATTCGGTGGATTGGTAACGGTCGTTGGGATCGCGGGCCAGCGCGCGGTGCACAATGCGGCCCATGGCAGAGATCGCGGGAGAACCAGCGAGCGCAGGTGGGGAACCCTGAAGAACGGAGTGAGCGATTTCGCCGAAGGATTTTCCGGCGAAGGGAGGCTGGCCCGTGAGCATTTCGTAGAAAATAACGCCGACAGAAAAAAGATCAGAGCGCGCGTCGAGGGGCTGTCCGCGAAACTGCTCAGGGGATGCGTAATTTGGTGTGCCGAGAAAGACGCCGGGGCTGGTGGCGTCGGGGAGAGTCGCGGCGTCATCGTGCGCCAAAGTTGCCGGGAGGCATTTGGCGATGCCGAAGTCGAGGAGCTTCGTCCCGCTCGAAGAAAGAACGATGTTGGCGGGCTTGAGGTCGCGATGAATGATGCCGAGCTTGTGAAAAGCCTCCAGCGCCGAGAGAACCGCCAGCACAACTTGTGCGGATTCCTGAGCGGGGAGCGCGCCGCGCTTGAGGCGCTCCACAAGGGATTCGCCTTCGATGAATTCCATGACCAAGACTGGACCGCGCTGATCTTCCAGGATGTCGTAGATGCGGCAGGCGTTAGGGTGAGCGACCTGGGCCGCGGTGCGCGCTTCCTGCAGAAAGCGGCGGCATCGGGCCGGGTCGGAATCGAATTCGCGGATGATTTTGAGGGCGACAACGCGGTCGAGGCGCTGATCCTGCGCTTTGTAGACGACGCCCATTCCGCCTTCGCCCACTTTCGCGAGGATGCGGTAAGGGCCAATACTCTCGGGGTGTTCTGGCATAAATCAGGCGTGTGGCGCTAGCCAGTAAGCATATCCAAGTGAAGCGAAAGTGGCGAGTGGTGAATGGCGAGAAAAGAAGGACCAATTCTGCAGGGGTTGACTCTAGAAGGATTCGACGCGCCAGACGAGGGGCGAATGCATCGCTAAGCCGCCACTTGGTGGAGATTAGTGCTGTATCTGGCATTTCGGCGGACGTGCTATTCTCATAGCAGGCCGCGCATTAGCGGGAGATGTGATATGGCGCAATTTGACCGCATTACTCGGGATCCTTCCATCATGGGCGGTAAAGCCTGCGTCCGTGGTATGCGCGTTACCGTGGGCATGATTGTGGGTCAGATCGGCGCCGGCCACACCATCGACGAGTTGCTGGCCGACTATCCCTACCTGGAGCGCGAAGACATTCTTCAAGCGCTCCGTTACGCCGCTTGGAGACAAGAACGGGTCTGAAGACCCGCCACTACAAGGGCACGATATATCGTGCCCCTACAAAGAGAAAACTCAGAACGATTCGACGCGCCAGACGAGGCGGGCGGACCAGGATTTTTGCGAGTTGAGCGGCGGGCGCCAGACCGCAAGAATCTGCGAACCTTGATAGACACGCTCGAACCCTTCTTCGGATTCGGAAACGGTTTCGATCGGCTCAACCCAAAAACATTCGGATAAAGGCGCATGCAGAGCGACGCGCACGCGCTGCCAGCCATCTTCCATGCGGAGGATAGGGCCGGGGAGCGCGCCGCTAAAGCGGAGATTGCAGCGGCCGGAGGGAGTTTCGAAGAAACGGTCCGGCTCGGTTGGAGCGAGAAGATTGATGATGGATTCGATGCCGACGGCGATGGGCGCGTCGAGAAGGGCTTTGAGCTTGAGAGAGATTTCGCAGGCAACTTCGAAGCCGTGAGCAGCGGGGCTAAAGGTGAATTGCTTGATGAGGAGGAGCTTGGGCGCGGAAGCCTCAGGCCTGCCGTGCAAGAGCAGCGCATCGGAGCGGAAAAGCTCGACCTCATGCGCCGCGGAATTTTTCACGGAGAAGACGCCGCCGGCAAAGCCGGGATCTTCGCGCAATTCGAGGGCTTCGTAGTCGGCGGGCGTGCGCGCGGTATCAAAAATCAGGACGCGAAAGGCGTGACGGGGCCAGCGGTCATAGCGAAGATAGCGTTCGAGGCCAGGTTCCTTGACGCGCGTCTGTTCGTGGATGGAAACAGCGGCGCCAGTGGCGGTTTTGCCGGAGGCCTCGCGCAGGCGCGTATGGTAGGCCTCGGGACGGCGGAGGATGGAATTGACAAGCGTGGCAGCCGCGGGACGGAAATCCAAAGCGGCGATGGTGGCGCCATCGGATGGCTTCAAGAGGATTTGGCATTCGGGCGAAGTGAAAAGCAACTCGTTCGTGCCATCGGCGTCGTAGTCGAGAAGCTCGACGCGGGGAGCAAGCGCGCCGGGAGTGAGGCGGTCGGCGATGGCTTCGGCGCGAATGAGATTGCGCCAGGGATCGGTGCGCAGATGCGGAGCGTAGATGCCGCCGAAGATGCCGTGCCAGTAGGCGTCGTTGCACTGCGCGCGGAGGAGGAAGTCGCGGGCTTCGGTAAGTTCATCGGCGGACTTCTGCGCGTCGCGACGCGGCGGAACGGCAGCGATGCAGGCGGAAACGTGCAGCATTTTTTTGTGAAGCAGATTGGATTCCGGATATTTGCGGAAAAAACCGCGCCAGGAGCCGCCGCGGAGAAACGCGAGAACTTCCGGGCGCGAACTGAATTCCTGAAGAACGGCGTGGAAGCGCTGGCGCACGCGAGTCGGAAAAACCCATTCCATCATTTCCGTGTAAGACGCGGTAGGAAGATCAGCGCGGCCAAGCGGCTGGTGGGATGCGAGATATTCACCGGGAGTGCAAACCTTCAGCCAATCGGAATTCTTTTCAAGCGCTGCAAAGAATTTGGTGAGCCAGCCGTCCTTGTAGCAATGCTCGTGCGTGCCGGGCCACACGCCAAATTTTTCCATGTCATCGCCCATGGCGGCGACGCCGCCCGGGTGCACGCTGGCAGCGTCGCGTAAATAAGTGATGACGTCTTCGACTTTGCCGAACGGAACGAGATAACGCAAGGATTTCTGGCCGGGATAAAGCCAGACGGACTCTCCGCGATCCTCGGCAATATAGGCGCCGAAGAGTTCTTCGGGCTCGAAACCCGCCGCGAGAAAGTGCATGTCATCGACGAGCGTGTAAGCAACGTTGGCGCTGGCGAGAACGGAGGGGAGCTGTGGCTCCCAGACGCGCTCGGCAAGCCAAGCGCCGGTGGGACGCGGACCGAAATGTTTTTCGAGATAGTCGGCCAGGCGGGTGATTTGTTCGAACTGGTCTTCAGGCGGGATGGAGATGAGGATGGGCTCGAAGAAACCGCCGCCAACGAGTTCGACCTGGCCGCTTTGGACTAGAGCTTTCAAGCGCGCAAAATACTCAGGCCGGTTCTGCTCGATCCACGCCAGCAAATGGCCGGAGTAATGAAGACCGACGCGAATGCCGGAATGCTTCTCGAGATGCTCGAGAAAGGGAAGATACGAATCCGCATAAGCTTTCTCGAAAACGTGCTCAAAGTTGCCGCAGGGCTGATGCGCGTGGATGAGCAGGGAGAGATGGAAGGTCTGCGGCATGGGGACAGTTTTCTCAGAAATATGATAACCCGCTTGGCCGGGTTCGTCTTAATCCGGAAGTCGCCCGATGCGTCGCACGAGTGACGGTTGGGACTTTGTCTTGCGACTTGTCGCCCGGAATTCGCGAGTCGTAGAGCGCTTAGGGGCTGGTGTGCCTGGCGATCCAGTCGGAAATGGAGTTTAGGGCTTCGGGAGCCATGGTTTCTTCGATGACGCCGTACTCGCTGGGAGAACCGGTTTGCGCCTGTTGGAAGAGATGATTCAGCCCCGGCATTTCAGTGGTTTGAAAATCCCTGTTTCCGCCGTCTTCCAGAGCCTTTTTGATTTTTGCGAGATTCTCCTTCGGGGGAACCTGGAGATCCTTCTCTCCGTTGAGCACGAGGACAGGGCAAGTGGTCTTCTGCAGGGTGGGTACCGGATCGTAATCGAGGAAGGAACGGAACCAGGGCAAGAGCATGACGCGAATCTGAGACTTCAGAACGTTCGGAGGCAGGGAAGCGCCGGTGCTGGTGGATTCCACCAGATCGTTCAGCTTTGCCTCGAGGGCAGCGGGATCTTTTTCCTCGCGGACCAGCGAGTAGGATTTCTTGTTGAAAGCGAGGATGCGAAAGATCTCGCCGTCGTTCACGTCGGCGGCCCGTAACATAGTTTCCGACTGGAGCAGGAGCAGATCTTCCCCTTTCAGTCCCGGACCCGCGAGGAGGACGATCCAGGCTACGCCGGGGGAATGAACGGCAACGAGAGGGGCAATGATTCCTCCTTCGCTGTGGCCGATCAGTCCCATTTTTGCGGAATTGATTTCCTTGCGGGTTTTCAGAAAAGCGAGCGCGGCTTCGACGTCTCCAGCGAAATCCTCGCTAGTGGCCTGTTCGTAATTGCCGGTGGATTTGCCAATGCCGCGCTTGTCAAAACGGAGCACAGCAACGCCTTTACGCGTGAGGTGATCGGCAAGCACCAGGAAGGGACGGTGGCCCATGATGTTTTCATCGCGGTCGTGTGGCCCGGAACCGCTGATGAGCACCGCAGCAGGAAACGGACCGTTGCCTGAGGGAATGGTCAGAGTGCCGGCAAGGGTAATCTTAGATTCGTCGGCCGGAAAAGCGACTTCTTCTTCCCGGTAAGGATAGGGCTTCGCGGGAGTCTGCGGGCGGCGGATATCGAGCAATTTGTCGGAACGCTGAAATTCGAGTTTGTGCGCGGTGCCGTGTTGCGTCCAGGTTCCCGAGATGGTGTTTCTCGTGGCGTTGAGGGTGCCCTCGTAAACGCCCTCGACGACGGGAATTTCGAAATGAAGGACATCGTCCTTCTGGCTGACTTTAGTTGCGGGAAGGCCGCCAATGGCTTGATCCGGGCTATCCAGAGCGGCAACGAGTTGCCTGTCATCGTCATGGGAAACGTGAAGCTGCAGACGGTAGCGCATTCCATTCGTGACCAGCGCGGCTTGCCATACACCTTCGGAAGAGGCAACGGCATCGGAAGGCCCTTTGGCACCTGATCCGGCGGCGCGGCGATGGAAGGCCAGCGGAAGGCCGGTGCCACCCTGAGACCAAACACCTTCGATGCCGGTGAGATTTGTCAGAATTTTTCCTTCGTAGGAGGCGCCGACCGAAGAAATGGAGAGTTGAAGACTGGAGTCCTTCAGATTGAGTGTTGTGACTTCGATGCCGTAAACGCCCTGATCCAAACTGTCGATGGTGGCTTTGAAACTGCCGTCCGGCGATTTGGCTACGTGGAGGACCAGATGGAGCACGGCGTCACCCGCTTGAAGAGAGCCAACCCAGTCGCCTTCGAGCGTGGCAGGGGAATGGTGGACAGCCGACTTATTGGAAGGCTGCGCTTGAGATTGGGCGTAGGCACAAGGGAACGATAGGAGCGAAGCCGCGAGCGGGAGTATCAGGCAGACAATGACAGGCTTCAAAAAGATCCTCCAGAGGTGATCACTCCCAAGGTAGATGATTGGGCGAAGAAAATAGTTGGCAGAGTGTGGCTAGCTGCATCTAATTATTTGCGCCGCAATTCAGCAGCGACAATGCCTCCGTGCCTACGCAGAAGAAAGCGGCACGCTGATATGTACTGACCTTCAGTTCGCAAAGACATCGCGCAGAAGCCTGTAAAGCATGTACATTGCAAATGCAGCCAAAGCTGCTCCAGAGTATCGGAAGCCGAAACGGTTCCACCCCTTGAGCATTTCGCCACCCTTAAGCACGCCGGAGCGTTTGATAAACCAGTCCGGATTGACTACATGCGCTATGCCGACGCACGCAAAGACTGCAAATACCGAAACGCCGAGCATTATTTTCCAAATGCTTTCTCCCGGAGCAATGATATTCATTTTGCCCCTCTGTACCTGAAACGACCAGTTAGGCTCGAATCAGCTGAACTGTCTGGGTGAGGCCCTGTTAGAAGCTAAGGGAGTCACACTCTTCGAAAAGTGGATTACTTGCCTTTCTTGGCGTACCACTCCGAGTTGATCGGAGTGAACTTCGCCCACTTTTCCGGCAAATCTTCGAGGGCAAAAATGGCGGTCACCGGGCAGACCGGGACGCACGCGCCGCAATCGATGCATTCGGTAGGATGAATGTAGAGTTGGGTTTCGGCCTCGAAATCCGGCTCGTCCTTGCGGGGATGGATGCAATCGACGGGGCAAACATCCACGCAAGCAGTGTCCTTCGTGCCGATGCACGGCTCGGCAATCACGTAAGCCATTCGAGGTCTCCTTTATTCAAACTGCGGGCCGGGGGCTCCTGTGGCAATCGGCACAACCGGCGAAAAATTCCTTATACCATGAGCCCGCTTGGCATCACAAGCCGTCCAAACGCATTGTACGCGCCGGGGATGAGTTTCTCAACCGGAAGGGGTATGGATACAATGTGGGCGGAAGGAAGAGCCATGAAGATTGGAATCGCAGTGACTTTGTGCTGTTTGCTGGCGGTGGCTGGCGCGCTGGGAGCGCCACAGGGGCAGAAGGCGGCTGCGCCGCCGGATCCGCCGATCATCGACGCGCAAGGATATCAAAAGCTCGTGCAGCAGTATCGGGGAAAGCCATTGCTGGTCACGTTCTGGGCGACGTGGTGCGAACCCTGCCGGGACGAATATCCAATGCTCAACGAGCTCGCGAAACAGTACGCGCCGCAGGGACTGAAAGTCGTGGGCGTAAATCTCGACGACGAAGGCGACTTGATCCTAATGCGGCGGTTTATTGCGCGGTACAAACCGATTTTTCCCAACTACCGCAAAAAGCCGGGCGAGGAAGGGCCCTTCCGGGATGCCGTACTGCCCGGATGGAACGGGTCGCTTCCGGCTTCGTTTTTTTATGCCAAGGACGGACGGCAAGTGGGGCAGTTTGTCGGCGAACGTAATCGGGAAGAATATGAAAATGCGATTCGCTCGCTGCTCGGCGCGGGAGCAAACTAGCAGACCATTGCAAGCCAGGAGAAAATCATGATCCGGAGTCAAAACCTGCGCGGCGGCTACATGCAGGAAGAGGTAGAGGACTACATCTACGAGCTACTGCCGAAGAGCGACGCAGTCGTCAGCGAGATGGAAGATTACGCGGCGGAAAATGACATACCGATTATTGGGCCGGCGGTGGCGAGGTTGCTGTCCCTGTTTGTCCAGATTTCGGGAGCGAAGCGCATTTACGAAATGGGCTCGGCGATTGGGTACTCGACGATTTGGCTCGCGCGTGCCGCCGGACCGAAGGGCAAAATTTTTTATACGGACGGAGACCCGGAAAAAGCGCGGCGGGCGCAAGACTATTTTCGCCGGGCAGGCGTTGCCAAGCGAATCGATGTGAAAGTCGGTGACGCAATCGAGTTGCTCAAGAAAGCGCCGGGCACGTTCGACATGATTTTCAACGATGTGGACAAGCATCAATATCCCGCCGCTCTACGCGCGGCGCTGCCGAAGCTGCGGCGGGGCGGCTTGCTGATCACCGACAATACGATTTGGTCGGGAAAAGCAGCACGCCCGGCGGCCGAAGACGATGTCCACACCAAGGGTGTGCAGGAATTCAACCGGCTGGTGTACGAGTCGAAACAGTTGTATCCGGTTTTGCTTCCGCTGCGGGACGGCGTCACCATCTGCCGCAAGACCTAAGCTGCCAGTCACTAGCATTCACACCTCCTCAGGAACTTCCTTAGAGGATGTTGTCTTCCATTGAAGCAATGAAATGAATTCCCGGTACGACTTTGCCCAGGAGCCTTTTGTCGTTGGTCAGAAAGAGGTCGGTACCAGCCTGAGCTGCCGAGGCTAGATGAATTGCATCCGCAGCCGGAAGGAGTAATTGTCCACGGATTTGCGCATAGAGATCGGCCGTTTCCATGGTGAAGTCCACTACTTCCGTGACTATCCCTTGCAATTGTCCGCGGGCCTGCTTGGCTTGGTCTGCGTAGCCTTTGCGGTAAAACCCCGCGAGCACTTCACCAAAAGTGAAGGATCCTGTGAGTAACTGGTCCCCCCGCGCCTTCATTCGAGAATGAATCTCGCCCACCCTTTTTGCGTATTGCGGATGATCTTCAATCCAATAAATGAACAGCATCGAGTCCCAATAAATCCGGCTCATTTGCTGTTCTCTGGTGGATAGAAATTGCTCCGCTCAGCGCGAAGGTAAGCCTCTCCACCACCCAGCTCAGCAAAGATGTCCTTGAAGGCACCCCGCAGGCGAGCCCAAGCGTCCTCTTTTCCGCCAGGCAAAGGTGGTTTTTCGTAAACGAACTCATAGGTGTAGACGACAGTCGTGCTTTGGCCGGATTTCGGAGCAGCGGTTTTGACTATTCGCAAGTTATTGTCTTTTAGAAACTTACCTGTTTTGAGCGCGCTGCAAACAGCAGGCACGCGACCGACGAGGCCTAATGCGCGAACGACGTCTCCAACACGAATTGAAAAGCCCTTGTCTCCGCGCTTGCGGGCGGGCACTGCATACTTTTCCTTGCCATAGAGCCGAATACTGTCTGCACTCCGCATTGAAGCCTCCCTTCATCTCGAAATGTATGCTACTGCATGCTAAGCATAGCATGCATAGAATAGCATGTCAAAGCGAATTGCGGGAGAGACCGGATTCCTTGGAAGCCATCCTGTCAGATTTCTGGCACGAGAAAAACTACCGGAAGAAATTGCGGAGAAGGAAGCCGACGTTGGCGGGGCGCTCGGCCAAACGGCGCATGAAATAGGGAAACCAGTCGACACCGAAAGGGATGTAGATGCGCACGCGGTATCCATCCTGGACCAGCCGGCGCTGCAAATCGGTGCGCACGCCATAAAGCATCTGGAACTCAAAGTCGTCTTTGGAGACTTGTTGGGCCGCGGCATAGCGAATGGTGGCCGCAATCATTCTCGGATCGTGCGTGGCGATGGCGTGGTAAAACCCGCTGGAGAGCAGAATCTGCATCAAGTGAACATAGTTTGCGTCGACATCCACTTTTCTGGGGTACGCAACGTCTACCGGCTCTTTGTAAGCGCCTTTACAGAGACGAATGCGGCAGCCGTAGGCGAGCAGGTCGGTCACGTCGGTTTCGCTGCGATACAAATAGGACTGAATCACCGTGCCGACAGAGGGATTGCGCGCGCGCACACTCTTGACGAGATCGACGGTGCGCTGCGTATAGAGCGAACTCTCCATGTCGATTCGAAGAAAATTGTCGAAGCCGGCGGCGCGTTCGACAATCGATAGAACCAAGCCCTCACAGAATTCCACGTTGATGTCCAGGCCGAGCTGCGTCAGCTTGCAGGACACGTTGGCGTGGAGCTTTTCGGCGGCGATGCGCTCGAAAACTTCGAGGTAGGCGTCACGCGAACGCTGGGCCTCGGAAGTATTGGAAACATTTTCGCCGAGATGGTCGAGGCTCACCATCATGCCTGCATCATTGCAAGCGCGCGCAGCGGCAATGGCTTCATCAAGCGTTTCCCCGGCAACGAAACGACGCGCCATGCGGCGCGTGGTGCTATTGGAGGTGACCCAACCTGCGAACTTTTTGCTTTCGGAGAGCTTGAGCAGTGTGGAGCGGAGCATGCGGCGTCAATTATGGCAGGGTACGAACGGCGAAACTAGAGTTGCGGCAACTTTTTTTGCCCAACAGATCATCTGGGCAGCACGCAACCTGTCGAACGGAAATATGCGACGGAACCAGCAGCACAATTTTGAAGCGCGCTATTGCTTGTGCTCCTCGAGGAACTTTTCCGCATCGATAGCGGCCATGCAGCCGGAGCCCGCAGCGGTGACAGCCTGGCGGTAGCGGTGATCCTGCACGTCGCCTGCGACAAACACGCCGGGAATGGAAGTGAGGCTGCCGTGCTTGGCGATAAGGTATCCGTTTGGATCCATTTCGAGTTTGCCCTTGAAGACGGTGCTGTTGGGATCGTGGCCGATGGCGACGAACACGCCATCGGCGGCCAGCTCGCGGGCTTCCTTCGTTTCCGGATTGCGTAAGCGCAGGCCTTCGACCAGGCCCTTGGGAGCGAGAATTTCTTCGACGACAAAAGGAGTGACGAATTCGACTTTTTCGTTTTTCCTGGCGCGATCAACCATAATTTTCGAAGCGCGAAACTCCTTGCGCCGGTGAATGACGTAGACACTGCTGGCGTAGCGCGAGAGAAAATTGGCTTCCTCCATCGCGGAATCGCCGCCACCCACGACCGCAATGGGCTTGCCGCGAAAGAAATAGCCGTCGCACGTCGCGCAGGTGGAAACCCCGTGGCCGATCAATTCTCTCTCGCCCTTCAAGCCTAGCAAACGGGCAGAAGCGCCCGCCGCAACGATCAGGGCTTGCGTTTCATAAGTTTCTTTGCCGGCCGTGATTCTAAACGGCCGCTGGCGAAGATCGACTTCCGTGACCGCTCCGGCTTTGAATTCCGTGCCAAACTTTTGCGCCTGCTTGCGCATGTTCTCGATTAGCTCCGGGCCCATGATGCCGTCGGGGAAGCCGGGGAAATTTTCGACGTGCGTCGTGAGAGAGAGTTGCCCGCCGGGCTCATGCCCGTCGAGAACGAGCGGCTTCAGATTGGCGCGCGCAGCATAAATGGCAGCGGTGAGACCCGCACAGCCGCTGCCGATGATAACCACGTTGTACATTCGAATTTTCTCCAGCCATTAGATTCTTCGCTGCGCCCACCGGGTACAACGGGCGGTATTGTAACATTGCCGCTCGGGCGAACCCGAATCGAAGCAGCAGCCAAATTGGAGAGGCATTTTCTGTGGAACGGTTTTGACCGGCGCGAGCGCGGACGGTTATAGTGCCAAGAATCAAACTATGGTTGCCCGGAGGAGATCGACCATGGACCCGCGCTACCCGATTGGTGAATTTCAAATGCCGACGCAGGTGACACCCGCTCGGCGCCAGCAAGCAATCAATGAAATCATAGCGACGCCCGCCAGGCTGCGTGTTGCTGTGGAGGGCCTGAGCCCAGCGCAGCTCGATACGCCGTACCGCGACGGGGGTTGGACGGTCCGGCAGGTCGTGCATCACGTGCCGGACAGTCACTTAAATGCCTACATCCGTCTAAAGCTGGCGCTAACCGAAAATAAGCCGGTTATCAAGCCATACGATGAGGCGGCGTGGGCCAAGCTTGAAGACTCCAAATCCACGCCAATTGAAGTGTCCCTGACGCTTTTGACGGTGTTGCATGACCGGTGGGACCGCATCTGGCGATCGCTGAAACCGGAGGATTTTGCGCGAACCCTCGTGCATCCGGAGCATGGCGAACGCACCGTGGATTGGCTGCTGTTTCTCTACGAATGGCACGGAAAACATCACACCGCGCATATCACGGAACTTCGCAAGAAAAAGGGCTGGTAGGTCCGCGCCAGCTGACGCACCGAAATGAACGCAACGCAAACGTGGGACCCGGAACGGTACGCGCGAAACGCGCGTTTTGTAAGCGATCTGGCGGGAGCAATCGTCGAGATGCTGGCTCCCCAGCCCGGAGAGCGCATCCTGGACCTCGGCTGCGGCGACGGCGTTCTGACGGCGAAGCTTGCGGCATTGGGTTGCAGCGTCGTGGGAATAGACGCAAGCGCGGCGCAAATCGAAGCGGCGCGAAAACTGGGATTGGACGCGCGGGTGATGGGCGGCGAGCAAATCACTTTTCACGAGGAGTTCGACGCTGTATTCAGCAACGCGGCGCTGCATTGGATGAGGAACCCGGAAGCGGTTATTGCAAGCGTTTGGCAAGCGCTGAAGCCGCACGGCCGGTTTGTGGCGGAGTTCGGTGGGCATGGATGCGTTGCGAAAATCAGGAAAGCGTTGGTGGAAGCACTGAACCGGCGCGGGCTGAATGGAGAAGCAGCCGTACCGTGGTACTTTCCCACGGTCGAAGAGTACTCGAAGCTATTACGAAAGGGAGGCTTCCGCATTGACAAGATCGCGCTGGTGCCGCGGCCGACGCCGCTGCCGGGAGACGTGACGGACTGGCTGGAGACTTTCGCCGAGAGTTTTACGGCTTGCTTGCCGCCCGAAGAGCGGCCTGCGTACATCGTGGAAGTGCGGGAAGCCTTGCGGCCGGAACTGGCGGACGCAGAGGGAAAGTGGACAGCGGATTACGTGCGACTGCGGTTTGCGGCCACCAAGGAATCATAGGCAAAGGTCGTCTGAAGCCGGCTGTGGAATGTGGCGCGGCGCCACAGGCTCGTGTAGGATGATGCGGAATCGAAGGAGCGCGCATGAGCCGACCCGCAGGAACCTACGCCATTTTTGAGACTTCGCAGGGAAATATCGTGGTCAAGCTGTTGGAAAAGGAAGCGCCAAAGACCGTTGCAAACTTCGTCGGGCTGGCCGAAGGAACAAAAGAGTTCACCAACGAAAAGACCGGACAGAAAGAAAAACGGCCGTTTTACGACGGGCTGATCTTTCACCGCGTGATTCCGCAATTCATGATTCAAGGCGGCTGCCCGCATGGTACCGGGATGGGCGGACCGGGCTACAAGTTCGCCGACGAGTTTCATCCTTCGCTGAAGCACTCGAAAGCCGGAAAGCTCTCCATGGCCAACGCCGGCCCGAACACGAACGGGAGCCAGTTTTTCATCACCGTGGCGGAAACTTCCTGGCTGGACAATCGCCACACAATCTTTGGCGAAGTCGTGGAAGGGCAGGATGTGGCCAATAAAATCTCGAACGTGCCGCGCGATTCGAACGACCGCCCGCGCACCCCTGTGGTTCTTCAGAAAGTGCGCATTGAACGCGTAGCGTGACCGGTTGGAAAGGCCATGCTCACCCCCGAGCGATTGCTGCGGTTCACCATTGAACTGATCTTCGTATTGCTGGGCACACTTCTGGTGTGGCTGGGAGTTCGCGGCCCGATTTATGGACGAACCGTGGATCGCCACAGCCTGCCTTGGCTGATTCTCAGCATAGCGATCCTGTTATGGGGCCTGCGGGCGTTGCCGCGAAAGAACCAGTGGTGGGTGCACTGGGAAGCCTGGACGCGCGGCCTCTCGCTAATGCTGCTCGGATGCCTGATGCTGGCGATCAAATGGGTAGCTTTCGCGTGGGTGGGGCCCATGCTTGCGGCGGGCGGATTGATTCTCGCCCTGCGCGGCGTGATTGGAACCGCATTTATCGTGCGGCCGCGTTAGAGGCCTCATCGGCAGTGCAGCCAACCGTGAGGCGACAGTGAGGTTCCTCACTGTTTTTTGCGTCTCACTTCGCTATAATGCCGCGCACTGACAGCCCTCCCAAAGTCGGGGAATCCGCTCAGGGCTATCTATATCCATATCCATTATCGAAAGATCAAAGGAGAAAGAACGTGCTGAAGGAATTCAAAGAATTTGCCATGCGGGGAAACGTGCTGGACATGGCTGTCGGTATCATCATCGGCGCGGCCTTTGGAAAGATTGTGGCTTCGTTCGTGGAAGACGTCATGATGCCTCCGCTGGGGCGTTTGATCGGTCATGTTGACTTCTCGAACTTATTCATCAATCTGAAGGAGGGACCGCACTTTGACACATTGGCAGCCGCAAAAGCTGCGGGAATGCCGACGTTGAACGTAGGGCTTTTTCTGAACACGATCATCAACTTTTTGATCGTCGCCTTCGCCGTGTTTCTTTTAGTGCGCGCCGTGAATCGCTGGACGGTCAAGCCCGCTGCAACAGCAGCGCCGACGACGAAAGACTGTCCGCAGTGCGCCATGAGCATACCCATTCAGGCCAAGCGCTGCGGCCACTGCACTGCGCAGCTTTCGTAGAGGTTTTCAGCGCCAAAAAGCACGCCGTGAGAGCGAGATTCACCACCGTTCGCTTCAGGAAGATGGCTTGCGCTTTTTCACATTTTCTTCGAGGTGAGCGCGCAGCCGATTGACAACGTCATCTTCGTGCCCTTCCTCCAATTCTTTCTGAACTTCTTCGAGAGCGAAATGCACCACGTCGTGGTGGTGCATTTCCAGCGGTGCGACGGAATCACTAAAGCGCAGCCAAAGCCGGTGCAAGAGATTCACTTCATTCGCGGTCAAATTCGGCGCATGCGGCCCGAGAACTTTGTAGACTTTGTCCCCGGTCGGCATGTGAATTTCCAGGTTGAACTGCGGCTTGGGATCGCCCAGCTTTTCCCAGGCCTCTCCGATGAGCCTCGCCTGTTCTTCCGTGTTCTCGCGGGAAGAGTGGCCAAACACAATCGTGCTGGATTGCAGGGACGTCGCCGCCCGCAGGATGCCTTCGGCAAGGTCGTTCGCCGCCACCACGGCAAGACGAATGGATTTGCCACGCTTTTCCGCCAGCGCCAGAGCCTGCGAGAAAAGCTGCTGCTCGATGCCGCCGAAAAGCTGTTCTGCTTCCAAGTCGTACTCGCCCGATGCCGAGCGGCGCAAGAGGCGCACATGCAACACCACGACGTCGCGGCGGCCCGGCTTGACGCGGTCGAGCACGTTGCCGAGGTGATACAGCGAATGAACGTTGCTGACGGGAACGAGGATGTTTCCAGGACGCGCACCGACCGCGGCTGGCGTCAGTTCGCCTTCCATGGCCAGGTGGAATTGGTCCATTTCAACGTGCTTCGCGGTTCCACGACCGTGGTGGGTGACCTTCTCCGAGATGGTGAAAATGATAAAGAGAATGACGGAGAAGGTGACGCCAGCTTTGGTCGCATCCACCTTAGTGAACAGGTTCACGACCGCGATTCCCAGGAGGACAAGGGTGATGAGGCCAAGGCCAAGGGGAACTTCCACGCCAAATACTCTGAAGTTCAACGGCACGCGGTATTCCCGGTCGCCGGGGTGCGTGTAGCGCAGAACCAGGACCGCCATCCCCTTCATCGCAAAACTCCAAATTACGCCGAAGGCATAGAGGTTGGCCAAAAAGGTGACGTCGCCGCGGCTGATGATGATCGTGATGATTTGCAGCGCGGCGATGATGTTGATGATGCGGTGGGAAGTGCCGAAGCGGCGGTGCGGCTGGCGGAACCAGTCCGCGAGCACTCCGTCTTCCGAAACGCGATTGAGCACTCCGTTCGAGCCGACAATCGCGGTATTCACGGCGCCCGCCAGAATCATCGTTCCTACCACCACAACAAACCCGTGGAAGATGAGCCGGATCAGGAAGGGCCCTTGCAGGTTCATGGCCAGGCCGCCGATGAGGTTTTCCAAATAGTTCTGGCGAACGCCATCGGGAATGAGCATCACGGCGAAAAACGAAACCAGGGAAGTGAATACCAGGCTGTAAATGAAAATGACCAGTCCGGTTTTCTTCAGGTTCGGCAGTTTGGGGTGTTCGATTTCGCGGTACACCTGGGCGAGCGACTCTTCCCCGCTCATGGCCAGCACGGAATGCCCCAGTCCAACGAAAATCGCAATGATCCCCGCCAGATGCGCGAACTGAACGCCATAAAGCCACCCCATGGCATTCGCTTCTAGCTTCAAGTTTTTCGGGTGTGGGATCGGCGGAAGCGCGGGATGGCGGAGCCAAACCGTGTACAAGCACCACGCAATTAAAATCACGACCATCACAGTCGTGAGCTGCATGATGCGCATCGCTTTCTGGCTGGATTCGGGAACCCCTTTGACGTTGTACCACCAGAAGTACACAGTGACGAAAATCGCAAACACGGCAGCGCCGAATCCAGGCGCGATGTGCAAATGCAGGTGGATGTAGTCAAACGTTTCGTTGGCCAGGCCCACGATGTACTGGCCGGCGGACACGCCGCTGATGGGGCCGGTGAGGATGTAGTCGAACATCAAGGCGGAAACGCTGAATTTCGCGAGCGTGCCGCCCATGGCCTCCTTGACCACGCGGTAGACGCCGCCGCGCACGAACATGCTGCAGCTCTCGACGTAAATCGCGCGCACGCAGTAGGAAAACAGCATGATTCCCAGGATGAACCACGGCGCGGCTTTCCCGATGTAGCCTTCCGCTTCGCCGCCGGCGTAGTAAGCCGAGGACGCTAGATCATTCAGAACAATGGCGGCGGCACGCCAAAAGGAAATGAAGCTCAACAGCGCCGTCGTGGCCACGAGGACGCGAGGAATTCCGTTGCCCCGGCTGCCTACCGCAGCAGGGCTTTGGGGAGTGCTGCTCATGTACGGGTATTGACAGCTTGCAGGCTAAAATGCTCCCACTTTTCCCCCATGATGTCCACTTAGACGGCTAAGTTCGCGGAGCAGTGGTAAAGATTCATCGGACGGAAGCGGTGCGAAACGCTTTGCGGCACTCCTCGCAGGGACAAATCTCGCGCAGATAGTCGTAACTGTAGATGCCGGTCGAGTGGCCGTCGGTAAAGCCGATTTGAATGGCGTAGTTTCCCACCTGCGTCGCGCTCTGCGCGCGCGGCTTCGGCTTGAACATGGGCAGAACAGCGGATGGAGCCATACCGGGCGCGAGAGATTTGAAGGCTTCTTTCTTGCCGCGCTCGTCATTGCAGGTCGCACAAGGGCATTCGTCGCGCAAATAGGAAAACTCGAAATGGCTGGAGTGCCCGTCGGCCCAGGTGATATCTATACCGGAGCCGCTGGAAACGTGAACTTTGACGCTGGTTGGCTTTTTTCGTGGGTCTGGGGGCGTGGGCATGCTCTATTGGGCGTTCAGGTCTTCTGTTTTCCGTTGCAGCAGTCGCCCGGCGGAATGGGGTTGCCGTGCGGGCAGGTCTTAGGATGTCCGAGGAAGGTGCAAATGCGCGTGTCCAGCTCCGGGCTGATAATGTGCTCGAATCGGCAGGCTTGCGTGTGCGCTTCCGTCTCGTCGACCGAGAATGTGTCCTTGAACAGGCGCTCCGCCAAACGGTGGCGGCGCACTACGTCGCGGGCACGCTGGCTCCCCATCGGCGTAAGCTGCGCCTCCCCGTCCTGCAAGGCAACCAGGTGCATTTCCGCCATGCGCAAAAGAACTCGTGACGCAGGTTCCTCAGGTACGGTCGAGAGTTTCCCCGATGCGCCGGCGGCGCGTAGCTGAGCGACTTGAGCCGACCTTCCTTCTTCGCCGCAGACCCAAATCTGTTCGAGCAAGTGGTCGAAACGGATTTCATCGTCGGTCGAGACGGTTTTGCAGCAGTCCGCCGTGTTCTCCAGGGGACAATTCAGCGGATGCCCAGGGCCGTGTAAAGAGGAATCGAAATGCAGGTGGCCATGTGCCAGCTCGATACGCCGATCCGCCTGCCTCGCTATGTCCGGATCATGCGTCACCATCAAGATGGTATGTCCCGTTTCGTGTAGCCTCCGGAAAATCCTCATGACGATGGTTTCATTAGCCTCGTCGAGGTTGCCGGTGGGTTCGTCGGCGAGAATGAGCTTGGGCTGGTTAATCAAAGCGCGCGCGATGGCCACACGCTGTTGCTCGCCGCCGGAAAGCTGGGCGGGCAGGTGCATCAGCCGGTCGACAAGGCCCACCTGTTTCAATGCTTCCTGCGCCTCTTTCTCGTCCGTGACGCTGTGAAAATATTGCGCGAGCATCACGTTTTCAACCGCTGTCAGGTACGGCACGAGGTGAAATTGCTGAAAAACAAAGCCGACCTTTTCCGCGCGATAGCGAACCAGTTCCTTTTCGCCGAGCTTCGAGAGATCGACACCATCCACCACCACGCGCCCGGAAGTCAGCGTGTCCAAGCCGCCAAGAATATTGATGAGCGTGGTCTTGCCGGAGCCGGACGGGCCCATAAGTGCAACCCATTCGCCGCTGTGAATGGTGAAACTCACTCCGCTCAGCGCGCGCAAAGCGCCGTACTGCTTGATCAAATTGTCGATCACCACCTGCTTGGCCGCGGCTTGCGGCTGCACGGGAACGGGAGCAACAACACTCACGCTTCACCTCGAAACACCGATGCGGGGCGCAGGCTCGCCAGCCGCCGCAACGGAAACGCGCTTAGGATCGCCACCAAAACGGTCAAGCCCACTGCTACAGGATACACAATCAGACGGGGCCGCGCCGCAACTCCAAACACCGCTTTACCCAACCCCATGGAAAGAAAAATGCCCGCCGCCGCGCCAAGCAAGCCGCCAACCAGGCCAAGTAATGCCGCTTCGGCCAGGAACAGCCGAATCACACGCCGCGTCGCGCCGCCGATCGCTTTCATCAGGCCGACGTCCATTTTGCGTTCCATGGCCACGTTGGTCATGCCCGCCATCACGCACAGCGCGGTTAGCAGCAACACGATGGCAACCGTGTAGTTGAGCAACCCGGAGATGCGCCCGTAGATTTTCGCTTGAGCCTCCGTGAACTGTCTCACGGGGCGGCCTTCCGAATCGCCAAGCTGCGGTTGAAGACTATCGATGAATTTCTCAATCTGTTCTGATGTTCCGGGCACGCTTAGCTGGACAAGACTGATTCGTCCCTGCTGCCCCAGGATCCATTGAACATCGTTGAGATAGATGAAAACCTGACTGTCTTCCGGTCCTCCGCTCGGCGGAAGCACGCTCACGGAGCAGGAGTACTTTGGCAGACCGGTGCTTAGCATTATCCCGTCGTGCTGGGAGAGTTTGAGAGCTGAAGCCAACTTCTGCCCAACAGCGCAGCGCGCCGAACTCACCAACTTCCAATTTTGCTCCACTTCAAAAAGACCAGGGGGAAGGACCTGACTTGGTTGATTTTCCGAATGATGGAAGCCTGTTAGGACGGCGCGCGTGCTAGGAGCGCCCTTATCATTAGCACCGCTCGACGTCGATACTTCAACAATGCCGTAAAGAAACGCTGCCTTTGCGATTTGGCCGGAACCGTAGGAGTCGGGGATGCGCAAGAAGAGTGAATCGTTCAAGGTCTCTGAAGAACCGCCAGAGTCCCGGGGGCCAATTACAACATTTGCTCCAAAAGCTCGGAATTCGGTGGTTAGCCGTCGCTTCGCGTCCAGTTGCAGATTCAGCAGCGCCGCAGTGACGGCTGCGCCGGCGCCAAGCGCCAGAAGCATCACGAACAAACGCCCTCGGTTCGCGCCCAGCAAACGCCGGATGATGCGCCAGAACATCACTCGGTTGGCGTCACCCATGCACACGCTCCGAGACAAAGAAAGAACACCGACCTGAAGGTCGGCCACTACAAAGAAAGCACGGCAAGCAGGGTTGTAGTGGCCGGTCTTTAGACCGGCTCTTTTTCCGCGCTATGGGCCTGCAAACCATTCTCACTCACCCTTCAGAATCGGCGCGGGATCGAGGCGCGAAGCGCGCCGCAGCGGAATCGCGCTGCCAAGCAGCGTGACCAGCGCTGCCAGCGCAATCACCACGAGAAATACCAGGAGCGTCGGCTCCGGGGCTGCTCCAAAAATCTTCTGGCCCAACAAACGGGCCAGCACAATCCCCAGCGCGTAACCAACTCCTCCGCCCACTAATGCCAGCAACAGTTGCTCCGCCGCCAGCAGGAAACCAACGGTGCCGGAGCCAGCCCCCAGCGCTTTCATCAATCCAATCTCCACCTGCCGCTCAATCACCGAAGCCGCCGCTGAAGCGCCTACGGCCAGCGCGGCCGCCAGCAGCGCAGCGCCGGTCACTAGCCACAACAGCATTTGCACGCGCGAAAGAATCTGCCCCTCGCCCTCCGCCACGCGGCGAATCACGCGCACGTCCGTGCCCTTCAGTTCTTCGCTGATTTGCAACGCAATCGCAGAAATGTAGGGCGTGCAGTACCAGCGGTCGAACTCCGCCGGCGTCATGGTCTTGGGATCTTTCCGCGCAAACGCATCTTCCGGCTTCGTCAGCGCGCTGACGTACAGTTTGCGGTACTCGCCAGGCTTGCGCGTTAACCACTGAACGGTGTGAATTGGCATCAGCACCGCGTCATCTTCAGACCCTCCGCTTGATAAAATCCCCGTCACTCTGCACGCGACCGATTGAATTCCGAAGTACGCTTGCATCTGCTCGCGGTCCGGCAGGCTAAAGGAAATGGTGCCGCCGACACGAGCGCCGATTTGCTTGCCGAGCCTTGCGCCAATAACGCATTCCTCTGGACTAGGCACGTAGGTATGCCCCTGCCCTTCAGGCGTTGCGACATCCACACGGCGCGTAATTCCCGCGTCCGGCGAAAACCATTCCCCATCGATGTGAAACCACGGATTTGTCTTGTCGATCCCGGTGACGAACGTCGTGCCGTCGCTCAAATAGAGAGGTTTTCTCGCCCAAGTTCCAATCAGAGGCACAGAGAGATGGGCGGGTACTTTTCTCTGATCATCTGCAACGACCACGTCGACGCGAGTCTCTAGCACGGGCGCGAAGCCCATGATGTTGTTGTGCCAGAAGATCGTTTTGAGCTTCGGCAGGTCCGCTTCCGGCAAATATGCTCCCGCGTTCACCGGCCGGTAGTCTACGCCGCCAATTTCCAGAGGCAGCGAGTCCGCCTGCGGCGTCACCAGCAGATTCGCTCCCAGGCTGCGAAACTCTTTTGCCAGACGGTCGCCAACGTCCAACGCCACGCTCAGCGCCGCCGTGGCCACACCCATCCCCAGCGTCAAAGCCGCGCCCGTTAGCAGCTTGTGGCGCGGACGGCGCCCGAACGAATCGGCAACGAGTCTCAGAAACATTGGTAGTTTTCAGTATTCGGTGGTCAGTTCCCGGTTTCGGTGATCAGAATCACAGTCCCTGCCGCGCCTCGCGCAAACACGCCTTACTGCGGTATCTCCTTGGTCGCCTGAGCGAGGGCGGAAATATCGATCACAATGTCGTCCCCTTCCACATGGGAAGGCACTCCGATGGGATTGCAGCCTCCCTGGTCGCCAATCGACGGAATGTAAATCGCCGAAGCGCAGTGCCGGCACATCACGTTTTGCCCTTCCTGGCGATAACCTTCCGCGCCGCAGATGCGGCAAGCATCCAATGCCACGCCCCAGCCGTTGGGCTTCTTGATGATCATGAAGCGCATCGACTGGCTGCCGGAATTCACGGTGAAGAGATGCATCGTGCCGTCCTGCACTTCGCTGACCGGCACGCGCACAATGTTTCCAACCGGGTCGAGCGCGCGCGCGGGAACCGGCGCGGAGTTCGCCCGCGCATAAATGAAATCCGCGGTGAGCACCAAAATTACCGCGAGCGAAGCGATGGCTGCGGCGATCATCCAGCCGCGTTGACGCCGGTTTTGCGCCTCAAGCAGCCGCCTCTCTGCATCGTTCAGCGTTTCCTTGGCGACTTTCGCATGCGAAGCTGACTGCCATTCGCGCAGAATCAGCAGGATGGCCGCACCGAAAATGAACACGAAGAAAAACAGTTCATTCCGCACGATGGGACCGAGCAGCGCCATCTCCGCCTTGCTCGAAGGCAACCAGCGCGCCTCGCTCAATTCGTGCACGCCGGTCAGCGCGAGCTGAAACGCCACCAGCATTAGAATCACGCTGGTCACCGCAAAAAAACGGTGCAGCGGCACGCGCAACGTGCCTTTGAAGAAAAACAATCCCACCGCAACCGCCGCGCCGATGCCGACAATCGTCCCAATCCAGGTCTGCACGCCTTCGCTCGAAAGTTCGACGGCGCGCAAGATCAGCGCCAGCTCTGCGCCTTCCCGCAGCACCATCAAAAACACGAACAGAAAAATACCCAGCCCCGCCGCTCTCCCAGCCTTCTCGGCGTAACTTTCTACTTTCTCTTCGATTTCTTTTTTCAGGTGGCGCGCAACTCGGTTCATCCAAACAATCATCGTAATTACGAACGCGGACGCCACCAGGAGCATCAGCCCCTCGAAGCCGTCCTCGCTGATGCGCCAGCGTTCGAGGGCGATGGCCACGGCCAGGCTCAAAGCTGCAGCCGCCGCAACGCCGTACCACACAAAGCGGCCTAGGTGGCTGCGGCCGGTCCGGGAAAGATAAACAAGGATGATGCCGACGACGAGCGCGGCTTCCACACCTTCACGGAGAGCAATGAGAAAAGCGGAGAGCAAGCAGGCTCCAGTTGAGAATGATTTGCAACTGCCAAAACAGTTTAACCCAGGAAAGCTCCACAGTCAACCGGACTCTTTTAGTCCGATTTCACCTTTTTCCAAATAGGGTATCCTAGTCTTCCTGTCATGCGATCCCTTCGCCAACCGGTTGTCGGTTTCCTCGCGGCCCTCCTGCTGGCTTTCCAGTGCATCGCGCAAACGCCAGGCCGAATTCCCGTGCCATCGAAGGAGACGCAACCCGATCTGCGGCGCGCGCACAAAGCTGCGGAGCGGGGCGACAAAGCTGTAGTGGCGGGCGATCTCGACTCTGCTCTTGCGGCTTATGAAGAAGCGGCGCGTTTCGCCCCTCAGGATCCCAAGATCATCGAGACCTTTGCCCAGTTGCGCTCCAGGGCCGTGCAGACGCACATTGACGCCGCCGAGCGCGCGGCGCTGGCAAATCAATTCAGCATTGCCACCGAAGAGCTTGGGGCCGCCCTAGCCATCGATCCGATGAACAGCATCGTTGCCGAGCGATTGGGCCAGGTCAAAAACATGGAAGAAAAGCCCGTGCTCAGCCGCGTGCCCGGCATCGAAGGGCTGCCCCGCCTGCAACCACAACCCGGAACGCGCAACCTTGACCTGCGCGGCGACACCCGGACCGTCTACGAGCAAGTCGCTGCTCTCTTCGGCCTGAAAGCTACGTTTGATGCGGACCTGAACCTCCGCAACGTCCGCGTGCGCGTGGACAGTGTGGATTTCAAGACGGCCATGTCCATTCTCGGCGAGCAAACTGCCACGTTCTGGCGCCCCCTGAGCGCGAAGGAGTTCTTCGTAGCTGCGGATACGCAGGAGAAGCGAAAAGAGTTCGCACTACAAGCCGTTCAATCGTTTCCCATCTCCGATGCTTTTGGCCCCGAAGACGTGACCGAAATCCTGCGCATCGTGCGGGACATTACCGCCAGCGCTCGAATCAATCTCGACACCCGCAGCCGCAGCATTACCATGCGCGACACGCCGGAGAAGCTCGCTCTCGCCGCCAGCTTGATCGACCAAATCGAACGCGCCCGCGGCGAGGTCATGCTGGAATTTGAGCTGCTGGAAGTGGATCGCAACACCGCTCGACAGTTGGGCGTCGTCGCGCCATCCCAGGCACAGCTTTTCACCATCCCGCCCAATCTCATCAGCCAGTTGAATCAGGCGCAAAATCTTTCCGCCATTCAGACGCTTCTCGCCGGCATCTTTGGCTCCGCAACCACCGGCGGCGTGTCTTCCGTGAGTTCGTTGATTCCCCCGATCGTCGCTGTGGGCGGTGGCAAGACGACCTTTCTTCTAACCTTGCCGGGCACGGCCGCGAATTTTTCCGAGGGCCTTTCGCTGGTCCAGAGCGGCCGCCAGGTTCTGATGCGCGCGCAGGACGGCAAACCCGCGAC
>Ga0187780_10000482_pt1 | contig 29945 bp, 23 predicted proteins | sample 1015_Q2_SP10_20__FD_132429 | JGI IMG/M metagenome (GOLD analysis project Ga0187780, IMG submission 132429) | Tropical peat soil microbial communities from peatlands in Department of Meta, Colombia - 1015_Q2_SP10_20_MG | ecosystem: Environmental > Terrestrial > Soil > Wetlands > Peat | place...
AATGGGCACTTTGCTGCAGTTTTCGATCTTCGATACCAATGCCCTGAGCTGGATCGGCTTTGCACCCAACAAACCGCGCACCGAAGATTTTGTTCCGCTGTTTCCATGGCTAGGCGTGGTTTTGCTCGGAATCGGTGCCGCGGATCTTTGGCAGCAAAGCGATGCGCCTTGGGCAAAAGCGTTGCGCCTTAGCGGCGCCAAGGGCTGGCGCTGGATCACTTTCCTTGGTCGCTGGCCGCTAACGGTGTACATGTTGCATCAGCCGTTGCTCTTTGGCGCGCTGTATGCGGTTTACGCGCTGCCTCAGACGCTGGGCTGAATCGGTATCGACGCGGCGGCCGAGGCGCGTCCAAACCACTCCGGTTGCAAGGTGACGTGGTCAATCTCGTAGTCCTGTTTGAGCCGCTGTCGGGCCTGAAGCAAGATCGCGGGCCATCGCTCAATGCGATCGATCAACACATGTGCCGAAACCGCGCTTTGACCGGGCACCATAGCCCAGACATGCAGGTCGTGCACCGAGATGACCCCCGGAATCGTGGCCAGCGTCTTGCCCACGCTTTGATAATCCACTCCAGCCGGAACACTGTCGAGCAAAACCGAGGTCGATTCGCGCAGCACGCCGAATACCGAATGCAAAATCAGGCCGCTTACCAGCATGGACAGCAGCGGATCAACCACCGTGTAACCGGTAAACATGATGATCAAACCGGCCAGCAAAGCGGCAACCGATCCGAGCAGATCACTGAGCACATGCAATAGCGCGGCCCGGATATTGAGATTTCCCCGCTCGCGCGACAGCACCCAGGCCACCAAAAGGTTGACAAGCAAACCCCCGCTGGCGATCAAAAAGACGGCCCTGCCGTTCACCGCCACGGGATGCGCAATTCGGTCGATGCCTTCGATTACGAGCCAGACCACGACCCCAAGCAATGCCAGTGAGTTGACAAAGGCGGCAATGACTTCGGCGCGCGCCAAACCATACGAATGCCGCGCGGAGGCCGGTCGCCGCGCAATGATGTGGGCCGCAAGGGAAAACGCCAGTGAGGCAGCGTCGGTGATCATGTGGCCAGAATCGGCCAACAGGGCCAGCGAACCCGACCACAAGCCGCCGAAAAATTCCACCAGCGCAAAGCTGGCGATCACGATGAGCGCAATGAGCAGTGGATTTTTGGCCCCTCCACGCGAGACATGGCGATACTGGCTATCGCCGTGGGAATGGCCGCTAAAATCGTCGTGACGCTGCCCGCGACTTTTGCGGCTTCCCAGCAGCAATCCGCGATAGGCTTCATGGCCCTCCATAGGGTGCTCGCTCAGCTCGGCACGCCGACTGGACACAGGATGACGGTGCCCTACGCTCATGCGTGCGAACTTTGATTCTGCGCTGTGGGCAGAACTTATCGGGTCGCTTGTGCAAGCAGCGATAAGTGCACGTGGCAGCCGGTCTTTAGGCGCACCTCGTCGGTCGTAACCCCGGGCGCCAGCTCGATGGCTTGCAGACCGTCCTCAGCCACGTCGAAAATTCCCAGGTCCGAGATGATGCGGTTGACGACGCCAACCCCGGTCAACGGCAAGGTGCATTGCTGCAGGATCTTGTGCTCACCATTTTTGGCGCAATGTTCCATGAGCACGATCACACGTCCAACGCCAGCAACAAGGTCCATCGCCCCGCCCATACCCTTGACGAGCTTGCCCGGGATCATCCAGTTGGCCAGATCGCCGCGTTCACTTACCTGCATCGCGCCCAAGATCGCCAAATCGATGTGGCCACCGCGGATCATTGCAAAGGAGTCCGCGCTGTGAAAAAAACTCGAGCCCGGCAGCGCGGTAACGAGCTGCTTGCCGGCGTTGATGAGGTCGGCGTCTACTTCCGCCTCGGTCGGAAACGGACCGATCCCTAGCAAACCGTTTTCCGACTGCAGCATCACGTCCATCCCCGGCGGAATGTAGTTGGCTACCAGCGTCGGCATGCCGATTCCGAGGTTGACGTAAAAGCCATCGCGCAATTCGCGCGCGGCGCATCGCGCCATTTGTTCGCGGCTCCAGGCCATGTCATCACTCCTTTGTTGCTAGCGTCGTGCCTTTGCGCTTTACGCCGGACGGGTCGTGCGCTGCTCGATGCGCTTTTGCGGCTTGGCGTTTACTACCAGCCGCTGAACGAAAACTCCGGGTGTGTGGATCTGGTCGGGATCGATTTCGCCGTTTTCCACCAGCTGCTCGACCTCCGCGACGGTCACGCGGCCGCACATCGCCACGACCGGGTTGAAATTTCTTGCGGTTTTGCGATACACAAGATTGCCCTGGCGATCCGCCTTCCAGGCCTTGACCAAGGACACATCGGCCCGCAAAGATTCTTCCAGCACATAGCGCTTGCCCTGGAATTCGCGTACTTCTTTGCCTTGTGCGACCATCGTGCCTACGCCTGTGGCCGTAAAAAACGCCGGAATCCCCGCCCCTCCGGCACGCATTTTCTCCGCCAAGGTACCCTGCGGCGTGAATTCGAGTTCGAGCTCACCGGCAAGGAACTGGCGCTCGAACTCCTTGTTCTCGCCGACGTAGGAAGCGATCATTTTGCGCACTTGGCGTGTCTGCAGCAACAGACCCAATCCAAAACCATCGACCCCGGCGTTGTTGCTTATGCAAGTAAGGTCGTGCACCCCGCTTTCGCGCACCGCTTCAATCAGGGCCTCGGGAATTCCGCACAGGCCAAATCCCCCGACAGCGACCATCTGACCGTCGCGGATGACACCGTCGAGCGCGTGCCGAGCCGACGCATACACTTTGTTCATACGACCTCCCTGAGGGAACCTGGATTCTAGGCAATCTGTGCCCGTCGTGCCGCAGTAAGCATCTAGAATGGGCTCCGGGGTACGGGCAGTGGGCCAGCAGCCCTCGGGGTCAACCACAAAGCGTGCATCGCGGTCCGGCTCGCGGGCGACTGCCGGTGCGCACCGCGCTAGGGAAAGAGAGAGCCGTCATGAGCGCCGCCGAACGCGAGGCAATGGACTATGACATCGTCATTGTGGGCGGCGGTCCTGCGGGGTTGGCTGCAGCGATTCGCATCAAACAGCGAGCGGCAGAAGCGGGCAAAGACGTTTCAGTGTGCGTCCTTGAGAAGGGCGCGGAGCTGGGCGCGCACACGCTCTCGGGTGCGGTGATCGATCCGCGCGCATTTGATGATTTGCTGCCGGACTGGCGCGAACGCGGTGCGCCGCTCAATACGCCGGTACGCGAAGACCGATTCTTGTTTTTAACGCAAACGGGCGCCGTGCGCACACCGACTTGGCTGCTGCCCAAATGCTTCACGAATCACGGCAATTACATCGTAAGCCTGGGCAATGTCGTGCGCTGGCTCGGACAGCAGGCCGAGGCCTTGGGCGTGGAAATCTTCCCAGGTTTTGCGGCTGCACAGATCTTGTTTGATTCAAGCGGCGCCGTCATCGGCGTTGCAACCGGCGACCAGGGCATCGGTCGTGATGGCCAAGCTACCGCAAATTTCCAACCCGGCGTGGAGCTGCACGGCAAGTACACTTTGTTTGCCGAAGGTTCGCGCGGCCATCTTGGCCGGCAACTGATCGATCGCTTGGACCTGGCGCGGGGCCGCGATCCACAAACCTATGCAATCGGCGTCAAGGAGCTCTGGGACGTCGACCCGAGTAAGCATCAGGCGGGGCTGGTCGTTCACAGTGCCGGCTGGCCGCTGGATGGGAAAACTTATGGCGGCTCGTTTCTGTATCACGCCGAGAACAACCAGGTGAGCATTGGCTTTGTCGTTGGCCTGGGCTATCGCAATCCGTATCTTTCGCCTTTTGAGGAATTCCAGCGGCTAAAGACCCACCCGGCCATTGGGAGCTTTTTGGAGGGTGGCAAGCGCGTTGCCTATGGTGCTCGCGCGATCACTGCGGGGGGACTGCAGTCGCTTCCCAAGCTCACGTTTGCGGGCGGCGCGTTGATCGGCTGCGAGGCGGGCTTTCTTAACGCCGCTCGCATTAAGGGCACGCATGGTGCGATTGTCTCGGGCATGCTGGCAGGAGCCGCGGCCTTTGAAGCGGTTGCGGCCGGCCGTCGCGGCGATGAATTGCTTAACTACCCCCAGGCACTGCAAAGGAGCTGGCTGCGGGAGGATCTGCACGCAACGCGCAACTTCAAACCGTGGATGGACAAGGGGCTGGTCGCGGGCACGCTGATGTTCGGCATCGATCAGTTGTTATTGCGAGGGCGCGCACCCTGGACGCTGCATCGCACGGTGCCAGATCATGCGAAGCTGCTGCCAGCGAGCCAATGCAGCCCCATTGCCTATCCCAAACCCGATGGGAAGCTCACTTTCGATCGACTCTCCTCCGTGTTCGTATCAAATACGAATCACGAGGAAAACCAACCCCCGCATCTGACGCTCAAGGACCCTGCCGTGCCGGTAACGGTGAATTTGGCCCGATATGCGGGACCCGAGGCACGGTATTGCCCGGCGGGCGTGTATGAGTTTGTCAAGCAAGAGGGCAAGGACCGATTGCAGATCAACGCGCAAAACTGCGTTCATTGCAAGACCTGCGACATCAAGGATCCTACGCAAAACATAGTTTGGGTCGTCCCAGAAGGTGGCGGCGGACCGCGCTACCCCAACATGTAAACCACAGGTCCTGAGGACCAAAGCCTGCCTGCCGTAGCCACATGTTCGGTGCGCAGGGTGCGCCGGCCAGCGATAGCGGCGGCGCGTTTCATTGACTTATTTCATCTGGCGAACCAATTTGCCGAGGGCAAATTGGCAAGCGCTTCCCAAGTGGTCAAGCCGCAAGGTGGAAGCGTGCGGCTTGGCCAACGGTGCGGCCGGCGCAATACCACCCACCTGAACGAAGGCGAGAAGTCCTGCCTGCGCCGCATTTGGGGTTTCTGGACGTTTGCCATCCTTCGCGCGAAAAGGATCTCAAAGGGCTTTGAATGTCGCCGTATCGAGCAAGCGTCTTTTGCACAGAGACCAACGGTGTCCAAATTGATTGGCTCGCAGCGGACGATCTGCGCTCGGATGGTCGGTACGACTAGAAAATTTCGCGCGCGACCGAACATCACCTTAAGAAAGGTGTGCCGCGCCTAGTCCTTCAAACGCAAAAGCGCTTTGCTTGAGCCAAGGGCGCTAAGGACGGGAAGCACTGCAATCCGTGATCGGCGCTGCACGCTCCGGGGTCTTTTTTGGCTGTGCGGTCGCGACCGTCTGAACAAATTCGCGCAACAATCAAATTCGAACAACTCGCCAAGCCACCTTGCGAGGATGAGCGCGCGACAGTCTTTTTTTTCTTTGACTGCCTTGACGTGTTACGAAGCGGCGTCTGCGCCTCCGGGCAAAGGGTGTGGCTGTTGCGCCCGCACCACGTCGATTACCGATAGCAGTTGCAGCGTAGGGCGTTGCGATCAAACTATAGACGCAGGCTGGCGAAAAAGAAAAAGACGACGGAGAGGAAACCATGAGAGTCCTTTTTGGGCGAGCCCTGGCTTTGCTTTCTTACCGCTTGCGTGCGCACACGGCCCAAGCGTTGCTGATGGCATTGCTTGGCCTCGGAACGTCGTTGCCACTGGCGCGGGCGCAAACCGAACCAAAGCCGGATGCGGCAAACTCGACCGCGGCCACACCGATGCCCGAGTCGCCCTCGCCCGCAGCGCCCGCGGGCAATGCGACTAATGCAACCGAAGCGGCGCCGCCGCAAACTGCGCCTAACCCGGACGCAGCAAATCCTAGTGCGAGCGCACCGGCTCCGGAGCCGTCGTCGCCCCCGATGCCGGCCGGCGATACGACCAACGCAACCGAAGCTGCGCCGCCCCAAACGCCAGCGCCAGGGCAGGCAACGAGCGAATCACAAGCTGCACCGGGACAGGGCGAAGCGCCGGCGATGGGCGGTGCAACAGCCGAGGGGGCTGCGCCACCGGCGGCCGGCGCAGAGGCAGGTGCAGGCGCCGAGACCACCGAAGCGGGTGTGACGGCCCTACAGGAAATCGTGATCACGGCGACGCGTCACGAAGAGCGCCTGAGCAAGGTTCCCGCCAGTGTCAGCGCGTTCTCCCAGGACCAGATGGACCTTAAAGGCATCAAGGATTTCACCGAGGTCGCGCGCTTTACCCCGGGCGTCACCATCGATGCCACCGGCACGGGCAACAATTCGATTTCGATTCGCGGTATCTCATCTTCGGGCGGCTCGGGCACGACCGGGATCTACATCGATGACACACCCATTCAGATTCACTCACTGGGCTTTAATTCCGATGACACGCTGCCAAAAACATTCGATCTGGAACGAGTCGAAGTTCTGCGCGGTCCGCAAGGCACGCTGTTCGGAGCTGGGTCTGAAGGCGGAACCGTCCGATACATCCTGGCGCAACCCAACATGCATACAGCCAGCGGGTATGCCCGCGCAGAAGTCGCATTCACCGAAGGCGGCGCTCCGAGCTACGAAGCAGGGATTGCGGAAGGCATACCCATCGTCGATGGGACGCTGGGCGTGCGCGCCAGCATCTGGTATCGGCATGATGGCGGTTGGATCGATCGCATCGATCCGTTCACTTTGGACACCGTCCAGAGCAACGCGAACTTCGAGAACAGCTTCGTCGGGCGCTTGGCTGTCAAATGGGCCGCTACGGCAGACATCACGATCACGCCGAGCCTGCTGTATCAAAGCATGCGGCAAAACGATATCTCTGTCTTTTGGCCGACAGTCACCGGCGCCAACGGGCAAACCGTAACTTCCGATCCGTCGAGCCATCGGTTTTTGAACGCCAACCCGTCGCAGCGGCCTGAACCGGACCACTATTGGCTGCCTGCCATCAAGATTGAGTCAGAGGTCGCAGGTGCATCGCTGATATCGAATACCTCTTATTACGATCGCGCGGACCTTAGCGGCTACGAAGGCACGCTCTATAACCTGGGTTACTACCAGACCGTAGCCTCGCGACCAACGAGTACCGGCACGATTACCGGTGCCAACCAGATCGGCATCCTGGAATTTCAGTCTCCGAGCCTGAGCTGCCCCGGACTGGTATATACCCCGCCCGCGAGTAATTACCCGCTGATCGACCAATACGGCCTGCACCTTCCCCCTTGTGTTCAAAATTACCGATCGCCTGCCACCGTTGTTAACGATCAGAAGGTCTTCACCGAAGAAGTTCGGCTGCAGTCCGAAGACCCAGCGGCACCTTTGACGTGGACGACAGGAATTTTCTACCAGTTCAGCCACGAGATTAGCCTGGAAGAAATCTATGACCCAATGGTTGATACGCTCTTTGAGGCCCTGTTCGGCAACACCGCGACGGGGCCCAACGGATTTGGATCGTCCTGTCCAAGCGGCGTTTGTCCGTTGGTGCAGGGAGGCTACTCGTACTACAACTACAACACGGGGCACGATAAAGAGGTTGCCGCATTCGGAGAACTCAACTACAAACTAACCGATCGTTGGAAACTCACGGCCGGCGCGCGTGTCGCCCGAACGGGTTTTACGTTCACGCATTACGCCGATGGTCCGCAAAACGGAGGTCCAACATTTAACACCGGCACGCAAAACGAAACGCCATTCACGCCGAAGTTGGGCGTCTCCTACCAGGCTGATGCCAACAACTTGTACTACTTCACTTATGCGAAAGGCTTTCGCACTGGCGGAGACAATGCGCCCATTCCGCAATTACTGTGTCCAACGACCTTTGCAACATTGGGCTTGACCACGCCGACCTCACCAGCCACGTATAAGTCGGACAGCGTTAAGAGCTACGAAATTGGCGCGAAGAATCGACCCACGGAGTCACTGCGCTTGGCTACCAGTGTGTACTACATCCAATGGAACAATATCCAGCAAAACATCTATTTGCCGGGCTGTGGGTTCCAGTTCACAACCAACGTCGGCTTGGCCGTATCCAAGGGATTTGATCTTCAAGCCGACTGGTCGGCTACCAAATCGCTGACGTTTGAGTCGGCAATCGGTTTTACCGACGCGCGCTACACGCAGGACGCGAGTCTGGCGCCAGGCGGGCAACCAATTGCGAAGGCGGGCGATGCAGTCGTTGGAGACATGGGCGTAGCCGCGCCACCATGGACCGTGACCATTGGCGCGAACTACGACTTCAAGGCATTTGAACTGCCCTCGTATTTTCGTATCGACTATGAGTACGAGAGCAAGAACCATACGCTCACCGCCGCGCAGGACTCGAGCGTGAGCCCAACCGTCTACGATCCGTTCGCCTACACGCCGCCCGCCACCACCTTTGTCTCGGCTCGGGTCGGCACCGTCTATCGTGGTTGGAACGTTTCGGGATTCGTCGATAATTTGTTTGATTCGCACCCGCTGCTGCGGCCGGGTGGCCCTAACGCCCACAGCGACGCAGATCCCAATGCACCTCCGGGACAAGGTGTCCTGGTACGTTATTACACCTTCCGGCCCCGAACGTTTGGCATCACGACGACCTATCACTTTTAGGCGCGCGAGATAGCACTCGACCTTGGACATCGCCGCCTGTCGCCGGGCGCCGAAACTTTGCCAACCGGCAAAACTCAGGGATCCCGATGCCAGATGCCTGAACGCTTATCTGCGCACAGCCAACGGGCTGCTGGCGTCTGCGGCCATCGCCACTGTACGGCGGCTAACGCAGATCGTATCGGCATTGCTTTATGTGTGGTTGCAAGGGTGAGGTCCATGCGAGCCGCTGCGACCGCCTGCACCCTATGCCTTGTCACGGCACTGGCGATTGGGCGGCCGAAAGACCTGGCTCAGAAACGCTGCGACAGGCCCACATAAAGCTGCACACGCGGACCGATGCCATTGAGGCTCAAATTGCCGCCAAAGTCGAGCTGCAGGTTTGCTGCCAGGGCACAAGTGAGCGCACCATCCAGTGTGTAGACGGGTTTCTCGCTCGTCTGAAATGACTGAGTTGTAAAGACTTCTGTGTAGACAGTCCATTGATCGTTGATCGGGTGGCTGACATTGACAAGGAAGTCGAACGCACCGTGATAGCCGCCGCCCGTGGCATCTTTTAAATAATCACCTTCTGGCATCACGATGATTGTGAAGCCGTTTGGCGCTGCCAAGCTCACCGGCACAATCACCCCACCTTCCACCTTGCCGTTACCCAGCCCCGACCGTGCGGTCGGCAGCTTGACGTACGGTAACAGTGCTACAGAAACGTTGCCGCCATCGTCGCCAACCAAGTTTGCTTTTAGGCGCGCAAAACTGTCCCCGATCCCCGCGACCGTCGTCATGTTGGAGGGACTGCGTGTTGTAACCGACTCGTATGGCGTGATTTGCAGTTCGGCATCGACCGTGTTGGTAAGGCCAAGTTTTAGTGTCGGATCGACTAGCGTCCACTGCTCGGTGGTTAGGCCGCCGGCGTTGCCGTGGCTATATACAGCGAGGTCTGTTTCGTACTGAAAATGACCGGCGTCGACCGTGTACGGGCTGTTGGCCTTTGGCGGTCGATCGGTGCTAAATGCACGCATGTACGCATCGGGTGTCGGATTAAAAAGCGTGTAAGCGCTTTTGTCCGGCGCCGAGTCATCAGCGAGCGCCACAGCCGCGTACGCGCACAATAACAAAGCAATCAATGTGCATTTCACAAGAACTTTCTCCGCGAACGGTGCCGCGTAGCTAAGCGGCGACTTACCCCCGCGCTGGAACAAACAGAAGGTCGCATCCGTGAGCACGCCCGGGACCGACCTTCCCATCCGTTCGGGGCGGGCACGCTAAAGTCTAGCGGCGCAGCACGCGCCGCCCCTGCGTTATCGAATGGAGTTGGGCTGATCTGCGAATGAAGCACCGGCCGGGCGGCAACAGCTGCCCGTGCCGGCTCCCAATGCAAAACCCGCCTTGTTACTTGCGAGGCGTTTCTTTCGCGCCCGCAGGCTTCACACCCTTGGTCCAGGGCGCAGAGTCGTTACTTTTCGTTCTTGCGCAAAAATGCAAGGGCCGCTTCCCACGCCTGTGGTGAATTCAAGATCCCCAGATGCGCGGTTCCCAAAATCGTGTCGTACAGCCCTTGCCCGGTCAGATCCAGTGAAGGAGCACCTGCGAGCAGAGCACTGTCGGAGAAGTCGTGCGCGTTGCCATCGCGGTCCTCGGCTGGAACCGGCGGGAAAAAGCCATCTTGCGCCGACAGATAAACGAAATCACCGCTCTCGGGTGAGGCGGAATAGACGTTGCGGATCACGAGGTAGCGTGTGGGTCCGGGCGTTTCCCCACCGGCGTTGAGCACGGTAAGCAGTTGCGTGTGATCCGAGCCGTACTCTTCGCATATCGCGCTGTTGGGCACAAATCCTCCGTCCGCCGGCAATTGAAAATAATTTGCTGCAGCCGGCGAGCAGTCGATGATTCCGTGGTTTGGCCCATCGATGGCAACGAGCGAACGCACAAGATCATAAGCATTGTCTTGCAGCATCCATTCACGTGCAGCGGTAACGCCAAGGCTATGGGCGACGATATCGACGTGCTCTGCTCCGGTGTACTCAAGCACCGCGTGCACGAAAGCGCGGATAAGCGGAACAGCAGCGGCTGTGCTGTGGCCGACTCCCGATTTTCGGGGCAGTTCCGCCGCCAAGTCGCATTGATCGCCCTGATAGCCCAGGCCCCAAAGTTCCGACGGGCGATAGCCGTGGTTCAGGAAATACTGGGCTGCATTGTGGATGTATCCGAACGGGTTGCACGCCGTGGGAAAAGGTGTGTCATTGTTGCCGTGCAAGAAAATTACCGGAATTCGGTCGATGCGTCCGCGAGCGCCAAAACCTATGACCGGAACGCCAAGGTAATAGTTATGTATCACCGGAAAGTCACCGGGCAGCGTTGTGCCCAGCGTCTCAGGCGGGCTGCCTGCCGTAGCTGCACCCACAAAACTCGCAAGAAAAAAAGCGCTGGCCAGCAGCTTGCCTCGTATCTTCACGTTCTGCCTCCCCAAATGAAAATTGCTTCGTTTTCTCCGCACCGGCGCGCTGCTCTTGTGTCTTGACCGCTTGCCGCGCAGCGAGGAAAACCTAGTTTTGGTCTATTACATCTTTATTACGGACGACCTAAGGCACTAGTCCGAAAGAACTATACGCGCGGACATGCAATTTGGTAACGCGCGGCTCTGTCCAAGACATTTTGAGAATCACCCGGCGCTCTTCGATCCAAATGCCGCAACTTCTGACGTGGCGGCCACCTACACGCTGGTCGCAGCGCGGCAGCTTTTCGCTCTAAACATTGCATTTCTCACTGCACTGGCGCTTGGCGCTGTTACCTTCGCATGAGAGGCTCGCGACTGCGGCAAAGGCCAACCCAAAGCTTGCGAGATGAAATCTTCGGGGCAGCGGATTTTTCTTCGAAGCCCATTTGTGCTCCGCTCTTGAAGTGCTTGCTTGCTGATGCGAAATTTGCGCGCAAAACCCGATCTGCCCGGTTTGCTGCGCGTGCTTGCAATATTTTCGTTCCGGTCAATTTGACCAAATGATCGCAGGCAAACTCTCCTATTTTGAATCTTCTACTATCGTTGCCCTTTATTTTGTGAAATTCGTGGAGTCGCGTATGGCTGAGCAAACTGCATTAATCACGGGTGCTTCCTCGGGAATCGGACGAGAACTCGCAAAGATCTTTGCGCAACATGGCCACCCGGTTATTTTGGTTGCTCGTAGCACGGACAGACTCGAGGAACTGGCGCAAGAACTGCATTCGAACTTCCAGGTACCCGCATCAGCCATCACAGCGGATCTGGCGCAGTCCGATGCGCCGGGCAAGCTTGCGGAGGAACTTCGGCGGCGCGACCTGAGCGTCGATATCCTTGTGAACAACGCCGGTTTTGCATTGCGAGGCCGCTTCGCGCAACTCGACCTGCAGGCGCAGCTCAATATGATTCAGGTGAACGTCGCTGCGGTCACCCACCTGACGCGGATTTTTCTGCCGGCCATGATTCAGCGCAACCGAGGCGGCGTAATGAACATTGCATCGACGGCCGCTTTTCAGGCCGGTCCTCTGATGGCGATCTATTACGCATCGAAGGCCTTCGTGCTCTCCTTCACGGAGGCCCTGCATGAAGAAGTTGCCGGTACGGCATTGCGCGTGAGCTGCCTTTGTCCCGGTCCTACCGAAACCGGGTTTGCCGCGGTCGCCGGCGCGGAAAACTCCAATTTGTTCAAGCGAGGCGCCGGTCGCCCCGATTTGGTCGCGAAGACTGGATACGAAGCGCTGCAGAAGAATCAAGTGATTGCAATCCCCGGCCTCATGAACAACATGATGGTGCTCGGAGGCAAACTGGGTCCGCGGAGCATGACCCGTAGGATCGCCATGACGCTGAACCAATAGCGTCTGGCGCTCTCCCGTTCCAGGGTAACGGCAAAGACCACACCAAGGTGTGCAAGTTGTTCCTTGCGGGCGCTTGTCTGTTGCCACCCCAATCAAGTTGGAGTACTGGCAAAGAAAACGCCCCCGGGTCAGACGCGGCGCGCGCGGCCTCACGGTTTTGGGCCTGTGCTGGCAACCCGGACCGTCCGGAGGGATTGGCGCTTTGCCCCGATGTACATATAATGTCCATGTGCATGAAAGGCGGCCGGAGCAACCCCTATGCCATCGGCAACGGAACGCATCGTCGTTCAGACGACACCGCAGGAAAAGAAGGCGATTGCCGCCAAAGCCAAGAGGCTTGCACTGCCGATATCGGAATTGATGCGGCGGGGCGCCTTTGCCTACGAGTCCAAGGAAAACGACGCAGAGCTAGCGGCGTTAGCCGACGCTGCAAAAGCATCCGCCGTCCGCTCCGGCGCTGCGATTGATCATGCGCTTTCGTTTATCGAGGCCAGCAACAAGCGCATCGCAGCTCTCGAAGCCAAAGCGATCGCTAAAGCGGCGCGAAAGGCCGCGTAATGAGCCTACCGGAAAAGATCTGGGATGCGCTCTCGGCGATGATCAAGCTCGAGGACAAGGTCTCCCGCCAGGCGGAGGCAATGAAGTTGCAGCAGCAAAAGATCGAAGAGCTCACCGGCCGCGTCATCCGCTTGGAGGCTCAACTCGAACTGCTCGTGGGTTCGGCCATGGTCAAGCGGCTCAAGGGCAACTGACCACTCAAAAAAGGCAAGCAGCCCGAGCGTTAGCCTGCGTGAAAGGCTCTTGCGCCTTCACGGCAAGGCGCCGCGGGCCGCGTCGCACCTACAGGCGAATCCAGGTGGTTTTTAGCTCGGTGTACTTTTCCAGGGCGTGCAATGACTTGTCGCGGCCATTGCCGCTTTGCTTGTAGCCGCCAAAGGGAACGGTGATATCGTCCTCGTCATACTGGTTCACGTGTACCGTACCGGCGCGCAATCCGCGTGCGACCCGGTGTGCACGTGCAAGATTGGTCGTCCACACAGCGGCCTGTAAACCATAGGTGCTGGCATTGGCGCGTGCCAGCGCTTCTTCTTCCGTCCGGAACCGGATCACCGACAGCACGGGACCGAAGATTTCCTCCCGAGCGATTGTCATTTCATTTCCAACGTGATCGAAGACCGTCGGTGCGATATAGCATCCGCCCTGCAGTGGGTGCACGCGCTCACCGCCCGTCAGAATTCGCGCACCTTCCTTGCGACCGGCCTCGATGTAGCGCAGCACGGTTCCCACCTGACCCTCGTCGACCAGCGCGCCCATAGGCGTATCGGGCATCAAAGGGTTGCCCGGCGCCCACTCTCTGGATTGCGCCACAATGCGAGCAACAAAGTCGTCAGCGATGGATTCTTCTACCAAAAGACGAGTCGGTGCATTGCACGACTCGCCTTGATTGTAAAAAACGCCGGTCGCTGCCGTGACAGCGGCGCGGTCCAGATCATCGAAATCGGCAAACACGATATTGGCCGACTTGCCACCGAGTTCGTTAAACACGCGCTTTAAGTTGGAGCGCCCCGCGTACTCGAGCATGCGCCGGCCAACCCGCGTTGAGCCGGTAAAGCCCACGGCGTCGACATCCATATGCAGGGCAAGCGCCTCGCCAGCCTCGGGTCCAAGACCCGGGACAACATTCAAGACCCCTTCGGGCAAGCCGGCCTCTAGCGCCAATTCGCCCAAGCGCAGCGCCGTAAAGGGTGATTTTTCCGAGGGCTTTAGCACCACGCTGTTTCCCGCTGCTAAAGCGGGACCCAGCTTCCATGCGGCCATGAGCATGGGATAGTTCCAGGGAACGATGGCGCCAATGACCCCCATCGGTTCGCGCGTGATCATGGCGACCGCGCCTGGGCCAGTGGGTGCGATCTCACCATAGACCTTATCTACCGCCTCGGCATACCACTGGATGCAGCGCGCGGCCGCGGGCACATCCACCGCCATGCTGTCGCGGATGGGTTTGCCAACGTCCAGCGTCTCCATGAGCGCCAATTCTTCACGCGCCGCTAGCATGGCTTCCGCGAAACGCCGAAGCACCTTTTTGCGAGCGACCGGTGGCTGCAGCGCCCAGCGACCATCTTCAAAAGCGTTCCTTGCGCTGCGCACCGCGGCGTCGATATCCGGAGCCTGGCCGCGGGCGACCATGGCTAGAACCCGGCCATCGATCGGCGAGCGTTTTTCAAATGTATCTGCAGTAGCGCTGGGCACGCGATGCCCATCAATCAGTGCTCGGCCATCGATCCGCAGCTGGTTGGATCGTTCCTGCCAGTCGACGGCAGCTTGCGTTTTCGTCTTCATGCGACCCCCTTGATCATTCTTGCTTTGCTTGCGGCGACTGCGGCCGCGCGGGCTCGCCCGCCTGCAAAGTGCCAACTGCATAGACCTTTCGAACGCGCGTCAGGTTCTCCCAAACGCCGGTAAATCCGCCGGGCACCACAAAGGTCGCGCCCGGTGCAAACTCCTGTGCCCTGCCCTCGGCGTCGGTCAGCCGTACCCGGCCCTCGATGATGGTGCACAGTTCTTCTTCTCGCGGGCCATATTGCACGTGCCAAGAACCGATCTCGCCCTGCCAGATGCCCGCATGAAACTGCCCCGTAGGGTCGCTGTAGTGATTCCACGTTATCTGCTGTGGATCGCCCGAAATGATTCGTTCGGCAGCAGGCCGCGAGGCCTCGGGCACGGTCATCTGCTGCGCAAAGCTGATGACCTGTGAGCGTGTTCGATCGCCTTTTGCGTCCGAAGTCATTGCGCCGTCGCCGCCAATATGGCCTCACGATACGCTGCCGCCTGCGCCTGCGCACGGCGGCGCTCCTGACGCACCAAAACGAAACTTGCGATCGTGACCCCGATTCCGACCAGCAAAACGGTGATGGTTGCAACCGCGTTAACGGTGGGGTCAAGTCCCAGCCGGGCACGCGAGAAAATCAGTACCGGCAGCGTTGTCGATCCCGGAGCGTTAAGAAACTGCGTCGTGACCACGTCGTCCAGCGAGATCGTAAAAGTCAACAGCCATGCCGCAGCCAGCGACTGCGAAATTGCCGGCAAGGTTACCAAGTAAAAGACCTGAAAGGGGCGACAACCCAGGTTCATCGCCGCCTCTTCCGTCGAGCGATCGACCGTCGATAAGCGCGCCTGAATGACGACCGCCGCGTACGCGGTGCAAATCGAGGTGTGCCCGATCCACACGGTCAACAGCCCGCGCAGCGACAGGCCTCCGAATAGCCGCTCGCACGCGACAAAAAACAGGAGCAAGGACAAACCGGTGATGACCTCGGGGACCACCAGCGGAGCGTTAATGTGCGCGATAAATGCCGTGCGTCCGACAAAGCGCTGGTAGCGCACAATCGCAAAGGCCGCCAATGTGCCCAGTATCACCGCGGCGCTCGCCGCGGCAAATGCGACTTTCAGCGAAATTCCCACCGCCGAAATGATTTGGTCGTCGGTAAAGATTGCGTAATACCAGCGTAGGGAAAAGCGCGTCCAAAGACTGGCCATCTTTGATTCATTAAAGGAGAAAACGATCAGCGTTACGATTGGTAGATACAAAAAAACGTACCCGGCGATCAGCCAGTACCGCCCCAGGCGCCCAATCATCGCAGCCTCGTATCGTGCTGGTAGCGATTAAACAGCACGAGCGGCAAGAGAATCAGCCCGACCATGCTCACCGCGACGGCCGCGGCCATCGGCCAGTCGACGTTGTTGAAAAATTCATCCCACAGTACACGCGCGATCATCAGCGTCCGTGGCCCCCCAAGCAGCTCCGGTATCACGTACTCGCCGACCGTAGGGATGAATACCAGCATCGAACCGGCAATGATTCCGGCCTTTGACAGCGGCACCGTGATCAGCCAAAAGGCCTTCGAGGGGGTCGCACCCAGGTTTCCCGCAGCCTCGAGCAAACTCGGGTCAGCCTTTACCAAGGTTCCGTACAAAGGCAGGATCATGAACGGCAGGTAGGTGTACACCATGCCGATCGTCATGGAAAAGGGCGTGTACATCATCTTGATGGGGTCATCGATCCAGTGCAGCCACAGCAGCAGATTGTTGAACACGCCATGGTCGTCAAGCAGTCCCTTCCACGCGTAGATGCGCAGCAAGTAGGAGGTCCAAAATGGAAGCGACACGAGCATGACCAAGATCGGCCGCAGCGTCGGTCGGGCGCGGCTCATGAAATACGCGAAGGGATAGCCGATGAAAAGACAGATCACGGTCGTGATGGCCGCAAACCGGATCGAAGAAATATAAGTGTCTAGATAGATCGGATCGCTTGCGAGGAACAGGTAATCGGCGAGTTTCAAGCGCAGCGTCAGTGTCCCGTCGGCGAAGTCAAACAAGTTCTTAAACCCCACTCCCTCGGTTTCCGAAACGCTGATTTTCAGAACGACAAAAAATGGCAGGGAAAAGAACAGCAGCAAGAACAGGTACGGAACGCCGATGACGAACTTACGGCCCCAATTGCGGGGCAACCAGCGTAGCAGCAGGCTTCGTCCCTCGCTCGCCACACTCCCGCGGCTGTGGGCAACCGCTACCGCATCGCTCATGGTTGCCTTCGCGCCCCGGTCAGTTGATCAGCACGACAAGAGCGTCGGGACTGCATGAGGCATACACCTGTGTGCCCACCGTGATCGCCTGTCCATGGCGCTCTGCGTTCGGCACGGACACTTGTAAGCGCGTGCCATCGCGCAGCGCAACGCGGTACAGCGAGGTCGCGCCGAAGTAGGCGCTTTCCACCACATTGCCCTGCAGACAGTTGACATCGGTGCGCGCTGGCGCTCGCGTGTCGATCTCGATCTTTTCCGGTCGCAACGCCACGCTCAAGCGCTGCCCCTTCACGCCCGTGATTCCGTGGCCAACGTAAAAGCGCCCCACCGGCGTCTCGATCACGCAATGGTCGACCTCGTCCTCAGTAAGCACCCCGTCAAAAAGGTTGACCGTCCCGATGAAATCCGCGACAAACCGCGAGGTCGGCGTCTCGTAGATCTCCCGCGGCGCTCCCACCTGCACCAGGCGCCCCGCGCTCATCACCGCGATACGATCGGCCATCGTCATGGCCTCCTCCTGGTCATGCGTCACCAGCACGCAGGTAACACCAACTTTTTTGATGATGCTGTGCAGTTCGAACTGCGTCTGCTCGCGCAGCTTGCGATCGAGCGCGCCAAGCGGTTCGTCGAGCAGCAGCAGTCGCGGCTCCAAAGCAAGGCTACGAGCCAATGCGACGCGCTGCTGCTGACCACCCGAGAGCTGATGGGGTTTACGCAAGGCAAAGGGCTTAAGTTGCACCAGCGCAAGCATGCGATCCACCTGGGCAGCGATTTGATCGCGGGGCTGGCCATGGCGCTTGAGTCCAAAAGCGATGTTCTCCCAAACGTTCAAGTGGGGAAACAGCGCATAAGACTGAAACATCATGTTGATCGGGCGCTCGTACGGACGCAAACCCGAGATCTCCTGGCCGTCCAGGTAAATGGAGCCGGTGGTGGGCGTCTCAAAGCCCGCGAGCACGCGCAACAGAGTCGACTTGCCGCAACCCGAAGAGCCAAGCAGGGCAAAGATCTCGCCCTTACGAATTGATATCGTGACATCATCGACCGCGGCGATTTCCCCGAAGCGTTTGGTCAGGCGTTCGACGCGCAAAAATTGCGCATCGTCGACCCCGGGCGGTCCGGACGGAGACGCGGCCGGCGTCACCGTCGCACTGGCAAGGGCGCTCATTCGCCGGTCTTAAATGCAGTAAACAGGCGGGTCCGCACGCGCAGCATGTCGTCCGGAATTGCCTCGGGTGGCGCCACGCGTGCCAGCTCCTCAGGTTTAAAAAATACCGAGCTCGAATTGCGCACATCGGGGTTCAGCAGCTTGTCGGCCGCGCGAACCGGGTTGGCGTGCAGCACCTTGTTGACGATGCCTGCCTGCACCTGCGGTCGGTAAATGTAGCTGATCCACTTGTAGGCGTTCTCGACGTGCGGTGCGTCGACCGGGATCGCCATGGTGTCAAAAAACATGTAAGCGCCGGTTTTGGGAACCAGCGCCACGATCTTTTGCCCGTTATGCGCCTCTTTGGCCCGTTGCCCTGCGATTGCGATATCGCCAGACCAGCCAAAGACGACGCACAGCGACCCATCAGCGAGGCCGTTGATGTAGCCCGAGGAAGAAAATAAGGTGACGTAGGGACGCATCGCCCTGAGCATTTTGGCGGCAGCCTCGTAATCGGCCCGGTCATGGCTAAAGCCGGGGCGTCCAATGTAGTGCAAGGCCGCGGGGAAGACCTCATCACCCGAGTCCAGCAGTGAAAGGCCACAGGACTTCAGACGACTCGCGTATTCAGGTTTAAAGATCAGGTCCCAGGCATTTTCCGGCATGGGCAAAGACCCAAGAGCCGCTTTGACCTTATCGACGTTGATGCCCACGGTCGACAGGCCCCACAACCAGGGCACGACGTAATTGTTTCCAGGGTCGTTGGCCGACACGGCCAGCTCGCCCATCAACCAAGGATCAAGATTTCCGTAGGTCGTGATCTTGCTCTTGTCGAGTTTGAGCAAGAGATGGCCTTCGATCTGCCGCTTGGCCCAATGCGACGAAGGCACGACGATGTCGTAGCCCGTGTGACCTGCGCGCAACTTTGCGTACAGCGCTTCGTTCGAGTCGAAGGTGTCGTAGTTGACTTTGATGCCGGTTTCCTTTTCGAAATCGCGGATGGTGGTATCGCCGATGTAGTCCGACCAGTTGTAGACGTTTAGCACCTTGGAATCGTCGGCCGCCCAAGCCAACGCAGACATCGCGCTCAGGCACGTCAGCAGGGCAGCGCCGCTTGCCCATCGCAGCGCAGGTCGCGCTGCCGCCAAGACGCGCCAGCTGCGAGCCAAGGCCGCCGCGCAACTATCCCCCGACCTCATCCCCATGAATTGCCTCGCTCCTTGCGCAAAGCCGCAATTACACTACACATGCAACAAGAGGTGCTCTCGTTCCCACGAGCTAATCACCTTCATGAATTCATCGTATTCGAGCTCCTTGACGAGCCGGTATACGGTGACAAAGCGCTTGCCAAGAACCTCTGCTAGTTCGGGCGAATCCGAAAGGTTTTGCAACGCGTCCGAGAGGCTGCGGGGCAGTTGACGCTCGCTGTGGTAAGCGCTACCGCCGGATTCTTCCGTGGGCTGGATCTTTTGCGTCATGCCCAGGTAGCCGCACGCCAAGGTTGCAGCCGTCGCGACGTAGGGGTTGGCGTCGGCACCGATCACGCGGTTTTCGACGCGGCGCCCAGCCGGATTGGCGCGCGGTACCCGTATGCCAACGGTGCGATTATCGCGTCCCCACCGAACATTGATCGGTGCTCCGCTACTGCGCACGAGCCGCCGGTAGGAATTCACATAAGGTGCAAAAAAGGCCATCGCCGCGGGCAGGTATTTTTGCAGTCCGCCGATGTAATAGCCGAAGGCCTCGGTCGGGGAGCCATCGGCATTGGAAAAGATATTGCGCCCGGTTTCGCGATCGACCACGCTTTGGTGGATATGCATGGCACTGCCCGGCTCGTTGGACATCGGTTTGGCCATGAAGGTCGCGTACATGTGGTGGCGAAGGGCCGCCTCGCGCAGCGTGCGTTTGAAATAAAAGACCCGATCTGCAAGGTCCAACGGATCGCCATGCAGAAAATTGACTTCCATCTGCCCGGCACCCATCTCGTGGATCAGCGTATCGACCTCCAGCCCCATGACCTCGCACCACTTGTAGATGTCCTCAAAAAGCGGATCAAACTCGTTGACGGCATCGATGCTGTAGTGCTGGCGGCTTGTCTCCGCGCGGCCACTACGCCCAACCGGCGAGGCAAGCGGGATATCCGGATCGGTGTTTTGCGCGATCAGATAAAACTCGAGCTCGGGCGCAACCACGGCAGCCAAGCCTTTATCAAAATACAGCTGCCGAACGTGGCGCAATACGGAGCGCGGCGCAAAGTCGACCAAGCGCCCATCGGCGAAGTAGCAATCGTGAATGATCTGCGCCGTGCGTGCCGGCTCCGGTACCCAAGGAACCATGCACGCCGTCGTGGGGTCGGCCAGCAGCTCCATGTCAAAGTCATTGTCTGAAATGATCTCGGAATATTCCGCAGACTCGGGAGCTTCGCCGGTCACGGTCATGCCCAGCACGGATTCGGCCAGGCGCATGCCACGGTCCTGGGTGAATCGTGTTCGCGGCAGGATCTTGCCCCGCGCTACGCCCGTGAGGTCGGGCACCAAGCATTCAACCTCGTCAACGTGGTTAGCATCAAACCAGCGTTCGAGGTCAGCATGAGAAAAATTGTCACGTATCGCCATAGCAAGGCGCGGCGCATCGTTGCAAGGCCACGCGTCTGTTGAAATAGGGTTGGGTCGGTAGGTTCAGCGCCGGATCGCGTGCGCGCGCGCGACGGACGAATCGGCTGCGATCGAAATTAGAGTTAGATAATGTCCATTTCTTGGTGAGACAAAACATAATCACGCCGCGCGCGGCAGCGTTGACGCCTGAGCGCTGCGGCTGCGCTCGAGCCGGTACGCACGGCAGGCTTCCCCAAATGCGCGGAATATGCGCACCGAAACCGGATTTTCGAGAACCTTCCACTCCGGGTGCCATTGAACGCCGAGCGAAAACCCGGGATGCGCGGCCACTCGCACAGCTTCAATGATGTGATCGGGCGCCACGGCTTCGGCGACCAGACCGGGCGCCAGGATATCGATTCCCTGGCCGTGCAGCGAGTTAACCGTTATTTGGGGCGCACCGACTATGCGTTCAAGCCCGCTGCCGGCCATGATCTGCACTTCGTGTGCCGGCCCGTACTGTTCTTCCAGGTCCGTGCTGTCGGCTTCACGATGATCGCTTTTTCCGGGCACCTCGTGGATCGCCTGGTGCAACGATCCGCCCATCGCGACGTTGACCTCTTGCAATCCGCGGCAGATGGCAAGTAGCGGCATACCGCGCGCGATGGCCATGTGCACCAAGGGCAAGGTCACCGAATCGCGTTCCACATCGAGAGGCAACGCCGGATCGCGAAGATCCTGACCAAAATGCGAGGGGTGCACGTTAGCCGGGGAGCCGGTCAGCAAAATTCCATCGGCCAGCTCCAGGTAGGGTTCAAATTCGCTCGCCCCTCCCGATGGCACTATCAGTGGCAGACACTCGGAACCCAAACGCACGGCATCGGCGTACTTGCGCCCCAACGCGTAGTAAAGGTGACCGCCGATCACTCGGTTGTCACAAGGAATCATGACGTAGGGAAGCGCAAGGGGCGCACTAGCGGCGGTCACGGTACGAGCTCAATTCGGCGTCAAAGGTAGCAGTCGGCAGCCGTAGCCAATGCCCACCGGCTTGATTGGCCGCGGCAACGCCTCGGTCCTATTCCTATATCTGGACGGACCATGGGTATTGTAACAGGACCGCCTTTTGAGCCCGAGGGCTTGTCCCCGCTATAGAACTGGTCCTCGCTGGTTGCAGCAAGTGGCGCTGGACAGCGGTCGCTTGGGCCCCAAAAATGCCCTTCATCGCTTTTGCGCCCACCTCCCATGCTTGCCTCCGAAGACCAGCTGACACGCAACTCGTATTACCTGGCCACGGCGCAGCTGCACCCGGGCTATGAGCCGCTGCAAGGTTCGCACTCCTGTGACGTATGCGTCGTCGGGGCTGGCTTGGCGGGATTATCGGCCGCAATCGAGCTGCGTCGTGCAGGCTTTGAGGTTGTTGTGCTTGAGGCCGCGCACGTAGGCTGGGGTGCTTCGGGGCGAAACGGTGGCCAAGTGCTCAGTGGCCTTGCCTGCGACATGTCGGTCGTGCGGCGCCACCTGGGCTCGGACGCAGCGCGTGCAATCTGGGACATGACCGTCGAGGCGGTAGAACTCGTTGGGCAGCGTCGCCGCGAATTTGCCATCGACTGCCAATGGCAAGACGGCTTTATCGCAGCGGCCATTGGACCTCGCAGAGCGCGGGAGCTGCACGGCTGGGTGGAGGAACTCGAGCGCGATTACCGCTACGGCGGCATGCAGCTAATTGATCGCGCCCATGTCCATCAGTGGATCGATTCGCAGCGCTACGAGGCGCTCGCATTTGATCCGCGCGGAGGTCATCTGCACCCGCTGCGCTACACGCAGGGCTTGGCACATGCTGCTGCAGGGCTCGGGGTTCGCATCCACGAGCAATCGCGCGCGATCAAGCTCGATCGAGGCGCTGGGCCCGTCGTCTACACCGAAGGCGGTGCGCTGCGTTGCCGCTACGTGCTGCTGGCCGGAAACGTCTATTTGGAAGACCTTGCGCCCGAACTAAGCAAGCGCATCATGCCCGTGGGCACTTTCATCGCCGCTAGCGCGCCGCTGGATGCCGATCGGGCGCGCGCGCTGATCCCGAGCCGAGCTTGCGTCAGCGACACGCAGTTTGTGCTCGATTACTTTCGCCTCTCGTCCGACAATCGCATGCTGTTTGGCGGCCGAGTGAGCTACTCGACGGTCGTGCCCCGAAACTTGGCGTTTGCGATGCGACGGCGCATGCTGGGCGTGTTTCCTCAATTGCAAGACGTGTCGATTCAATATTCATGGGGCGGCTTTGTCGACATCACGATGAACCGTGCGCCGGATTTTGGCCGCATCGCTCCCAATATCTACTACGTGCAGGGCTTTTCCGGACATGGCTTGGCACTAAGCGGCCTTGCCGGCAAGCTTGCCGCCGAGGCGATCAGCGGGAGCGCCGCGCGCTTTGACTTGTTTGCGCGCATGCCACATCGTATTTTTCCGGGTGGCAAAGCCTTGCGCATGCCCGCGCTGATCCTGGCAACGGCCTGGTTTCGCCTGCGCGACTTGCTAAGTTGATTTCCGACACCGTGCCAGCTTGGCCGGCGTGTGCGCTCCGGGGCGATCAGAGCCAGCCACGGGCTGCAAGATCGTCCAAGGTCTGGTCCAGGCAGCCTCGTATCAGGCCAATCATTTCGTCGATCTGTGTGCGCGTGATCACCAGCGGTGGGGCGATGATCATGCGGTCTCCAACCGCACGCATAATGACCCCATTGCGGAACATGTAGCCGCGGCAGATCATGCCCACGCCAAGATCCTCGGCGAAGGTCTGCACGGGATTCTTGCGCTTGACCAGCACAAGGCCGGCAACCAGACCGCAAGTTTCCGCTAAACCCACGAGCGGGTGGTCGGCCAAGGCCTCGAAGCGCTGTTGCAGATACGGCCCGGTATCTTCGCGCACCTTGTCAACAAGCCGCTCGCGCTGAAGTATTGCGAGGTTCTCGAGGGCTACCGCGCAGGCCACGGGGTGTCCGCTGTAGGTAAATCCGTGATGAAACTCTCCTCCCCGTTCGATCAGAGCGCGCGCCACACGTTCGCCAACCAGTACCCCGCCCAGCGGCACGTAACCGGACGTCACGCCCTTGGCGAAGGTCATCAGGTCTGGCCGCGCGCCCATGCGCTGCGCACCAAACCAATGGCCCAGACGGCCGAAGCCGCAAATCACCTCGTCGGAGACAAGCAACACGCCGTATTGATCGCATATGCGCTGCACTTCGGGCCAATAAGTGCTGGGGGGAATGATGACGCCGCCGGCGCCTTGCACCGGCTCGCCGATAAATGCGGCGACGCGTTCAGGACCCAGTTCGAGAATCTTTTCCTCAAGACGACGCGCGGCAACGATGCCGTATTCCTCGATTGGCAACCTGCCGCCATTTGCAAAGTGGTACGGTTGCTCGATGTGAACGATGTTCGGAATCGGCAGATCACCTTGTGCATGCATGCCTTTCATGCCACCGAGTGACGCGGCCGCGACCGTGCTGCCGTGGTAGGCGTTGTGGCGGCTGATAATTACTTTGCGTTGGGACTGACCCTCGATGTCCCAATAACGGCGCACCATGCGCACGACCGTGTCATTGGCTTCGGAGCCCGAATCCGCGTAAAAGACGTGCGCAAAACCCGGCGGCGCCAGCTCGACCAGCGCGCTGGCAAGCTTGATAGCCGGCACGTTGACCGTATTAAAAAAACTGTTGTAGAAGGGCAGCTCCAGCATCTGCCGATATGCCGCGTCGGCAAGTTCCTTGCGACCGTAGCCAACGTTCACGCACCAAAGACCAGACATCCCATCGAGAATGCGCTTGCCCTCCGAGTCCCAGATGTAAATTCCCTCACCACGCACGATCACGCGGGCACCGTGCGCCGCCAGCGCCTTGTGATCGGTAAATGGGTGCAAGTAATGCGCGCTGTCTTCTTGCTGGAGCGCGGCCGTGTCGTAGTCGTGTGGCTCTTCCGCTCCACCTGGCTTGGCCATCATGCGGTCTTCCTTCGTCGTCAAACGTGCAGCAGCAGGTATTCGCGCTCCCACGGACTGATTACCTTCATAAATTCGGCGTACTCCAGTTCCTTAACCGAGGTGTAGACGTTAATGAACGCTTGCCCGAGCGTCTTGTGCAGCGGCTTGCTATGGCGCAGCTCACTGAGGGCTTCCGATATGCTGCGCGGCAGCTCGTAATCCAGCGCGTATGCACTGCCGGTACTTTCTGGCGTGGGCTCGAGTCGCTCCTCGATTCCGAGCCAGCCGCAGGCCAACGTGATGGCGATCGACAGGTAGGGGTTGGCGTCGGCACCGATGACCCTGTTTTCCACGCGACGATTCTCGGGCGTAGAGCCCGGTATGCGAAATCCCACGGTGCGGTTGTCGTGTCCCCATTGCACGTTAATCGGGGCTGCGCCATGGCGCACGATGCGCCGGTACGAGTTAACGTACGGCGCCACCAGCGCCATGCATGCGGGCATGTACTTTTGCAAACCGGCCAAGTAATGATTGAAGATCGCTGAGGCACTACCATCGGGATTGGAAAAGATGTTGCGCCCCGTCCGCACATCGATAAGGCTTTGGTGGATATGCATGGCCGAACCAGGTTCGCCTTCCATGGGCTTGGCCATGAACGTCGCATACATGCCGTGGCGCAGCGCGGTCTCCCGCATCGTGCGCTTGAAGTAAAACGTCTGATCGGCCAGCTGCAGCGGATCGCCGTGAAAGAAATTTATTTCCATCTGTCCGGCACCCACTTCGTGGATCAGCGTGTCGACATCGAGCTCCATCGCCTTGCAGTAGTCGTAGACGTCCTCGAAGAGCGGGTCGAATTCGTTGACCGCGTCGATGCTGTACGCACGCCGCACGGTTTCGGCGCGTCCGCTGCGTCCCACCGGTGGCGTCAGCGGCATGTTCGGGTCGGCATTTTTGGCAACGAGGTAAAACTCGAGCTCCGGTGCAACCACCGGCGCCCAGCCTTTTTCGGTATACATCGAGATCACTTTGCGCAGCACCGATCGCGGAGCGAACTCGGCAGTGCTGCCATCGCTGCGAAACGCGTCGTGGATGACCTGGGCCGTCGGATCCGTCGCCCAAGGTACGACACAAACGGTCGTCGGATCCGGTCGCAATACCAGGTCATGATCGATGGCCGCGATAACGGCGCGGTAGTGCGGATCGGAGCCCGGACGATCACCATTGATGGTCATCGCAAGGATGTCCTCCGGAACCCGCATGCCCCGATCTTCGGTGAATTTCTCGCGCGGCAAGATCTTGCCCCTCGCGACCCCGGCAAGGTCTGGCACCAAGCATTCGATTTCGCTAATGCGATTTTGATCGAGCCAGCGCTCTAAATCCTTTTCAGTAAAACTGCTGCGCGCAACAAAGCTGTTCATTTGCAATCTCCACGCAGGCAACCGCAGTATGTCGTTGTGTTCGGCCGCACACGCTGCTCGAAGGCGCCCCGCACCCTAGGCCGCCCAGACCGCCGCGTTCGCGGGGGGTCGGTCCCTATTTCGACGAGCCCCGCTTTGGCTAGGCTCGTTTCAAGAAGCGTCGTCGTCGAACGTCGCGCTGTGCGCGCATCTGCGGCTGCATCAGCCCAGTTTCGCGCTGCGGCGCGTGGCCTAGAGGAGCGGATGCGCCAAGCACCATCATGCAAGGGCGCGACATAAGGGACGCGGCGAGAAACGGCATGGCAAAGACTCCGGCGCTTGGCCCCACGGCCGGCCATGACAGCGCCGGCGCGGGCCGCACCCAGGCGGCGCAGGCTACAAGCACGCATCCGGATCACGAATTCCAGGACCTGCGTTAGCTGCAGTGTATCTGGAATTGGTATTGCCGTCAGATCCAGTATCCTTGTTCCAATGGGACCAGTTCTTTTCTCCCGGGTGTCCGATTGGCCGGATCCTTGAGCCTTCATGCGCCAGGCAACGCCGACCTACGAACTGCTGCGAGCCGCATTTGCTGACGCCGATTCTGGTCTGCCGCGCTACCGCATGCTGTACCAGGCCATACGCGATTCAATCATCGGCCAGCAGCTGCCACCAGGCACTCGGCTGCCGTCCACGCGCGAACTGGCCCGCGAGCTCGGTCTTTCGCGCAACACGGTTTTGTCGACTTTCGAAGGTCTGTTGGCCGAGGGTTTCATCAGCGCTCGTGCGGGCAGCGGAACCTTTGTCGCTCAGGGCGCAGCCGCCCCGGCAGCAAGGGGCACGAGCACGACAAGCAGCGTTAGCGAACGATCGACCGTGACGTCGGGCGCGCCTGCGCTATCGAAACGCGGCGCGCGCCTTGCCCAATTTCGCGGCGGCAGCCGTTTTGAGATTCAGCCACTGAGCGGAGCAGAGCTCGATTTCACTCTTTTCCCTATCAAGTTGTGGCAGCGTCTGCAAAGCCGCCAGTTGCGTACGGCGCGACCTGAAATGCTCGACTACGCCGACAACGGTGGGCATGCCCCGCTGCGCAGCGCGATCGCCGATTATGTGCGCGTATCGCGCGCCGTACGAGTCGATGCCGAGCAGGTGATCATCACTGCAGGCACGCAACACTCCCTAGACCTTTGCGCCCAACTGCTGGCCGATGCGGAAGACAATGTGTGGGTCGAAGATCCGTGTTACTGGGGCGCGCGCTGCATCTTCGAGTCCTGTGATCTGCGCATCGAGCCTGTGGCAGTAGATGCCGACGGCATGAACCTAGCGGCAGCCCCCAGCGCAAGCCGGCCCAAGCTGATCTACCTGACGCCCTCGAACCAGTATCCAACTGGGGTTGCGATGAGCCTTGCACGGCGTCGCGCGGTTCTCGAATTGGCCTGCCGCGAACGTGCATGGATACTGGAAGATGACTATGACAGCGAACTGCGCTATAGCGGCAGACCCCTGGCCTCGCTTCAGGGCCTGGACACTGAGCAGCGCGTCGTCTATCTGGGAACCTTCTCCAAGGTACTCTACCCTGGTATCAAAATCGGTTATCTGGTTGTGCCCTCGCCGCTCGTGCAGTCGTTTCGTAGCGCGCTGTACGATCTGCAGCGCCCTGGTCAGTTGACCTTGCAAGGAGCGCTGGCCGAATTCATGGAGCGCGGATATTTCGCTACGCACCTTCGGCGTTTGCGCCAGGCCTACGCGCAAACCCGAGCGCTTTTGATCGATGCGCTGGCGCCGGCTCTGGGCAAGAGTGCGTGGATCTCATCGCAAAGCGCCGGGCTGCACCTCGTAATCCGCTTACCGGACCAATGCAACGACCAGCTGCTGGCTGAATTGGCCGCCACCAAGGGCGTTCGGGTAAGCGCGCTCTCCAGCTATTACGTCGGAGCGTCGCACACCGCCGGTCTGGTGGTTGGCTATGGTTATGCACCTTCTGCTGCGGTCGAGCGCTGCGGGCGCACTCTGGCGCACTTGTTGCGCGCTTCGCTTTAGCCTGGCGCTGCCCCGCAAAGTGTCTGGGCGCCAAAGGCAGCGTTCGGAGCATCGCGCCTTGGGCTGGAGTCTGTCGACCAGCGCCATGCACAAATGCACAGCTTGCGCTCGCCCTTTTGCCTTGCCACGTTGCGCTGCGACGTGCGCCGCACTGACGCGGGCCACAGTTGGCGCTTGCCAATTGGGCAAAGTGCCGCCAATTTTTCAAAGTTTTGCGCATACTGTGCGCGTGTGCCCTTATTTGGCGGGCGGAGACATCCATGCTTATTGGCGTTCCCAAGGAAATTAAGGTCCACGAATATCGGGTCGGCTTGACGCCCGCCGCGGTTCGCGAGGCGGTTCATCATGGCCATTCGGTGCTGGTCCAAGCCGGTGCAGGCCTTGGAATCGGTTGCGATGACCAGACCTATCGCGCTGCCGGGGCGCAGATCGCTCCCGATGCCGGGACCGTATTCGCCGCCGCGCAGATGATCGTCAAGGTGAAGGAACCCCAGCCCGAGGAATGCCAAATGCTGCGGCGCTCGCAACTATTGTTCACGTACCTGCACCTGGCGCCGGATCCGCAGCAAACCGAATTGCTGCAACGCTCCGGCTGCACAGCCATCGGTTACGAAACAATCACCGATGATCGCGGCGGATTACCGCTACTTGCGCCGATGAGCGAGGTGGCCGGACGCATGGCTATACAAGTCGGTGCCGTTGCCCTGCAAAAAAGCCACGAGGGTCGCGGCGTGCTATTGGGCGGTGTGCCCGGCGTTGCGCCGGGCAAGGTCACGATCATCGGCGGTGGCGTCGTCGGGTCCAACGCGGCGAAGATGGCCATCGGCCTGGGGGCCGATGTCACGGTACTCGACCGCTCGTTGCCACGCCTGCAGGCGCTTGATGACATCTTCCTGGGGCGGCTGCGCACCGAGTTTGCTTCCATCGACGCAACGGAACAAGCGGTCTATGACGCGGACCTGGTCATCGGCGCGGTGCTGATACCGGGAGCGGCCGCTCCCAAGCTGATCAAGCGCGCGCAACTTACAAACATGAAACCTGGTGCGGTAATTGTCGACGTCTCCATCGACCAAGGCGGTTGTTTCGAAAGCTCACACGCCACTACGCACGCCAATCCGATCTATGTCCTTGACGGAATTGTTCACTACTGCGTGGCGAACATGCCCGGGGCCGTAGCCCGCACTTCCACGTTTGCACTGAACAATGCGACCTTGCCCTTCACTCTTGCTCTGGCCGAGAAGGGTTGGAAAAAAGCCTGTATGGACGATCGCCATTTGCGTGCCGGATTGCAGGTTCATGACGGTCTGCTCACGCATCAGGCGGTTGCAGCCGCTCTTGGCAAGGACTACACCCCGGCCGAATCGGTGCTGGACGAAGACACTGTCGGTGGCTGAAGCAGCTGCTGCGCGGAAACGCGGTCGGCATACAAAAGCAACTGCGCCAAGGGATTGCGTGCGGCGGCAAAACCGACGAGTAAAACCTCTCGCGCAAGCAAGGTCAGCGCATCGCTTAACTCCCACGATCCAACAAATAATGCAAAAAGCCGGTCGCGGCGCGGACCCATCGCGTAGATCAACGCAGGACTGAAAGCGCCGGGTGCACCCTCGGGGCTACGGTCGATGGCACGAAAAAGTGCGGTCCAACCGATGTTGTGCATCAAGCCTGCCAGATAGCTTTCGAAGGGATCGAGCCCTGCGCTGGTCGCCTGCTGTAAGCACAAACTGGCCTTGAGCTCCGATTGCTGCCAAAGGCGCTGCGTGGCGCGCGCCAACAAGGGGTCGGCCTGCGCATCGAAGATCGGCTTAAGCAGCACTCGCGCAATCGCCTGGCGCAAACCCTCGGTTCCGAGCCGGGATATTGCCTGCATGAGGTCGGCGACCGGAGTGTCGGCACGATGGCCCACCGTGTTGGCAAGACGAATCACCTCGAC
>Ga0187780_10000483_pt1 | contig 29920 bp, 32 predicted proteins | sample 1015_Q2_SP10_20__FD_132429 | JGI IMG/M metagenome (GOLD analysis project Ga0187780, IMG submission 132429) | Tropical peat soil microbial communities from peatlands in Department of Meta, Colombia - 1015_Q2_SP10_20_MG | ecosystem: Environmental > Terrestrial > Soil > Wetlands > Peat | place...
AGGCACGAACACTACAGCCATCTCAGGACTGTGCGAGCATGGACTTTCCTCAACAACGTCAAGCGTTGCAGCGATTACCCGAACATATTGAAATGAACATTTCTTAGTATAGTAAATTCTACTTAATAATGCAATCTTTTTTAGAAAGAAAGTTTACTTAAATTATTCATACAATTTACTTCCAAACACATGTTTTTCTAAGTTCGATAGTCTTTTTAAAACATCAGTGTTTGTATTAGTGAAAGGTGTAGCATTACTTTTTTGATCATCTAAAAGTTTTTTATACTTTGTATTTTCTTGTTGTAAGGAAACGATTTGATTCTGAAATGCTTCATAATCTTTTATAATAACATCTAAAAATTTATCAACTTCTTCTTGGCTATAACCACGCATTGTCGTTTTAAATTCTTGGTGTAGAATGTCTTTTATCGTAAGTTGTACTTTTTTAGTATCCATTTATTTCACCCCAAAACATTAGAAATATTTATAGTCTATTTTTTCAAAGTCTATATGAATTGTCAATTATCTATAACATGATAATCGAATTAGATTTTAATCATACATCGTTTCTTCATCAACAATAGCTTGTAGTTCATCAAAAGTTAATTGCATTAATTGGTAATTTCCTATTTCACATTTTTTTTTAGCAATGTCATACATATACTTTGGTGTGCCTTCTTTTTCAGGATCATAAAATAATAAACAAGCGTCACTTTTTTCAATTAAGAATACATTTTTTGCCATTAACTGTTGTGGTGATTCATATGGCTTTCTTGAAATGGAATCAACATGATCTGCAAGCATAAGAATTTCTTCATAATACAATTTATTTTGTTCATTCCAATTTTGCTCTTGATTTTCATAAGGCGTAAAAATTCCTAAATGAAGAGTTGGAAAAATTTCTTGTAATTTTTGAACTACCTCAGCAGCCCATAATTCTGTACCAAGTTGTCCAGAAATGATAACCCACTCTAGTCCTTCTTCTATTAATGGTACAACCCTTTTTAATATCGCTTTTTGTATGTATTGTACTGCCTTGTGATTATTAGAGAATATCCCTAACTCTGATGACTTATATCCAGATATTGTTAATATTTTCATTATGATGCTCCAATTAATTGAAAGGAAGAATCTTTTCGATAAGATTCTTCCACATGATTTTGATTTGCATTTTTATTAATTTTAAATTGCTTATTAATTGATGGAAGCTATTTGAAAAATAGTAAATAATATGTTTTAAATATTACTTACGTAAAAATGCTATAACATTTACATCATCGGCATTGTTCCTGGCATTCCACCCATTGGCATTGTTCCTGGCATTCCACCCATTGGCATCATTCCCGGCATTCCTGGTCCTCCATATGGCGTAGCAACTGGTCCAAAACCTGGTCCAAAACCTGGTCCTCCACCTGGAAATCCTCCGACAAACATTGGTGGATGATTTACTGCTGGTAACGGTTGTACGTTACTTACGAAAGATGTTGAATGTGGGAAATAGTTTTCAGGTTGAATTAAATTATGCGATACGATTGTTTCATGCGATGGAAACACATTAGGCACTATTGTTGTTGTAAATACATGCTCTACACAGTTTTGCATAGGATGGACAACTGCTGGTAATACATGTGCAGGTCCATAAGGTAAGCAATGATGAAACATAAAATCTTCTCCTCTCCTACTTAATAAAAAATCTTTACATCAACAGTCTATGTAGAAGAAAAAAAGGCGTTCATTATACATGCCTACTTTAACTAGGATAATATTACATATAGGGCTTGTTTAAAGCTTGTAAATAAAACTGTAATTAACATTAACGTAATAAAAAACAAATACAATATGGTGTTTTTCAACTATGTTCTCTCCATTGTCCTATTATTTCATAAAAATTATTGTAAATGGTTTTTCTTAAAGAAACAATAAGAAGAATAAAATAAATTCAAATAATCTTTTAATATACATTTAAACTTTTCAAACGATATGGTAAAAATTGATTGTCCCCTCAGAAATCATAAAAATTCTTTCTTTTAATAGATTTTATGACTGTTTTTCTCCTTATAAAAATCCTAAAAAAGACAATACAATCAGAGTTTAGTTTATTTTCATCTGTTTGTATTGTCTATAAATTATGATTTACTAAATTTTACTTTTATTTCCATTGATAGCTCACACTACTTAAATAAAAAGCCAACTTGCTTAAACAAACCACCTACTTGATTCATCGTATTCATAAACTGCCCAGCTGTATTCATCATTTTCGACACATCATACATACCATTATCATTTTTAAATTGATTAAAAATTGATGTAAATTGATTTTGTTGTGAATTGTTCCCGTTTCCCCCCTTTGGATTTGTAGGATATGGTTTATAAGGACCCTGCATCATTGGTTCTACAAATGGACCCATTTGTGGATGAGGTTGAAATGGAAAGGGCTGTTGTTGAAAAGGAAATTGTTGCATTTGTTGAGGCAATTGTTGATTTTGATAGATCTGTTGGTCTTCAAATAAATTCTGCTGATTAGGTGACATAGATTGTCCTTGAATTGTCTGAGGAATAAATCCGTTTTGCGATTGGGGCATTGAATGTATTTGTTGCATACTATTTTGATATTCTGGAACTTCCCCAAAGAAATTTTGATTAGGTTGTAACGCATTATTCATTCCGTTAAATTGGTTTGGATTACTTTGGACTGATTGTATTGGTGGAATAGGCTGAATAACATTCTCATATCTTTGAATTGGTAAATAGTTAGTATTCATTGTAAATGGATATGGATTATTATAAAGATTTGGTTGGAATTGTATGCTATTAGAAGGATATAAATTTCTAGGAACATAATTATTATAATACATTTTAATTCCTCCAAATTTCTAATCTACAGTATTTGTATGTAAACAGAGCCCAATCTGTGACTTTTTTTATCTGCTCTTTTCTAAAAGATTGTTGCTTTCGAGATTTGGAAATACAGAAGTTGATTAGGGAGGGAGGTGCGAGACTGAGAACAGGAACTAGGGGAAAGGGATTAGAGAACAAGGAAAGGCTCATCCCACGCCCCGCAAAAAGGGCGCATGCATGAGAGTTGTAATCAACTATCTCATACTAAAATAGCAACAATGTATACGGGAAATGTCATTTTCTGTCGGAAGTCTTAATTTTATAAAAAATTTAAAATACAAAAAATTATGATACATTAAAAGTGTAAGGACCGAATAAATCTTGCTTCAAATGATGTACGAAAAAACGTATTTTGGAGGGATTATAAGTGACATTAGAGGAACTACGTGTAAAATTTTTAGATGTAAAAAGTTACGAGCCTGTTAATCTTAATCAATTAATGGATTTTCTTCAGTATTTCTATATTAAAGGAGAAATATCAGTCAATAACTACCGAACTTTAATTCAAACTTTGGAATCGTCGGGCGCAAGCAAACCAGCTTACATATCAGAAATAAGCCAAAATGTAGAAATTTTTTAACACAATAAATATAAGAGGTTATCTTTTGGTCAACTTACCAAAAGATAACCTCTTTTTTCAAAATGCTAAATTTAGATTTATAGGTGTGCGAATCCAATTCCCACCATCTTTTACTTGATTGATCTTTTTTTCGAAATGATGGAGATGCATTGTAGTGAGTTGTATTTGTTGTAATAAGCTTGAATTTTCATTCACAATCATTTGATTTACCTTCAACGATAATGTATGTTCAATTAACTCAATTTCATTTAATAATTCATCAATCACATTACAAATTGAATCTTTTTGAATCATATCCATTTTCCCATCTCCTCTCACTCTTAATTATTCATATTCTTTTTTTCATCTCACTTTCCTTCCCTAGTGACAAAACTAGTACATTTTCGCTAAACAAAGTGTTTTTTCTCATCAAGTTAAAAAATTTCGACATAAACTTAATATATTCTAATTTAATATTCATTAATGATAATTAATTTTAATCATACATTCAATTCTAAAACCTTACATATTACTGATTCCTTTAAGAATAAGTTTCTTAAATTACTATCTATCTTTCTTTCTATTAATTAATTATAATAATTTAGTTTCATAGCGTCTTAGTCTTAAATTGTTTACACACTTAACGACATTTTTTTGATATAATCGAACCGTATGTGGAAATTGGAGCTGGTAAAGTTGACTGTTTTATATCCAAATAGGAAGAAATCAAATTTCAATAATGCGAATGAGGATAAATCAAAAATAGGTAATACTTATAGTAACAGAGGTATGTCATTAGAAGACGATCTTAACTTAACCAACTTGTATTACTTATCAAATGGAATTGCAAACATTCACAAAAAACCAACACCCATTCAAATCGTGAAAGTTGATTATCCTAAAAGAAGTGCCGCCGTTATAAGAGAGGCTTATTTTAAACAACCTTCTACGACAGACTATAATGGAATTTATAAAGGAAAATATATTGACTTTGAAGCAAAAGAAACGAATAATAAGTCTAGCTTTCCACTACAAAATTTTCATTCCCATCAAATCAAACATATGCAAAGTGTTATAAAACATGGTGGAATTGCGTTTGTCATCTTAAAATTTTCGATGTATAATGAAATTTATTTTCTAAAGGCTTCAGATATTCTATCATTCTGGGACCGTCAAGAAAGTGGTGGAAGAAAATCAATTTCTAAATCAGAAGTTGAACAAGTAGGGATCCATTTAAATACTAGCTATCCAGATTTTGTTCCTTACTTAAAATGTATTGATGAGCTTTATCAGTTATAAATAATGATCAAGCTCAATTTGAAAGGCAGGAGTATTCTATGTCAGAAAATTATCGTTCACGAGAAGAACGTAAAAAAATGGAGAAACCAACTAGTAATAAACCCAAGAGTAGTTCTCCTAAAAAACGAGAAGGACTTTGGAAAAGAATTACATTAACAATATTAACAATTGCAGTTGTTTGTATACTTGCTGGGATTGGAACTTTTTACTATTTAGTTAGTGATGCTCCAAAACTAGATCCCAAAAAATTACAAGACCCTCTTTCCTCTACAATTTTAGACAAAGATGATAATGTCATTGCTGAAGTTGGTACTGAACAACGAATAAAGGTATCATATAATCAAATTCCAAAAGTGGTAGAAAATGCTTTTATCGATACAGAGGATGTTCGATTTTACCAACATAAAGGTGTAGACGTTCGAAGAATTTTTGGAGCGATTCTAGCCAATGTTACTGGAGGATTCGGTTCTGAGGGTGGTAGTACAATCACTCAACAGGTTGTAAAAAACTCTTTATTATCTAGTAAAAAAACAATTAAACGTAAAGTACAGGAATGGTATTTATCATTCCAACTCGAACAAAAATATTCTAAACAACAGATTTTAGAAATGTATTTAAACAAAGTTTATTTCTCAAATGGCGCAGGTGGCCCTGGAGTTTATGGTATCGCAAAAGCATGTCAAACTTATTTTAATAAAGACTTAAAGGATATTACCCTTCCTGAAGCAGCGATGCTTGCTGGTATGGTTCAAAGTCCAAATAATTACAATCCTGCAACTCATCCACAAGCTGCAGAAAACCGTCGTAATATTGTTTTAGGTCAAATGTTAAAATACGGATCTATTACACAAGAACAATTTGATAAAGCAAAAGCAATTCCAATGAAAAGCTTAGTTCACGTACAACCACGACAGTCACAACCTTACCAAGCATTTATAGATGAGGTTGTTAAAGAAGTTAAACAAGAAACAGGTGCTGATATCTATACTGATGGTTTAACAGTTCATACTACTTTAGATCCAAAAGCACAAAAAGAAGCTGATGATATTACAAATCGAAGCAATGGATTTTATCCAAACAATGATTTCCAAGCTGGTTTTGTTTTAACTGATACAAAAACAGGTGAAATTCGTGCGATTGGAGCAGGTCGTAACGCGGCAAAAGGTGGTTTCAACTATGCAACTGACATTCAACGTCAACCAGGTTCATCAATTAAACCAATTCTAGATTATGGTCCTGCAATTCAATATTTAAAATGGTCAACTTTCCATCAAATCGATGATTCGTCAAACTTCCATTATTCTAACGGGACACCTGTAAATAACTGGGATAAAATAGGCATGGGTCAAATGTCTATTCGTAAAGCACTAATGCTATCTCGTAACGTTCCAGCTATTAAAACACTTCAACAAGTTGGATTAGATAAAGCTAAAGATTTTGCTGATGGTTTAGGAATTCATTTAAATAACATCTATGAATCATATGCAATTGGTGGATTTAATGGTGTATCTCCGTTACAGATGGCTGGTGCATATTCCGCATTTGGTAACGGTGGGGTTTATATTAAACCACATGCAGTTACAAAAGTTATTTTCCAAGACGGTACTGAACAAGACCTTACACCAAAACCAAAGCAAGCTATGAGTGATTATACTGCATATATGATTACTGATATGCTTAGAGATGTTGTATCACCTGGAGGAACTGGTAAATTAGCAAAAGTACCTGGATTAGATATGGCTGGTAAAACTGGTACTACTAACTATGATCCAGAAACTCGTGCTAAATTTGGATTCCCAAGTAATGCAACTAATGATAGCTGGTTTGTTGGCTATACCCCTGATGTTACAGTCTCAGTATGGACTGGATATCCAATAAATAAAAAAGGTGATTACTTAGGTAAATCATCAGCATTGATAGCTAAATATATCGCTAGAGATATGTTAGCAGCAACTGCTGATTACAGTTCTAAGTTTAAACAGCCAAGTTCTGTTGTTGATAATAATGGTGAGTTATATATTAAAGGTGAAAAGATTGACAATTTACCTACACCAAAAACAATAAAAGCACCAAGTCAAGTAACTGCTAACTTCGATCCAGTTACTTCAAACATTAACTTAACATGGAATTATCCAGCAAATTTATTGCCATCAACAACATTTGAAGTTGCTTATGATGTAAATGGACAAAAAGCTACTCCATTATCAATTAAAGATACTCAAACTTCAATTTCTGGTATTATGCCTGGTGATGTTGTTAAAATATCCATTACTGCGAATACACCGGATGGAAAAAGTTCTCCTGTTTCGGTTACAGTAGACTTATCTAACCATGTGAATCCTAACCCAAATGATCCTAATGGTAACCAAAACAACCAAGGTAATACTAATAACCAAAACGGTAATACTAATAACCAAAATGGTAATACCAATAACGGAAACGGTAATAATGGTAACCAAAACAACCAAGGTAATACTGATAACCAAAATGGTAATGGTAATAACGGAAATACTAACGGGAACCAAAACAATGGTAATAATGGTGGACAAAATAACGGACAAAATGGAAACAATCCTGGAAAAAATGGGAACACTAATCCAAAAGATCCAAATACACCAGGTCAACCTGTTAAACCAAATAATTCCGATACGAATCCATTAAAAAATCCGACATCATATATTAACCCTAATTCAAACAAGAATAATAAATACTTGAATAATAATAAAACAGTTGCTTAAAAAATAAAAAAGATGAGGCAAGCAAGTTAATGCTTACCTCATCTTTTTATTTTTTGCTTATAATATTGTTTTTCTATTTCTTCATATAACCCTGTTAATTGAATAAATGAATGATAGTGATTAGGTTGATTCAATAGAAACGAAAGTCTTTCTTGAAAATTTAATGGTTTAATTGGCAATTTATTTATTTCTACTTGGAAATTTCTTAAATCCAGTATTACTATTTGATTCATCCAGCTTATGATTGAAATCATATTCGCAATACATGAAATCATAGGATCTTTTGCTTGCTCTTTTTTCCTCATTCGAAACATTTCACTTATAATCGGTTTAAGTTCTTTCCAATAATCGATCATTTCTATGATTAATGTTTCCTTATTCTGTAAAAGTTCATCCATAGTACATATTTGATTAACACTATTTATTTCGTGATAGAATGGTATTGTTAGTCTACTCTTTTCATTTAGCTCTCTTATTTCTGAAGAATTATCATAGAATGGCTCAATTCGAAACTGGCTTGGTATAAAGATTTTTTTCTCCATCAGTACCCTCTCATTTCAAACGTTTTTTCCCTTCCCTACAGATAGTATTTAGTGGGCATTCCTGACAATTAGGTCTTTGTGCTTTACAATGATATCTACCGAAAAATATTAATCTGTGATGTGTAACTCCCCATAATTCCATTGGTATTTTTTTCATCAATGTTTCTTCAACCTGTAAGACTGAATCTTTCCATCTACAGATGGCTAAACGTTTTGAGACTCTCTCTACGTGGGTATCCACTGCAATTGCTGGAATTCCATACGCAACTGACATTACAACATTTGCTGTCTTTCTACCAACCCCTGGAAGCTTTACAAGCTCTTCTCTTGTCTGAGGTACAATTCCATCATAATCATCTAGTAGCATTCTGCATAATTTTTGTATATTTTTTGCTTTATTTCGAAATAATCCAATTGATTTTATGTCATTTTGTAGCTCTTCTAAACTTACTGCTAAATAGTCCTCAGGAGTTTTGTATTTTTGGAAAAGATTTGCTGTCACTTTATTAACTAAAAGATCCGTACATTGCGCTGACAAAGCAACTGCGATGACTAATTCAAATGGATTTTTATGATTCAGCTCGCAATGTGCATCAGGAAACATATCTCCTAAAGTTTCGATTACTCCATTTATTTGTTTAATTGTTAACATATTGACCTTCCTTTCTTTACATAATAAAACAGACTGCCCCAAAATTAAGTGCAATGCACAACTAAAGGGACAACCTGTGAGAACTAAATTATTTTTCTAACCAATTATAAAAAGGTATTGTACCTGTATAGTTCGTTTCGTTTTGTGTCATTTGACGATCTTTTTTTCGAAAATGCTTACTGTAATCAGTAGCTTTTTCAAGTGTATTAATACCGTTCTTTTTCCATTCAAATAAAATCCGATCAATATATCGAAAATTAAGTTTCCCACCCATCACAGCTTCTTTCAATGCAGCCTTAATTAAAGATTCCTCATGTTGATCTTGATCTAACCACATTGTAAGAGTTTCACACTCAAATGGAGATAATAATCGGCCAAATTCTTTTTCGAAAATAGAAAAAACAGATGGCTCTTCATCTGATGTATTTTTTATTTCTACCTTTATATTATGTTGATTTTCTTTGGATTCTAAACTGTCAAGTAGCTTATTCCAAAGTGGCTCTAATGAATACGCCTCTGCACCTATTTCGATATAATCAAACTGCTCAATAATTTCAATAAAACCTTTTTTAAGCAATTCACGTATAATCTCCATACATTTCTCTTCAGAAAAAGTCATAACATTTGCTAATTGATTTGGAGTAGGAAATGAATTTCCTTTTTGTTGAAATGAATGCAATTGTAAGATCATTACTAACTCATTTTCATTTATTCCAAGTAAAGCATATTTTGTTAATAAGACAGCAGGTATACTAAGTGTACCTTCTTGAATCCACTTGATCATGCTAATTTTAGTCATTACGTACACCTCGTAATTTAGTATAGCATGTTTACTTTTAGGATAAAACAAAAAAATAGAGGTATGAGTTTATCATACCTCTACTATAGTTTATGGATATAAACGATTTAATAAACGTGGGAATGGAATTGTTTCACGAACATGTTCTACACCTGAAATCCAAGCTACAGTTCTTTCTAAACCTAAACCGAAACCTGAATGTGGTACTGAACCATATTGACGTAACTCTAAATACCATTTGTAAGCATGAGTTGCATCTAATCCATGCTCTTTTAATTTTTCTTCAAGTAATTTCATGTCGTGGATACGCTCAGATCCACCAATGATTTCTCCGTACCCTTCTGGTGCAATTAAGTCTGCACATAGTACAACATCATCACGTTCTGGATGAGGTTGCATATAGAATGGTTTGATTCCTACTGGATAATGTGTAATAAATACTGGTTTCTCGAAGCTTTCTGCAATAGCAGTTTCATGTGGCGCCCCAAAATCATCACCCCATTGAATATCCTCGAAACCTTTTTCATGTAAAAACTTGATCGCACCATCGTAAGAAATGCGTGGGAATGGTGCAGTAATTTTTTCAAGCTTTGTAACGTCACGACCTAATGTTTTAAGCTCTAACTGGCAATTTTTAAGAACTGATTGAACAATATACGATACGTATTGTTCTTGAACCTCAAGATTTTCTTCAAATTCTACGAATGCCATTTCAGGTTCAATCATCCAAAATTCGATTAAATGACGACGAGTTTTGGATTTTTCTGCTCTGAATGTTGGTCCGAATGAAAATACTTTTCCAAGAGCCATTGCAGCTGCTTCCATGTAAAGTTGTCCACTTTGTGAAAGGTATGCATCTTCATCAAAATACTTCGTAGCAAATAATTCAGAAGTTCCTTCTGGTGCACTACCTGTTAAGATAGGTGGATCAACTTTTGCGAAACCATTCTCATTGAAAAATTCATACGTAGCACGAATGATTTCATTACGAATTTTCATTACTGCATGTTGGCGTCTAGAACGTAACCATAAATGACGGTTGTCCATTAAAAATTCAGTACCATGCTCTTTTGGCGTAATTGGGAAATCAACTGATTCGTGAAGAACCTTAATTCCAGTTACATTCAGTTCATAACCTAATGGAGAACGCTCGTCTTTACGCACAACTCCAGTTACATACATAGAAGTTTCTTGTGTAAGACCTTTTGCTAATTGAAATACTTCTTCACCTACTTCTTCTTTAACTACAACACCTTGAATAAATCCAGAACCATCGCGTAGTTGAAGAAATGCGATTTTACCACTTGAACGTTTGTTTGCTAACCAAGCGCCAAGAGTAACTGTTTGATCAACGTATTTATGTACTTGATTAATTGTCGTTTTCAAAAATAACCCTCCAAAACTTATGTATAGACTAATTCCAATATAATCATTATACCCCTCAAGTTTACTCATATCAATGTAAATTGAGGAAAATAGACAAATTATCTAAAAATATTATCGGATCACATTGTTAAACTCGAAATTTCTATATTTTATTAAAAGGCTCTGATCTAAAAAACAACATTGAAATATAATTGAGCCCTTTAAAAACGCTGTTTTCGTAAACATTGTTGCTATTACAGTATGTGTAATTTCCACTCCAGGATGCTCGCTTTCCTAGGGGCGTGAGCTGAGCCTCCTCGTCGCATACGCTCCTGTGGGGTCTCAGCCTTCCCGCATTTCCCACAGGAGTCGAGCACCCTTCCGTTCCAATCAACTTCTGTCTTTTAAATTACAAAACCTAAAAGCAACAATCTAAAAAAAGAGCCTAATAAAAAGATGTTTTCGTAGAAAGTGTTGCTATCTGAAGTTCCCGTGTTTCCGCTTCAGAATACTCGCTTTCCGTAAAGGGCAGTAATTTTAAGAATAGTAGTTCGAATACTTTAGATAAAATAATTCCATGCTTTATTTACTTATTCAACTATGTCCAGATCAGTTTATACAATTTCATTCGTTACAATTTTTTTGAGGACATTAAGTACATTTTTTCATAAATAAGGCTATATTGGAGGTTGCTTTGGACACTGATTGCGTTATTTACTAATAATCAATCAAGACTGACTGCTTTTTAGCTAAGTAACGGAACAAGTGTCCGATGATTTCCACATCAAAAGTCGGAACTACTTACTTTTAGAAAAAGGGCCAAAAAAAGACTAAGCAAAGTGCTTAGCCTAAAATTTTTGCGTTCATAAATTCTTCAATTCGATCTAGAGCTTTATCTAAAACTTCCTGTGAAGTTGCATATGAAAGACGAATGTTATCAGGCGAACCAAAACCTGAACCAGGAATAACTGCAACTAACGCTTTTTCTAATAAAGCTTTTACAAATTCATCTACAGTATTAAAACCAGTAAGTTCTGCTGCTTTTTTTGCATTTGGGAATAAATAAAATGCACCTTGTGGTTTCTCACATGTAAAACCAGGAATTTTAATTAAACGGTCATATGTTTTATTTAATCTTGCTTCAAACGCTACTCTCATTTCATTTACTGGTTCATCGCCAAGCTCATAAGCTTTAATCGTAGCGATTTGAGCCATTGTTGTTGGGTTAGAAGTTGAATGACTAGCTAAGTTTGTCATTGCACTAATTAGCTCTTTATTACCAGCAGCATACCCTATTCTCCAACCTGTCATTGAATGTGACTTTGAAACACCATTAATGATAACAGTTTGCTCTTTTAATTCAGGACTAAGCTCAGCAATTGAAACATGTTTATTACCATCATAAACTAACTTCTCATAAATTTCGTCTGAAACGATTAAAATATCATGTTTCAAACAAACTTTACCAATTTCAAGTAGTTCTTCATTAGTATAAATCATACCTGTTGGATTACTTGGTGAATTGATAATAATAGCTTTTGTTTTTGGCGTAATTGCCTCTTCAATTTGCTTTGGTGTTACTTTAAATGATTGATGCTCATATCCTTCAATAAACACAGGCTTACCTTCAGCTAAACTGACTTGTTCAGGATAACTTACCCAATAAGGTGTAGGAATAATAACTTCATCTTCTGGGTCTAGAATTGCTTGGAATAAAGTGTATAATGCATGTTTTGCACCATTTGTTACAACGATTTCTGCTGGTGAGTACGATATCCCCTGATCTTTCAAAAGCTTATCACAAATCGTTTTTCGTAACGATAACAATCCATTAGCAGGAGTATACTTTGTTTGACCTTTAAGCATTGCAGAATAGGCTTCCTCAATAATCGGAAGAGGTGTATTAAAATCTGGTTCCCCTGCTCCTAAACCGATTACGTCAATACCTTGATCTTTCATTTCTTTAGCTTTTGCAGTAATCGCTAATGTAGTTGATGGTGTTAATGAACTTACGCGTTTAGCTAACTTCATTGCTTTTCCCCCTAGATACTATAACGTTTTAACAACTGACCATTTTTAAAAGAAGCATAATAATAATTATAATGACCTGCATGATCTATATATTCTACTTCCCACAAAGGAATGTTGTTCTCAATTCCTAATTTTACTTTAACGATTTCTTTTGGATTACGTTCTTTTTGGACTTGGTTCATAATTTGTTTCTTTGTTAAGCCCTCTGAAGCATTGTGAGTAGTGACTTTTTTGTTTTGTACCCAAGCAATGATCTTCTTATGATCCTTATTCTCCCCTTGAATGACAATTGCATGTTCTTTACCAAAATAATAGTCTGATGAGTCTATTGTTTTGATATATCCATCATCAACAACAGTTGTCTCAGCTTTCTGTATTTGACTTTTTAATGGTGACATGGCTGTTTGATACAGAAAAACAAATAGTAGTAGGATAAATACGAATCCTAACGATAGGATAATAATTAACTTTTTCATATGTACCTCGGGTTAAGTTCGATAAATAGTAAAAACTGCATAATCTGCATTTTCTTTATCTAATGCTAGTCCAAACATTAAATCTTGTTCTTTTAAAGTTCTATTTAAGCTATCAACAATTTTATACAAATCACTTGTATATTTAACCTTTGTCGTTGATAAAACTTCTATATTGGATTTCATAATGCTCCTCCTAAATCCTTTGTTGCATCAAATTTTATTGCAATTATATCACAATATTATGGGTTCATACATCTATTCAACTAAACTTCTTCCATCTATTTTATCTAAAAGATTTTCAAGAGAATCTGTTATAATATTTTGATTTGGAAGTACTTCGATAAATTTTGAACCATATGTTGAATTTGTAATTCGATTGTCAAGAATAACAAAATAACCTCGATCTTTTTCATTCCGAATTAATCGACCATAACCTTGCTTAAATTTCATAATTGCAAGTGGCAATGCTAGTTCAGCAAACGAATTTTTCCCTTCATTTTTAAGAAGTCTAGACTTTGCGATATACATCGGCTTTTCTGGGCTAGTAAAAGGTAGCCTAACAATAATGACACAGTCTAACTCGTCATTTGGCAAATCGATTCCTTCCCAAAAGGTATTAGTACCAAATAAGATCGATTGTTTGGTTTGTAAAAATTGTTTAATTAATCTTTGTTTTCCACCTTGTGAAAATCCTTGACCAATTAAATTGAGTGAATGATCTTCAGTTTGATGCATTTTAACTTCTTCATATGTTTTCTTTAATAAATCATAAGCAGTAAATAATACTAGAGTTCTACCGTTTACTTTACTTGCAATTTTAAAAATATAGTCACCAGTTTGCTTCGCATATTCTTCTTGCGTTAATTCTTTAATTCCTTCAAGATCTGTAGGAATTAAGACAGTTACCCCTTCTTTAAATTCACTAGGAGATGAATAGATTTTTTCTACTATGCGATAATCTGTTAGTCCAAGTTCATTCTTAAAGAAGTTAAAAGAATTCTGAATAGACAGTGTAGCTGAAGTAAAGAGAATTGATTTTGCTTTATCAAATAAAAACTCTTTTAGCATTTCTTGATTTTTTACACGCTCACAATATAGGAAAGTTGAATGAAAAGATCCTTTTGCTTCTGTTTCCATCCAAGATACAAACTCTTCGTTTTCTTCAAAAAGAATTTCTTTCAATTCATTTTTCATTTGAAATAGTTCAGTTACAATCATTTTAAATTCATTGATCATCGATTCGATATAAGGGTTCATCTGATCAGTTTCTTGCTTGATCATAAACTCTACACAATGTTTATTAAAATTGTTACTATTCATTTCGAAACGATCGAAGCTATCTTTAACAACTTGCCATTTTGAATACTTTTTCAATTTATGATTAATCGCAAGAGAATAACGTATATTATCTTTGTTTTCATCACGTTGATTAATTAGAATAAAATCTTTTATTAAACGAAATAGTTCGTCGCTTTCAAATTTTAATTCTCTAACATAATAATCCGTTTTTTTCCACCAATTTTGTTTTACATTGTTATTTTGAACATTTTGATAAAGTTTATTTATTAAATCAACACTATCAGTTGTATTCAACCTAGATAATAATTGATTATATTTTATACAAGAAAAATAGGTACCAAATGTACGACTTGCTACTTCTTCAAATAAATGAGACTCATCAATTATAAAATGTTCAACCGATTGTAGAGTGTTTTCTTGTTTTTGGATAGTTGATAATAAAAATGCATGATTTGTAATGACTAAATCTGCTAATAACAAATCATTTTTCGCTTTTTGGTAAAAACATTTCGAATACCATGGATTTCCTCTTCTGTTTTCACTATCTTCATCACAACTAATTCGGTTCCAAAGCTGGAATCCTCCTGAAGGTAATGAAACTTCATCTAAAACCCCAGTTGTGGTTTCTGTTAACCAAACTATAATCATTGCTTTTGTTAATACAAGATCATAATTATCATCATCTTCTCTCAAGATATGTTCAAATTTTTGTAAACAAATATAATGACGTTTACTTTGAATTGACGCTACTCTTAATTGGAATGGAACCAATTTTTGCAAAAGAGGTATCTGATTTTGTAACAGTTGATTTTGTAATGCAATTGTACTTGTACTAATACAAATTTGTTTGTTTTGTTGTTTTGAAAAATATGCTGATGGTAGCAAATAACCTATCGTTTTCCCAATACCTGTTCCAGCCTCAGCAATTAAAAACTGGTCGTTTGTTAAAGAAGTATAGACATCAGTAATATACTTCTTTTGTTCATTTCTTGGATGATAATTTTCAACTAATACTTCCATCTGTCCATCAAATTCTTCCACTAAGTAAGAATTAAGATCATTAAAGTTCTCATCTTCTTGTGGTAAATGAAATTTTTGATTTCTAATTGCAATTCCTCTAAATTCGGTAATGTCATCTCGCTCAGATGTAATCATTAAACTTCTTTCATCTAGAAGGTTACTTATGTAAAAATGAAGATCACTTTTAAGTTGTTTCGAAATAGTATAAAGGTGCTTTAATGTAGCATACGGAAGTGAATGGAGCTTTTTAAGCAAAATCCAAAGTAATTCCGCCGTTACTTCTGCATCACTATCTGCTTGATGCGGATTAGTATGTACTATATTAAATGTTGTTGATAAATCAGAAAGTTTATAGCTATTTAATGTTGGAAATAATATTCTCGTTAGTTCAACCGTATCGAGGGATAATGTATTTAATTTCGGTTTCCCAATTCTTTCAAATTCTTCTTGGAGAAAACTTAAATCGAACATCACATTGTGTGCGACAAAAATTGCATCATCAAAAAGTGTATGTAATTCATCTACTATTTGTTCAAATAAGGGAGCGTGCTGAACCATCTCGCCATCAATCCCTGTCAATTCAGTAATAAACTTAGGAATAGGGATTTTTGGATTTAAAAAAGTAGATAATTGTTCAATCACTTCACCATTTTCAATCACTAACGCAGCAATTTGAATAATTTTATCGCGACTTTTAAAATGATTCCCTGTGGTTTCTAGATCGACAACAACAAACCTTTTCATTTTTTCACCTCCCATTAAATAACTTTTATTTATTTCTTTGGCTCTGATAAATATGATTGTTGATATGTGATAAAAACTACTCGTTTTCCACGATCGAACCACCGATTTTCCTCGCTCGTACCCTACTTCAGGGTTTGCTTCGTTTTTCCGCAGGAGTCTCGTGCATTTTATCTCAAAATTCATCTTTTTAATTATCAGCAATAAACATTAATAGAACCATAATTTTATGTACTTTTTTAATTAGATTAACCTAATCAATTTAAAATAAACGAAGTAAGGGTGTCTCATTGACCTCGAGACACCCAAAACCATTTACTTTATTGTCCCAGCAATTTCTTTTCCCATTACTTCTACAATTTCATTGTTATCATCTAAAATTGCAATACTTGGTTGATGTTTAACTAATTTTTCTTCTTCAACTTGAGCATAAGCAATGATAATCACTTTGTCGCCCTCTTGAACCAATCTAGCTGCCGCTCCATTTAAACAAATTACTTTACTACCACGTTTTCCAGGTATTACATACGTCTCTAAACGTGCACCATTGTTATTATTTACAATTTGCACTTTTTCGTTTTCACGGATATCTACTGCATCCATTAAATCTTCATCGATTGTAATACTTCCTACGTAATTTAAATTTGCTTCTGTTACAGTCGCACGGTGTAATTTGGCTCTCATCATTGTTCTAAGCATGTTTGTTTCCTCCGGTACCTTATGAAATTGTTAATATGATGTTGTCAATTAATCTTGCTTTAGCGAATTTAAGTGCAATAGCAATTATTATTGTTCCTTTTATTTCTGTAATCTCTGTAAGTTCAGGATAAGAGTATACATTTACATAATCAACCTCACCCGATGTTTGATCTTGCAACATAGCTTTAATTTCTTCTTCAATTTTGATTGAATTACGTTCACCAGCATCAATTAATGCTTTAGCATGTTGTAGACTTTTAAAAATCGTTGGAGCTTCAGCTCTTTCTTGTTCTGAAAGGTATACATTACGAGAACTTTTTGCTAACCCATCTTCTTCTCGTACAATTGGTACTTTATTTAACGTAACAGGAATGTTGTAATCTTCAATTAGACCTTCGATTACTGCTACCTGTTGTGCATCTTTTAGTCCAAAATAAACATTATGTGGCTGAACAATATTAAATAATTTTGTAACAACTAGTGCTACACCATCAAAATGTCCAGGTCTTTTTTCACCACATAATACATTAACGCCATTTATTACTTGTAGTTTAGATTTTATTTTACTTGGATACATTTCTTCTACATTTGGATAAAAGATGTAATCTACCCCAGCATTTTGCGCTACTTTTTCATCTCGTTCAAAATCACGTGGATAGCTACTAAAATCTTCGTTCGGTCCAAATTGTGTAGGATTTACAAAGATACTTAATACAACGATATCATTATCCTTGCGTGCGGCTTTCAGTAATGAAGCATGGCCTTCGTGTAAAAATCCCATTGTTGGGACAAAACCAATTTTCTTACCATTTGCTCTTTGTTCTGATAATTCATATCGAAGTTCATTTATTGTATTAAAAATTTTCATGATTTGGCTCCTCCATAAAGAGCTTCTAGCTGTTCTTCTTTCATCGTAAATGAATGAACCGCTTCAGGAAACTGTTTTAATTTTACTTCCTCTGTAAATTTAGAAATTGCTTCTTCAATTAATGTTTGTACATCTGTATATTGTTTAACGAATTTTGGCACTCTGCCAACACCGTATGTGATCATATCGTGGTAAACGAGAACCTGACCATCTGCATCAACACCTGCACCAATTCCAATTGTTGGAATTGTTAGCATTGATGAAACTTCCTTTGTTAATTGCTTGGGAATACATTCTAATACTAAGGCAAATGCACCTGCTTCTTCACACTTCTTAGCATCCTCTAACAATTTTTTTGCACTTTCAACATCTTTTGCTTGAACTTTAAATCCTCCAAGCACACCTACAGATTGAGGTGTTAAACCTAAATGTGCAACAACAGGGACTCCCGCAGCAGTTAGAGATTTAATTATCTCTAAAACTGGTTCATCTGCTCCTTCCAATTTTACAGCATCCGCATCACCATCTTGCATGATCCGGCAAGCACTTCTCATTGCCTCTTCTTTTGATATGTGGTAAGACATAAAAGGCATATCAGTTACGATAAAAGTGTTTTTAGCGCCTCTTCGCACAGCTTTTGAATGATGAATCATATCTTCAACTGTAACTTTGATTGTACTATCATACCCTAAAACAACATTACCTAGTGAATCACCAACTAGAATCATGTCAACATTAGCGGCTTCTGATAGCTTTGCTGAAGGATAATCATAAGCAGTCATCATGACTATCGGTTCATTTTTTTGTTTCATTTGTAAAAAATCTTTAGTCGTTTTCAATTTTATTTCCTCCTCTTAAGGAGAGGAATATCAATTTCGACAAAATAAAATCCTTTGTTCAAAATAAACAAAGGAATACTCTTCGAAAAAGTATTATTCCTCTGTCCATGTCCATATTTGGATCAAGGCAGATCTTTTTTATTAACACAAAAAAATACGGTGCAGTTCCATAGTAGGATACCACCCAATCCAATCCTATTATAACAAGTTCTTGTTCATACGACTACATTAAATAATCGAAATATCTGCAGAATAAATTGTATGTATTTTGCCATCTTCATCTTGTAAAAGAAGCTGGCCTTCATCGGTAATACCAAGTGCTTTCCCAACAATTGTTTCTAAATAGGTAGTAGCTGTGATTTCTCGCCCTAGAGAAATTGCATAACTTTCCCATAATAATTTAATTGGGACAAATCCTTTTTCTAAAAAAATGTCATACAGCTTTTCCATTTCCATCAGAATAGCTTGTACAATCTTTGACCTTAAGATCTTTTTACCTTCTTCTATTCTAATCGATGTAGCTCTAGAAATTATGTCATCTGGAAACTCATCTTTCTCTTGATTTACATTTATTCCAATGCCTACAATCACACTACTAATTAAATCTGAGTCACCATGCATTTCAGTTAAAATACCACACACTTTTTTGTTGTTAATTAAAATATCATTTGGCCATTTTATACTCGGCTTCAAATTAGTCACTTTAGATATTGCGGATGCAACTGCCACAGCAGCTAGTAAAGTTAATTGTGGGGCAACCTTTGGTGGTATTTTTGGCTTTAAGATCATACTCATTGCAATCGCTTTACCTTCACCAGTTACCCAATTTCTTTGTAGACGACCTCTACCCTTAACTTGACGTTCGGCTAAAACAATCGTTCCTTCTTCTGCTCCTTTTAAAACAAGTTCATTTGCAATATTTTGCGTTGACTCAACTTCTTCATAAAAGATAACATTTCGACCAAATTGTTTCGTTTCAAGACCAAGTTTAATATCAGTTGGCGTCATTTTATCGAGCTTTCCTACAATTTTATAACCAACTTTTCGAACTGCCTCAATTTCAATTCCTTCTTCTTTTAGTTCATTCATGTATTTCCATATTGCAGTACGTGAAATTCCTAATTGTTTACTTATGTATTCTCCAGATATAAACTCATCTTTATGTTCAGTAAATAATTTCAGTATTTGTTCTTTCACTGGTGATCCCATTGTTCAAACCACTCCCTGATTGCCGACATTTCATTTTCTAAATTATGTTCTAAAATATTTTTTTCCACTAAATTAATAGTTTCTTTTAGCCAAGGACCACCTTTTTTATTGGACCAACTTAAAATATCATTTCCATTAACGCATAAGTCAGAAGGTGATTTTATTGGTAAAGATAGATATTGCTTTTTTAATTCAATTATTTTATCACTATTGAATGATTGATTGAGTACCATATGTATTCTTAATAACTTTAAACAATTGTCTAATCCTATTTGATAAAGATCATAGTTTGTCCATTCTGCTTTACTGTTTTTAAGTTCATCAACTAACAATACTATGCTTTTTCGTCTATTATTCGACATTTTCCAGCTTTTTAAAAATGGTTCAAGCTGTTCTAAATTCATTTTATAAATCAAAACAGCCCATAGTTCTTCAACTGTTTCTAAGTAGTTAAGCGGTAGTTGAGCAAATTCTTTTAGTGAATCAGAATGTAATGCTAAGTTTGGTAAATACTTTTCTAAATGTGTTTCGATTAAGAAGTTTACCGCTTCATTTCTTCCATTTCCGAGTAGCGTTTTCTCAAATTCTACAAGAATTCGTTCTACAGCCACTTTTTCAATAAGGTAACCATTTTCAGAAATACTATTTTTCGTTTCTTGATCTAACTGGAACTGAAGTTGACTAACAAATCGTATTGCTCGCATCATTCGTAAGGCATCTTCCTTAAATCGATCGATTGATTTACCTACAGTAACAATCAATTTTTGATTTATTGCTACCTCACCTTTGAATGGATCAATTAATACATAATCAATTGTCATTGCAATCGCATTCATCGAAAAATCTCTTCTTTTTAGATCTTCGTTTATTGATGTTACAAAATTTACTGCTTTCGGTCTTCGAAAATCAAGATAAGTATCTTCTGTTCTAAAAGTTGTCACTTCGTAAGATTCATTTTCATGCAGAACGAGAACTGTACCGTGCTGTAAACCAGTAGGTACAGTTCTTTGAAAAATTGCCATTACATCTTCAGGTTTTGCTGAGGTCGCAATATCAACATCACCTATTTCTCTTCTTAATAGACGATCTCTTACGCAGCCTCCAACAAAATAGGCATCATATCCATTATCAATTAACTTTTGTAATACAGGTTTTGCCTTAATAAATTTATCCATTATAAACTCTTCCTAGAAGTGAATTGTAAATTGATAAGTATTGATCTACAATTTTAGATGAATGAAATTTCGTTTCAACGATTTCCATTGCACGGGAAGAAATTTCATTATGCAACTTTTCATCTTGTAATAGCTTAATTGTATAATATGCAATTTGGTCAATATCGCCTAACTCACATAAAAATCCGTTTTCTCCATGTTGTATAACTTCAGGGATACCACCAACATTTGTACCTATACATGGCACACCACATGCCATTGCTTCTAATAATACTAAACCAAAGCTTTCTTTTGAAGAAAGAAGAAGTTTTACATCACTAATAGAAAGTAAATCTTCAACATTTTCTTGTTTTCCTAAAAATAAAACATCCCCATCAAGTCCTAACTCTTTCACAAGCTTACAATTACTTGAAGAGTCAGGGCCATCTCCTACAAGCAATAACTTAGATGGAACTTCTTGTTTTACTAGATTAAATGCATTTATAACATCCATTGTTCGTTTTACAGGTCTAAAATTCGAAATATGAATGATTACTTTTTCATCTTCAGCTATACCATACTGTTTTTTTAATTCGCTTCTGTCTTTTTTATGATACACTCGTTCATCAATAAAATTATAAACTGTTTGAATTTCTTTCTTCGGTTCAACTAATTCATACGTTTGTTTGACAAGATCTTCAGAAACAGCAGTAACTGCATCGGATTGTTCGATTCCAAATTTTATTAATTCGGTTAACGAAGTATCATATCCAAGTACTGTTATATCTGTTCCATGTAATGTTGTTACAATTTTTATATCATGATGAATCATATTTTTTGCAAGGAACGCACAAACCGCATGTGGTATCGCATAGTGAACATGTAATATATCTAATTTTTCTCGATTTGCTACTTCAGCCATTTTACTAGCTAACGCTAAATCATAAGGTGGATATTGAAAAACAGAGTATTGATTTACTTCAACTGCGTGATAGTAAATATTAGGATCAACTCGATTTAATCGAAATGGCATACTAGATGAAATAAAATGAATTTCATGCCCCATTTCAGCTAGTAATTTTCCAAGCTCTGTTGCAATAACTCCTGAACCACCTACACTTGGATAACATGTAATCCCTATTTTCATTTTCATTTTTTCTCCCCTATAAAATCATTTTGGAGAAGTATTGGCCTCTTACTAATAAACCCTTCAGCATATGAGACCCCTACTTCTTTACCGAAAAGTTTTTCCCTTGCTACTACACTGTTCACATAATCATTCGTTAAAGGTGTAATTTCCCCATTTTCTCCTGGAGTAAATTGGCTTTCATAAGCATTTAATGCTGCTATTTTCCCATCAATTGAGTCAGAGATATCTATGTAAAAGCTAGGTTTATGAAAACCATTTATCATATAATGGTAGAATTTATCTACTTTATGAGCATTTAAATTCAAATCCGTTTGAAACTTTTTAACGCCAGCTGAAAAAACAGCTTCTTCTACTAATCTTGAGCAATTCCCATGATCTGGATGTCTGTCAACCTCATAAGGAGCAAATATTGCCGTTGGTTTTGTTAAACGGATCACATCAACTATTTGTTTAATGTATTCCTCTTTTAAAAACAAATGACGATCAGGTAAAGAAAGATTAAACCTTTTGATTATCCCCATTGCTTTATCTGCTTTTTGAGCTTCTAATTGTCTTAACTGGGTATTACCATTTGAAGATAATTCTGCTTCTGTTAAATCACAGATAGCGATTTTATATCCTAGTTTACTATATTTTACAATCGTTCCCGCCATTCCAATTTCTACATCGTCTGGGTGTGCACCAATTGTCAAAATATCCACTTTTTTGTTCATTTTGATACCACCTACTTCTTATGATTCATTAAATAATATAAAATTGCATTTGCCGATTCTGTGTTTGTCGCAACCGGAATATGGTATACATCGCATAGGCGAAGAAGAGCATTTACATCGGGTTCATGTGGTTGTGAAGTTAATGGGTCACGAAAGAAAAATATTGCATCCATTTCCCCTTTCGCAACTAATGCTCCGACTTCTTGATCTCCACCTAGTGGACCAGATTGAAAACGTGTTATTAGTAAATTCGTATTTTCCATTACCCTTAATCCTGTTGTCCCAGTCGAAAATAAGTTTTGCTCTGAAAAAAACTGTTCATTATTTTTCACGAAATTTACAAGCGTGTCTTTTCTTTTGTCATGAGCAATTAATGCAATATTCATGCTTACACCTACTCCATAATATTTTCAAGACCATAAACAAGTTCACCAAGCTTCATTACTGTCTCAATCGAAACTTTTACACCAGACATAAATGAACCTCTATTCATTGAATCATGTTTAATAGTAAGTACTTGTCCCTCTCCACCGAACATTACTTGTTGATGAGCTACGAGTCCCGGTAAACGAATACTATGTATTCTCATGCCTTCTACATTTGCACCTCTAGCTCCTTCAATTGTTTCAATTTCATTTGGGTGCCCTTGTTGTTTAGGAACTCTTGCTTCCTTTATCATTTCTACTGTTTTTAATGCCGTTCCTGATGGTGCATCTAATTTTTGATCATGGTGAAGCTCAAGTATTTCAATATCTTGAAAGTATTTAGCTGCCATCGCTGAAAACTTCATCATTAAGATTGCGCCTATTGCAAAATTTGGAGCAATAATACATCCTGTCTCATTGGTTTTTGCTAGTTCTTTTAATTCTTCTAGTTCGGTTGAACTAAAACCAGTTGTACCAATTACAGTTCTAATTTTATGATTCAATGCCATAAATGCATGTTTTTTCCCTACTTCAGGATTTGTTAAATCTAGTAATACATCAAATTTTTCACTATTAATACATTCTTCAAGTGTTTCGTATACATGGATATTATTCTGAACAACTGATTGGATGTCATTTAATTTAGACCCCCCGTATTTATAATCTATAACTGCTACTAATTCGAATGAATCAGTTTTTTCAATTAATTGCAAAGCTTCTAACCCCATTTTACCTCTTGGCCCTGCTAATACTACACGAATTTGACTTGTCATCTTACTCTTCCTTTCTTGTCCAGCGATCTTTATCTCTAGTATTGAATTTATTCATTACCATGTCATGAGCTTGTTCCATATCAATATTTAAACTATTTGCTAAACAAATTAATACAAATAACACATCACCAAGTTCTTCTTCAATTGCTTTTTCTTTCTCTGTTTTTTTCTTTGGTTTTTCACCGTATGTATGATTTATTTCTCTTGCTAATTCACCAAGTTCTTCAGTTAATCTAGCCATCATTGCTAATGGACTAAAATAACCTTCTTTAAATTGACTAATATATGTATCAACTTCTTGTTGAAGTTCTTTTACTGTCTTTTTGTGCATAATAAAAACAACTCCTTATTTAAATCCTACTATTTATGTAACTTTCTCGCAAATTATATAGTATTTTACTTGAAAAATATAGGAATAGAAGCGAAAATAAAGGAAAGATATCCTTAGGTTTCTTTATTTTCATAATGGATGATCATACCTCTCATTAAAGCTTTCTTTTTGATCGCTTTTTATTGGGAGGATTTTAATTGCCCTCATTTGAAGGTATAAAGATATCTCTTACTTGTTAAATTATTTATAGGAGGAAATATATGCAGTACAAATTAAAATTAAAAAACATATTATTCATCTTACTAGGAGCAGCTATCTTCTCTTTCGGTATTGTCAATTTCAATATGAAAAATAATTTAGCAGAAGGTGGATTTACAGGGATTAACTTGATCTTATACTTTTTATTCCATATTAGCCCTTCAATAACAAACTTAGTTTTTAATATACCACTCTTTTTTATTGGATGGAAATTACTTGGCCGAATCACAATGAGCTATACGATCATAGGTACAGTAGCAGTTTCGTTATTCTTATGGATTTTTGGTCAATATCCAGTCAATATTGACTTACATAATGATTTAATGCTCGCTGCATTATTTGCAGGTGTATCTATCGGAGTAGGTCTTGGAATTATATTTAGATACGGTGGTACAACCGGAGGCGTAGACGTCATAGCTCGTTTAGTCCATAAATACGCTGGATGGAGTATGGGAAAAACGATGTTCACTTTTGATTTCTGTGTCATTACCCTTTCATTGCTTACTTATCTTAACTATCGAGAAGCAATGTATACTTTAGTAGCAGTATTTGTTGGAGCAAAAGTCATTGATTTTACTCAAGAAGGTGCTTATGCAGCAAGAGGAGCAAATATTATTTCATCAAAAAACAAGCAAATTGCTGAACGTATTATGACCGAAATGAATCGTGGTGCAACAGTTCTTAAAGGAGTCGGTACATTTACGGGCGATGATCGTGATGTATTATTTTGTGTAGTTCCAAAAAATGAAATCATTCATTTAAAAAATATTATCCAATCTATAGATCCACACGCTTTTGTCGCTGTCACTGATGTACACGACGTACTTGGCGAAGGATTTACTCTAGACGAAAACAAGGCACCAATACATCCGTAAACGAAATGCGTAGTGTGCTTGGTTAGCTCTGAAAGGCGTTGGAGTAAAAAGCAAATGAATTGCGCTTTTTCAATTCAATTGCTTTTTGCGAAACGACCGAAGAGTTAGCACACGTAGCTGGACAGAGAAAAGCGGAAGGGCCTTGTTTACCTTCGACAGACGTTGGACCATAATAAAAGAAGCCTCAAAACATAGTTCATATTATGTTTTGAGGCTTCTTTTATATTGATAAAAAGAAATTATAGTTTCAAGAAATTGTTTAATCATCTCGGTTATTTATTCCTGTATAAATTAGCACTAACCTTAACAATTCTGCTACTGCAACAGCAGCTGCAGCAACATAAGTTAAAGCAGCTGCATCTAAAACTCGTTTTGCATAAATATTTTCTTCAGGAGAAACGATATGTAAATATTTAATTTGCTTAAGTGCTCTGCTAGAAGCGTTAAATTCAACTGGTAAAGTAACGAACTGAAATAATACACCTGCCGATAACAGAATGATTCCAATTAATAGCATATTACTAGCTGATGTTAAAATTCCAATCATTACAAATATCCATGATAAATTTGAGCTAAAGCTAGCTACTGGTACTAAAGAATGGCGAAAACGTAAAAATGCATAATCATGTGAGTCTTGTAATGCATGACCTACTTCATGTGCTGCAACCGCAGTACCTGATACTGAAGTTCCATAGTAATTATCTGTGGATAAACGAACTACCTTTGAACGAGGATCATAATGGTCTGATAAGTAACCTTCCGTTTCAACTACTTGTACTGAATATAATCCATTATCATCTAATATTTTTCGAGCTACTTCCGCGCCAGTCATACGAGAAGTAGAATCTACTTTTGAATACTTTGCAAATGTCGATTTAACCTTTAATTGTGCAAGAATTGGTACGATTAGGATAATGAAAAAGTAGATTAGATAATTCATTTTTAATGCCTCCATGAAAACGTCTAAATTTCACTTCAAAAAAAGTTCTCCTACTCAATCACTAGTATTTTTTCGTTTCTTTGAACTTTTCTTTTCACCAATGTACCTTCTTACTCCTACATAGCATAATGTTCCTATGATAATTCCGCCAGTCGTAAAAAGTGTCCAAAATGTTGGTGTCAGTATAGTATTAGCATTTTGAGAAAAAATTAATAGCATTTCTTCTTTTGTACTATTAAGTTTCTCAGAAAATGCAGGTATCGCTTTCGTATTTATACGGTAATCATCTAAATATGAAATTAATGAATTAACTTTATTAATTTCTTCATATGGTAAAGCAACTAAAAGAGCCGGATAAATAATTTCAAATTGGTTTAAAAATTGATTTAACTGAATTTGATATTCTTCTGTATCTCCTCTATTAAAAGAAGTAATCATATTATCTAGCGGAGTCATTATCGAATTTTTCAGTTCTTTCCACATTGGTTGAATAGTAGATGTTTCTGCATCTACTAACAATCTAACACCTAAAATGTCACCAATTTTTTGTTGTTGATCTGCTCCATCATTTTTTAAGGACTGCTTTGCATTAACCATTGTTACTTCAATTGTTTCTAAATCTTTTGGTGTTTGATTTTTAAGAGATCTATTATTTTTCCAATAGGATGTACTAAATTGATCTAATAAATTTGAAGCATGAACATAATCACCTTTTTTAGTTAATTCCAAGATTTGATCGAGTAATAAGTTCCCATTAGCTGCATTTTTATTACTATATGTATTAGCTATCGCTTGAGTTCTAAATAAAGTAAATAAAAAGAGAACTACGGTCACAAAAAAAAGCAATTTCTTCATTTAATCCCTCCTTTTAACTATTAAAATCTATGAAAAGGAGGACAAGATTAGAACAATTCTCTTATCTTAAAATGTTTAACTTCAAACTATTTTTATGTAGTAACAAGAAATAACCAACAAATATAACAAATACAGATAAATAAAATGTAAATAATCCGATCCAATCTCTGTACTGAAAAAGCATATGATATGTAGGCATTGTATTAAAAACATAATCAAAAATTACATCCTGTAAAATCACAATCGAGGCAAAAATTAATTGCCATACTTTCACCTTAAAGTAAGGTGCGAACAGAATTGCCTCTATGGCCATTCCAGCATGTGAAAAAATAAGTAAATAAGCTGTTAAGCCTAACTCCTTTTGTATAAACAAAACTAAGCAGTTCATTACAACAGCCCATATTCCATATTTTATTAAGCTTACAAATGCAAGTGCTTCTATTAATCCATTTTGTCGGTTCAATAAATAACCAAGTAATACAATACAAAGAAATAGTGATGCTGTCGGGCTATCTGGTACAAAAATACGCAACCAATAAACTGTGTCTACAACTTGAAATCTATACCAATAATATCCATAGATCGTTCCTAATAAATTTACTATAAATAGAATCCATAAAATTGATTTAAGTCTTAGTAATGCCAATATACTATTTATCATTATCTAAACCATCCTACATTTATCTTATCTATTGAATGCTGTTTTGATTTTCCTTCTGTCTGTCATTCTTACCTCAAATTCACGAATCATACTTCCTTTAAATGAAAGGAAACGGTTTTTAATTTACAGAATAGATTCATTAGGATGATTTTAGTAAAAATAAAAAAAGAGCCGAATAATCCGACTCTTTTTCACACATTATTTCTTTGTTGATACTTTCGCAACATATTCAGATAAAGTTTTTAGCTCAGCGTCAGTTCCTTTAAAGACACCTGGAGGCATTTTGCCACCTTTACCTTGGCGAGCGATTTTTGCAACTTCATCAGCTGTTAAATTCGCATTTTGTAATGCAGGTGCAGCTGGACCACCTTGTAAATTGTCACCATGACAAGTTACACAAGTATTTTTCTGTAGTAATTTATAGCCTGGATCTGTTTGATCCAAAGTAGCGAAATTTTGAATTTTACCTTGTTCGTGTTGTTTTTTCCAGTCATGGTGTGCAGCAGCTTCCCATGTTAAATAAACAGTAGCAGCTAAACCACAAAGCATTAAACCAGTTGGAATAATACGCTTAGACGGTTTACGCTCAGGACCACGATCTAAGAATGGTGCTAAAAGAAGTCCACCAAATGCTAAACCTGGAATAACGAATGCACCAATTGTATTATAAGGACCGGATGCGTATGAATATTTAAGTAATTGATACAAAAACAAGAAATACCAGTCAGGTAGTGGCGTATAACCCGTATCTGTTGGATCCGCTAATTTTTCAAGCGGCGATGGATGAGCTATTGTTAAACATAAATAACCTATTAAGAATACAGCACCTACCATCCATTCTTTTAACAAGAAATTTGGCCAGAATGCTTCTGTTTTACCAGGATATTCAGAATAATCTTTCGGAATATTCGGTTTACGATCTACATGGACACGTGAGTCACCTACGAATTTCATTCCCTTACCGCGATGCATGTTCTCCCTCCTTTATTACAAAAACGTCTACTGATCTACTCACTATTAAAAAAAAATTTATTATAGTGGACCAGAAATACCTTGTTTACGAATAATTAAGAAATGCGTTCCCATTAATGCAAGTAAAGCTCCTGGTAAGAAGAATACATGAATTGCAAAGAAACGAGTTAATGTTTGAGCACCAATAATATCAGGGCTACCAGCAATTAGAGTCTTTACTGCATTACCAATTAATGGTGTTTGTTCTGCGATATTTAATCCAACCTTTGTAGCAAATAGCGCTTTCATATCCCAAGGCAATAAATATCCAGTGAATCCTAAACCTAACATAACGAAGAAAATTAATACTCCAACAATCCAGTTTAGTTCGCGTGGCTTTTTATATGCTCCTTGGAAGAATACACGTAAAGTATGTAAAAACATCATAACGATTACTAAACTTGCTCCCCAATGGTGCATTCCTCGAACAATTTGTCCGTAAGCAACATTGTTTTGTAAATAATAAACAGATTCCCAGGCATTTTTAATATCAGGTACATAATACATTGTTAAGAACATACCAGATAAAATTTGAATAACAGTTACGAAGAAAGTTAATCCCCCGAAGCAATATACGAATGCTGAAAAATGATGCGCTGGGTTAACGTGTTCAGGTACCTCGTGATCAGCGATATCTCTCCAAAGAGGAGTAATGTCTAATCGCTCATCTACCCAATCGTAAATTTTATTTAGCACGATTACTTACCTCCTTGTGGTAACGCTTTACCAAGATAGAATGA
>Ga0187780_10000485_pt1 | contig 29855 bp, 23 predicted proteins | sample 1015_Q2_SP10_20__FD_132429 | JGI IMG/M metagenome (GOLD analysis project Ga0187780, IMG submission 132429) | Tropical peat soil microbial communities from peatlands in Department of Meta, Colombia - 1015_Q2_SP10_20_MG | ecosystem: Environmental > Terrestrial > Soil > Wetlands > Peat | place...
AAATCCGGTACCGTTTCCCATAGTGAACCAGAACGCGCTGCCAAGTGCAAGATAATCTTATGTCTTATATATGAGTCCGCGTATACTAGCCGGATGGGCGCCGCTTGCGGGGCGCGTATTGGGGATGCGACTGCCCAAGCAGACGGCGGGATTAGACTTTTCAGCGGCAGCGCGCGTTGATCGAGGAAAAAGCGATCTGCAATGAGCTTCGCCACCAGGAGAACCGTGATGAGTCCACAGTCCGCCGCACCCGTACGCGTTGCCGTCACCGGCGCAGCCGGCCAGATCGGATACTCACTGCTGTTTCGCATTGCCTCGGGCGAAATGCTCGGAGCCGATCAGCCCGTTTCCTTGCGCCTGCTCGAGATTGCGGATGAAAAGGCGCAAAAAGCCCTCAAGGGCGTGATGATGGAATTGGAGGATTGCGCCTTCCCGCTGCTGGCCTCGCAGCAGGCCTTTGCCGACCCTAACGCCGCCTTTCGCGACGTCGACATCGCGCTATTGGTGGGAGCGCGGCCACGCGGCCCAGGCATGGAGCGCAAGGATCTGCTATCGGCCAATGCGCAAATCTTTACCGTGCAGGGCAAGGCACTCGACGCCGTGGCAAGCCGCAACGTGAAGGTGCTGGTGGTGGGTAATCCGGCAAATACCAACGCCTATATCGCGATGAAATCGGCGCCCGGACTGCCGCGGCGAAACTTCACGGCCATGCTGCGACTCGATCACAATCGGGCCGTGTCGCAAATCGCAGCGCGTGTGGGCCGACCCGTCGAAAGCATCCAGAAGGTGTGCGTCTGGGGCAACCATTCGACGACCATGTACGCCGACTATCGCTTCGCAACCGCCGATGGACGCTCAGTGCGCGATCTGCTCAACGACGAGGCGTGGAACCGCGACGTCTTTTTGCCGACCGTCGCAAAGCGCGGCGCGGCAGTCATCGAAGCGCGCGGGCTGTCGTCGGCTGCCTCAGCTGCCAACGCCGCCATCTGCCACGTCCGCGATTGGGTCAAAGGCACCGCGGGCCGCTGGACTTCGATGGGCATTGCCTCCGACGGAAGCTACGGAATTCCGGCTGATACGATCTTTGGCTTTCCCGTCACCTGTTCGGGCGGGGACTATCGCATCGTCCCGGACCTGCCCGTCGATGAGTTCTCGCGCGCCTGCTTGGACCGCACGCTCGCCGAACTGCTGGAGGAGCGGCGCGGCGTCGAACACCTGCTTGTTTGAGCAACTTCGCCGCCAGCGGTAACACGCCTGGGCAAAACCCGACTGTAAAGGAGACCGGCCATGTCCAATGAATCTGCCGGTGCACGATTTCGCGCGGCGTTGGCGCAAGAGACCCCGCTTCAAATCGTCGGCGCCATCAATGCCCATCATGCACTCATGGCCACTAGGGTCGGCTACCGGGCGCTTTATCTGTCCGGTGGCGGCGTGGCCGCGGGTTCGCTGGGAATGCCCGACCTGGGGCTTAATACGCTTGATGACGTGCTCACGGACGTGCGTCGCATCACGGACGTCTGCCCAACGCCCCTGCTGGTGGACATCGATACCGGATTCGGACCTAGCGCCTTTAACATCGCTCGAACGGTGCGTGCGCTTTGCAAATTCGGCGCCGCCGCGATGCATATCGAGGACCAGGTCGGTGCCAAGCGTTGCGGACACCGCCCCAACAAGGAGATCGTCCCCGCGAGCGAAATGGCCGATCGCGTCAAGGCCGCGGTAGATGCACGCTCGGACGCCAAGTTTTTCGTCATCGCCCGCACTGACGCTATCGCAACGGAGGGAGTCGACCGCGCGATTGAGCGGTCGCTGGCGTGCGTGGCAGCCGGAGCCGACGCAATCTTCGCCGAAGCCGTGCGCGATATTGCCACTTACCGACGGTTCGCTGCGGCGCTGCCCGTGCCACTGCTGGCGAATCTGACCGAGTTCGGGCAAACGCCGCTTTTTGGCCTGGAAGAGTTGCGCGCTGCCGGTGTGGCGATGGCGCTATACCCGCTATCGGCGTTTCGCGCGATGAACAAGGCCGCCTTGCGCGTGTACGAAACCATCCGGCGGGAAGGCACGCAACGCTCGGTCGTCGACACTATGCAAACGCGCGAAGAACTCTACGAGGTTATTTCCTACCACGAGTTCGAGCGCAGGCTTGACCGCCTCTTCGAGCAGCACAGAGACGAAAGACGCGAATCGGACACACCGACGCCCTTCGCGTCGTGACCGCAGCACGCACATCTGGGAGCCAACATGCCCGAAGCATCCAGCAGCACAACCGGCGAAGCGCCCAAAGCCAAGAAATCCGTGGCGCTTTCGGGTGTTGTCGCCGGCAATACCGCGCTTTGCACCGTGGGTCGAACCGGCAACGATCTGCACTATCGTGGGTATGACATTCTGGACCTTGCCGATTCGTGCCAGTTTGAGGAAGTCGCGCATTTGCTAATCCATGAACATTTGCCCACGACGAGCGAACTGGCGCGCTACAAGCGACGTTTGCGGACTCTGCGCGGGCTCCCAGCCGCTCTTCGATCCGCTCTTGAATGTCTTCCCGCGTCCACCCACCCCATGGACGTGTTGCGCACTGGCGCATCGGTGCTCGGCACGCTGCTTCCCGAGCGCGAGGCGCATTCGGCCGATGGCGCCCGAGAAATCGCCGATCGCCTGCTGGCCTCCTTTGGATCGATGCTGCTGTATTGGCATCACTTCAGCCACAACGGCCGGCGCATTGAGGTGGAAACCAGCGATGATTCGCTGGGCGGTCATTTTCTGCACCTGCTGCACGGTTTCGCACCCAGCGAATCTTGGGTACGGGCCATGCATACGTCGCTCATCTTGTATGCGGAACACGAGTTCAATGCCTCGACCTTCACTGCGCGCGTAATCGCGGGCACCGGCTCGGATTTTTATTCGGCCATCGTCGGCGCCATCGGTGCCTTGCGCGGACCCAAACACGGTGGCGCCAACGAGGCGGCTTTTGAGATCCAGTCGCGCTACCGCGACGCCGACGCGGCGGAGGCGGACGTTCGTCGCCGCCTCGAACAAAAGGAAGTGATCATCGGCTTTGGCCATCCCGTGTACACGATTTCGGATCCGCGCAACAAGATCATCAAGGACGTGGCGCGCCGTCTCTCGCAGGACGCCGGCTCGATGCGCCTGTTCTCCGTGGCCGAGCGGCTCGAAGCGGTCTTGTGGGATCAAAAACGGATGTTTCCGAACCTCGATTGGTTCAGCGCCGTCTCCTACCACATGCTCGGGGTGCCGACGGCGATGTTCACGCCCTTGTTCGTGATCTCGCGAACTACGGGCTGGAGCGCCCACATCATCGAGCAACGTATCGACAACAAGATCATCCGCCCCAGCGCCAACTACGTGGGCCCGGAGGATCTGAAGTTTGTCCCTATCTCTCAACGAGGCTAGTGCCAGGCCATGTCTTCGCATACTAGTAACGCTCGTCCCCAACCCGACAAGGTGCTTGTCGACATCGCCGATTACGTGCTCGACACGCCCATCGATTCGAAGGCTGCCTTCGACACGGCTCGATATTGCTTGCTCGACACACTTGGCTGCGGATTTGAAGCACTCGAATACCCCGCGTGCACCAAGCTACTGGGCCCCATCGTTCCGGGGACCGTGGTCCCCAACGGCGCCAAGGTTCCGGGCACCTCGTTTCAGCTCGATCCGGTTCAGGCCGCTTTCAATATTGGCGCCATGATCCGCTGGCTCGATTTCAACGACACTTGGCTCGCAGCCGAATGGGGGCATCCGTCGGACAATCTGGGCGGCATTTTGGCCTGCGCGGACTGGCTATCGCGTAATGCCGTAGCAGCGGGCCACAGGCCACTGTTTGTGCGTGACGTGCTCGACGCGATGATCCGGGCGCACGAGATCCAAGGCTGCATTGCGCTGGAAAATTCCTTTAACAAAGTCGGGCTCGATCACGTCGTGCTCGTCAAAGTCGCCACGACCGCGGTCGTTGCCAAGTTGCTGGGACTAAGCCGCGAGGAAATCGTCAACGCCCTGTCGCTAGCCTGGGTCGACGGACAGTCGCTGCGTACCTATCGGCACGCCCCCAACACCGGTTCGCGCAAGAGTTGGGCAGCCGGCGACGCGACTTCACGCGGGGTCCGACTGGCCCTGATTGCCCGCACCGGGGAGATGGGCTATCCGTCCGTGCTGACGGCCAAGACCTGGGGCTTTTACGACGTTTCGTTTGGAGGCAAACCCTTTCGGTTTCAGCGCCCCTACAGCAGCTACGTCATGGAAAATGTGCTCTTTAAGATCTCCTTCCCAGCGGAATTTCATGCGCAAACGGCCGTCGAGGCGGCGATGAGTTTGCACCAGGAAATCGCCCGGCTAGGGCGCACAGCGGAGCAGATCCGCAAAATCACTATTCGCACGCACGAAGCGTGCATTCGCATCATCGACAAAAAGGGTGCGCTGCATAACCCGGCCGACCGAGACCATTGCATCCAATATATGGTCGCAATCCCGCTTTTGTTTGGACGCCTCAGCGCGCCGGACTACGAGGATGCGGTTGCCGACGATCCGCGTATCGACCGCTTGCGCGAAAAAATCCACTGCATGGAGGACGATCAGTTCAGCAAGGACTATCACGACCCGCAAAAGCGCTCCATCGCCAACGCTCTTACAGTCGAATTCGACGATGGCAAAAAACTCCCCGAGGTGGTGGTCGAGTATCCGATTGGCCACAAGCGCCGCCGCAAAGAAGGAATGCCGCTTCTGATGGAAAAATTCAAAACCAACTTGGCGCGGGTCTTTCCCGAAAAGCGAACGGCGATCCTGCTCGCGCTGGCCAACGACATCAAGCGATTCGATGCCACGCCGGTGCATGAGTTCGTTGACCTCATGACAATCTGACGATAATGGGATGACCATCGCATCGGTGCTATTCGGACGCCGTCTCGAAAGTAAGCCAAGCGGGCAAGCGACAGGGTCGACATGAAGACCCCAAGAACTTCATTTTTGACCAACGGCGCTCGAGTGGCGAGCTTGCTGCTTGTTTCGCTGGCCTTAGGCGGGTGCGCAACACAGTACGATTTGACCCTCACACCGCGCGACGGCGGCAAACCGGCCTTTGGTACAGCGCAGGACCTGGGGCCCGGCCAAGCACGGGTATCGATCGAAATCGGAGATAAGACGTACCGTGGCACCTGGACGCAGGTCGCTCCCGAGCGTTCGACGACCTACGTCGGCGCCTCATCCTGGGGCTGGTGGGATTGGGGCCCGAACAGTGCAAGTGCCCGTGCCGCTGGCCAGACGATTGCCAAGGCCGTGCTCCAAGCGCTCGACGGCTCGGGTCTGCGATGTGACTTCTTCGGCCCGACGCTCGACCACGGAACTGGCACGTGCACTGACGACAAGGGTCTGACTTTCGACGTTCAATTTCGCTCACGGAACTCCAAATGACAATCAACGATCCGTTTCAAAGCCTTCGCACACTCGCCGTCCCCGGCGCGGGCGACGCGCGTTACTTTCAATTGGCCGCGCTCGAGTCGGCCGGATTAGGAAAGATCTCGCGACTGCCAGTGTCGATTCGTGTCGTGCTCGAATCCGTGCTGCGAAATTGCGATGGCCGGAAGGTGACGCAGGAGCACGTTCGCCAGCTTGCGGGCTGGCAACCCAATGCCGAGCGCACCGAAGAAATCCCGTTCGTGGTCGCGCGCGTCGTGCTGCAGGACTTCACCGGAGTGCCCCTGCTCGCCGACCTGGCAGCGATGCGCAGCGTTGCGCTTCGAAGCGGCAAAGATCCCGGACGTATCGAGCCCCTGGTCCCGGTGGACCTGGTCGTCGACCACTCGGTGATGATCGATCACTACGGCACGCCCGATGCGCTCGATCTGAACATGAAGCTCGAATTTCAGCGCAACCGTGAGCGCTACCAGTTCATGAAATGGGGTATGCAAGCGTTTACGACCTTTGGTGTCGTGCCGCCGGGATTTGGCATCGTCCACCAGGTGAATCTCGAGTACCTGGCGCGCGGAGTGCACAGCGATAAAAACAAGGTCCTGTTTCCCGATACCCTGGTTGGCACCGACAGCCACACGACAATGATTAACGGCATCGGCGTCGTCGGTTGGGGCGTTGGCGGTATCGAGGCTGAGGCGGCGATGCTCGGACAGCCGCTGTATTTCCTGACCCCCGACGTGATCGGCGTGGAACTTACCGGAGAGCTGCGCGGCGGTGTCACGGCAACGGACCTGGTACTGACCATAACGGAGATGTTGCGCAAGGAGAAGGTGGTCGGAAAGTTCATCGAGTTCTTCGGCCCCGGCACGGCATCGCTGTCGGTGCCCGATCGAGCGACCATCGCCAACATGGCGCCGGAATACGGGGCGACCATGGGCTTTTTCCCCGTTGACGAAAAAACGCTGACCTATTTTGAGGGAACCGGCCGCACGCGCGCCGAAATCGACGCGTTTGCCGCGTACTTCCGGGCGCAACATATGTTTGGCACCCCTTCGGCGGGTCAGATCGACTACACGAAAACCTTGCGTTTGAACTTGACCAGCGTTGCACCCTCGCTTGCCGGACCCAAACGACCTCAGGACCGGATTGAGATTGGCAAGGTCAAAACAAGTTTCACCGAGCTGTTTTCCAAGCCCATATCGGAAAACGGATTTAATCAACCCGCGACGCGGCTTCGCCAAGGGGTCCGAACCAGCAGCGGGTACGAGATTGCCAATGGCGATGTTCTCATCGCGGCCATCACCTCGTGCACCAACACGAGCAACCCAAGTGTGCTGTTGGCCGCAGGATTGCTTGCGAAAAAGGCGGTACAGGCCGGCCTGAGCGTCAAACCGCAAGTTAAAACATCGTTGGCTCCCGGCTCGCGGATTGTGACGCAATATTTGCAGCGCACGGGATTGCTCACATACCTAGAGCAATTGGGATTTGGTGTTGCCGCGTATGGGTGCACAACCTGCATCGGCAACGCCGGGGATTTGCGCCCCGAGATCGTCGATGCAATTACCCAAAACGACCTGGTCTGCGCGGCAGTACTCTCCGGCAACCGCAATTTTGAGGCCCGGATCCATCCGAACCTCAAAGCCAATTTTCTGGCTTCGCCACCACTGGTCGTCGCTTACGCCATTGCCGGCACCGTGCTGCGGGACCTCATGACCGAACCGGTCGGGATCGGCCATGGCGGACGCAAAATCTGGCTCGGTAACATCTGGCCCAGCGCCGCGGAGGTCCAAGCACTCGTTCCACAGGCGATGGACCCCAAAGCCTTTCGCGTCAACTACAGTCGGGTGAAAACCGAGCCCGGTCGTTTGTGGCAACAGATCAAAGGCGGCAGTGGTCAAACCTATTCGTGGCCCGAGTCCACCTATATCGCAGAGCCGCCATTTTTTGCGGACTTTTCACTGCAACCGCCGCAACTTACGCCCCCGGTCAAAAATGCCCGCGCGCTAGCAATTTTCGGCGACTCGATCACGACCGACCATATATCTCCGGCCGGCTCGATCAAGGAGACATCGCCCGCCGGCCGCTGGCTGATCGAGCACGGCGTCGCCAAAGTGGATTTCAACAGCTACGGATCTCGACGCGGCAATCACGAAGTGATGATGCGCGGCACCTTTGCAAACGTGCGCATAAAAAACCTCATGGTTCCCGCCGCCGCGGACGGATCCCGCATCGAGGGCGGCATCACGATCCATTGGCCCTCGGGCGAGCGCATGTCGATATATGACGCGGCAATGCGCTACCGCGCTGCCGGGGTGCCGACGATCGTTTTCGGGGGCGAAGAATACGGCACAGGGTCCTCGCGGGACTGGGCCGCCAAGGGCACCCAGCTTCTAGGCGTGCGGGCGGTGATTGCACGCAGTTTCGAGCGCATACATCGCAGCAACCTGGTAGGCATGGGGGTGCTCCCGTTGCAATTCAATGGCGGCGACAGCGCCTCGTCGCTGCAGATAACGGGCGACGAAACTTTCGATCTGCTCGGGTTGGATGATCTGCGGCCCCGCCAGCAGGTGACGCTCGCGATCCGCAGTGCCGATGGGTCCTTGCGAACCGTGCAAGTTACTTTGCGGATCGACACGCCGATCGAAGTCGATTACTACCGGCACGGCGGTATCTTGCCGTTCGTCTTGCGGCAGCTGCTTGCAGCCTAGGAGTATCCGAGTTGCTGGCCGACGACGCGCTGCCACAGGCCGGTGGCACCCAAGGCGCGGGGGTTGCCGCGCCACCCCGTGTGGTCATTGATACCAACGTCTGGCTCGACCTGTTTGTTTTTCGCGATCCCGCAGCCCAACCATTGGCACAGGCGTTGCGGGTCGGATCGCTAGCGGCGGTTCGCAGCCAACAGACGGACGCGGAACTGATTGCGGTACTGGCGCGGCCGCGCTTTGCTGCCCTTGCCGGGACATCGGCTTTGGCACTCATGCAGCAGTGGCAGGCGTTAGCGCAATGTTCTGCAAGGCTTTGCCCTGCGCCGTGGCTATGCCGCGATCCGCATGATCAGAAATTTCTTGACCTTGCTTACAGCGCGCACGCGCGGACGCTCTTTACCAAGGACCGCGCGCTGCTGCGCTTGGCGCGTGCGGCACACCGCGATGGATTGCAGATCATCTGCCCCGCGGCCCTGGACGCTGTGCATGACAGTTGGCCGGTGCAAAATCCAAGCTGTTAAGGTGCAATCAACGTCCTTTTGAGTCTGCCAATTCCACTATGACACACGCCGCTGGCTTGCCACCTCAGGGCGATCTGGGTTCCTCCAAACTGCCGGGTGTCGGCACGACCATCTTTACGGTGATGTCCCAGCTTGCGTCAGAGCACGAGGCCATCAATCTCGGACAGGGTTTTCCCGACTTCGATTGCGACCCGCATCTGCAGCGGCTCGTCTCCGAAGCAATGGCGCGAGGCGAAAATCAGTATGCGCCGATGGCTGGAATACCGGAACTTCGGCGGGCAGTAGCCACCAAAATTGAGCGGCTGCAAGGATGTCGCTACGACCCGGAGCGCGAAATCACGATCACTGCCGGTGCGACGCAGGCAATTTTTACAGCCATCGTGGCGCTAGTTCGCCCAGGCGATGAAGTAATCATCCTCGAGCCCGCGTACGACAGCTACCTGCCCTCGATCCTACTTGCCGGTGGGCAGCCGGTTGCGGTTGCGCTGGACCACGCCAATGGCTACCGCCCGGACTGGGACCGGGTGCTCGCGGCCATTACGCCACGCACTCGCCTGCTAATCGTCAATTCACCGCATAACCCGACGGGAAGCGTATTTGATCAGGAAGATATCCGCGCTTTGGAGCACATTGTTCGCACGCACGGTATTTTCGTTCTCTCTGACGAAGTCTATGAGCACATCGTTTTTGGTGGCAAAAGGCACCACAGCGTGGCTTCGTCGATTGAACTGGCGGCACGCGCATTTGTCGTCTCGAGCTTCGGCAAGACCTTCCACAGCACGGGATGGAAAATCGGCTATTGCTGCGCGCCGGCGGCACTCACGGCTGAATTCCGCAAGGTGCATCAATTCAATGTTTTTGCCGTAAACCGTCCGATGCAGTCAGGCATTGCCCGGTATCTTCAGGATCCCTCGCCGTATCTGCAACTGGCCGACTTTTACCAAGCAAAACGCGATCATTTCCTGGCGGGTCTGGCCGCAACACGATTTCGCCCGCTGCCGTGTCCTGGCACTTATTTCGTACTGGCCGACTACCGCTCGATCTCTGAGGAATCGGATATACAGTTCGCGCGACGGCTGTTGATCGAATACGGGGTGGCTTCGATCCCCTTGTCCGCGTTCTATCGACAACCGTTTGACAACCGCGTCATCCGCTTTTGTTTTGGCAAGCGAGACCAGACTCTCGACGCCGGCATCGAGCGGCTGGGACGCGTCTAGAAGCCAGCTGCCAAGCCCCGGGCGCCAACGCCTTGGCGCTGGCGCGGGGGTTGCTCTTGCCTAAAGGATCTGCGCGGCCGCCGCAAAGGTCAGTCGGGGCCCGCGGGGGAAGAACTTGGCCGGATCGGCCGCGCCGATGTTGATGAGAAAGTTAGAGCGAAACCGCCCGTCCGGGAAGAATTCGGCGTCGACTGCCGCAGCGTCGAAGCCCGACATCGGTCCACAGTCCAACCCAAGAGCGCGCGCCGCAAGTATTAGGTACGCACCTTGCAAGCTGCCGTTGCGAAGCGCGGTCTCCCGGGCAAGCGTGGGATTGTTTTCGTAAATGGGCTTGGCATCGTAAGCCGGATATTGCGCTGGCAGCAGATCGAAGAAGCGCGAATCGCTTGCAACAATTGCCGTTACCGGCGCCGCCATGGTCTGCGCAACGTTGCCGGGGCTAAGTGCCGGTTTTAATCGTTCCTTAGCGGCGGCGCTTCGCACAAAGACAAAGCGTGCCGGCTGACAGTTAAACGACGTCGGCCCCCACTTGAGCAGATCGTGCAATTCGTGAAGTGTTTCATCGGACACAGGCTCGGGTCGAAACCCATGTGCCGTATGCGCGGCGCGAAAAAGCTGGTCAAGAGCCGATTGCGATAGCGGGCTTTTCATCTGCGCAATTACTCCCAAAGTGTGATTGCAATATTGGTTTCGGTCCGCAAGCTTACCGAAAGGGTCTGCGGGCCGTGAAATGCTGGCCGCGGCGCCCTACCGGGCTGCCAGTTAATCAAGAAGATCTTGCTTTGTCATAGTCGGCAAAATCTGCACCGACTGCTCGTTGGGTAGAGCCTCGACCTCCTTGAGTGCGCGCTGCATTTGGCGCGTGCGCGTGTCGGCGGCCTCCAAGGTATTGGACACCGTGCGGACTTGCTCGCGGATCTTGCTTAGCCACTCGCCAAATCGGGAAAACTCCGTCTTCACCGCACCGAGCAGGCGCCAAACCTCTGCTGACCGTTGCTCGATCGCGAGCGTCCGAAAACCCATTTGCAGCGTGTTGAGCATGGCAAATAGTGTCGTCGGGCCGGCAATGACGACACGCCGCTCGCGATTGAGCGTGTCGACCAGCCCGGGGCGACGCAAGATCTCCGCAAACAAACTCTCAGAAGGCACAAACAAGATTGCAAAATCCGTCGTGTATGGCGGCTCAATATATTTTTCGCGGATGCTGCGCGCTTCGACCTTAATGCGGTTTTCCAGCGCCCTCGCCGCATCCTCCACCGCCTCGGCGTCACCCAGTTCCTGGGCACTTTGCAGGCGTTCATAGTCCTCTGCAGGAAACTTGGCATCGATCGGCAGCCAGACGGTATCGCCACCGCCGCGGCCGGGCAAACGAATGGCAAATTCCACTCGCTCCGCGGACCCCGGCCGCGTCGCCAGATTGGCGGCGTACTGGTCGGGCAAAAGAACTTGCTCGAGCAAGGATCCGAGTTGCGCCTCGCCAAAGGTCCCACGCACCTTCACGTTGCCCAATACGCGCTTTAGGTCACCAACGCCCGCCGCTAGGGACTGCATCTCCCCGAGACCCTGGTGGACCTGTTCAAGACGTTCAGAAACGAGGCGAAATGATTCGCCCAAACGCGTCTCGAGCGTCGTCTGCAGCTTTTCTTCAACCGTGGCTCGCATCTGCTCAAGTCGCGCCTCATTTCCCGATTGCAGCGCCTGCAGTCGCGCCTCGAGCGTCAGCCGGATCTCCGACAAATTGCGCTGCGTCGCGGCGTTTAACTCGCTTAAATGTTCCTGCATTGTTCGCCCGTAGATCCCCAATTGCTCGGTCTGGAGCCCCACGGACTGCACCAGCTGAGTACCAAGGGCAGACTGCAGCTGGCCAAGCCGCTGATCGGTCTCCATGCGCGAGGAACTGGCACTAATCTCCAGTGCCTGGCGCAGCTCGCGCTCGAGGCGCTCGTTGTCTTCGCGCAGCCGCTCCACCGCGCGTTGCAGCTCAGCGGCCGCCGCGCGCTGCCGTCCCATCCCTAGCAAGACGATCGCAGCAGCGCCCAAGGTGAGCGCCAGGATTACACCAAGAAGCAGCGCTGAAAAGGTCGACATGGTTTCCATAGGCGCGACTGTACAACGCGCTGCAAGCGTCTACCCCTCGCGCAATGAAGCCAGCGGGGGGGTCTCGAGTATCCCGCGCATACCGATCCAACCGCCAAGCAGGGCCGCCACGATGCCGCCACTCACACCCGCCGCCGGTACCCAGGCATGTACAACAAAATCAAAATCAAAGACGAACCGCGCCAGCGCCCATCCTACTGCGGCCGCACCGACAGCGGCCATCGCACCCGACAGTGCGCCGACAAGGATCAGTTCCGCCCGCTGCGCATTTGCCAATTGCTCGCGAGAGGCACCGAGTGCCCGCAACAAGGCGGCCTCGCGAACGCGTTCATCGTGCGAGGACACGAGCGCTGTGTACAGCACCAGAACGCCAGCAGCAAGCGCGAAGACAAACAAAAACTGCGCGGCACTAATGAGCTGGTCGAGCATGCCGCGCACCTGCCTGAGGACCTGATCGATATCGATGACGGTTAAATTGGGGAAGTCGCGAACAAGCTCGGTCATCAAACGGGCCTGCTGCGGAGGTAAATAAAAGGAGGTGATAAAGCTCTGCGGCGCTTGACGCAATAGCGACGGCGACATGATCACGAAGAAATTCACCCGCATCGAATTCCAATTTACCGTGCGAATGCTAGTGACCTTTGCCTCCACCATCTGTCCCGCGACGTCAAAACGCAAGACCTGCCCCAGGCCAATTCCGAGGCGCTTTGCAATGCCCTCCTCGATGGAAAGCTCGGGCGCACCAGGTGCAAACCAGTGCCCTCGATCGATGCGATTATGAGCCGGCGGCTCCGTGCGATACGACAAATTAAATTCCCGATCGATCAAAGCTTGCGCGCGCGGATCCTCATAACTTTCGGGCCCCACCTTCTTGCCATCGATCTCAACTAAGCGCCCGCGGACCATCGGTTCAAGCGACACGCCCGCAATCTGCGCCAATCGCAGCCGAGCAGCAATCGCTTCGACTTGTTCGGGTTGGATATTGATCACGAAGCGATTGGGGGCATCGATCGGTGCCTGCTCACGCCACTCATCGACAAGATCGATGCGCGCGATGGCCAGCGCCAGAATCGCTGTAAGACCGGTTGCCAACGCGACGAGCTGCGCCAGGTTCGTGCCACGGCGCCGCTGCATGGCAGCCAGCGCAAACCGCAAGGTCCATCCGACCGATCGATGTTCTTGACGACGAATCCACTGCAGCAGGCGCATCGAAAAGTGTGCAATCGCCCCAAAAAAAGCTAGGCAACCTAGAAAACCACCTCCGACAATCAAACCCAAGCGCCATTCACCTGCGGTCCAAAATAGGAGCAGTGCGAACCCGACGGCGCCCGTAAGGTACGCAAGCCAGGTCCGCGGTGTCTGTAGTCCGACATCGCGGCGCAAAACGCGCACGGGCGGCACCCGCCGAAGCTGCTCCAGCGGTGGCACTGCAAAGCCGAGTAAAAGGATCATTCCGCAAAGCAATCCTTGCACGCCGGGGTAGACCGTTGGCCATGGCAGGACCTGCTGTAAAAGACCCGCAAGCAGTCCAACGAGAGCAAAATGCAACGCCAGCCCAATCAGCACTCCAACCAGGCTCGCAAGCAGACCAACGGCTGCGAACTCCAGCACGAATAGGGTCAGCATGTCGTTTTGAACCAAGCCCAGGCAGCGCATCAGCGCGCAGCTATCGAGACGGCGTGTCCCGAAACGTCGGGCCGCAGCGCTTACTGCAATCGCCGAGATCATTACCGTCAGCAAGGCAACCAGTCGCATAAAGCGATCGGCCCGCGATAGGGATCTTTGCAGCTCCGGCCGACCGTCGTCGAGAGACTCCAGATGCTGTCCACGCTGCAGCCTCGGCGCAAGCGACGAGATCAGCGCTCGAACCGACGCCGTCTCGCCCGCGACCATCCACCGGTACGCGATACGGCTGGCCGGTTGAACCAACCCGGTTGCCGGCAGGTCCTTAGCGTTCATGAGCACGCGCGGGGCAAACCCCATCACCTGTATTGCGCGGTCCGGTTCCGAATCGATGAGGCCGCCGATTCGCAAGCGACTGTTCCCGAGCCGCAAGCTGTCGCCCTGCTGTACGCCAAGCGCGATAAGCACCTGTGGCTCCACCCAGACGGTCCCGCTGTCAGGAATGCCCTTGGCCGCACGATGCACGCCGCCCTCATTTAATTGCAACGTTCCGCGCAATGGATAGCCATCGGTGACGGCCTTGACAGCAACTAATGTGCTTGCCTGCGCATCAGAGTCGGACAACGCCATGCTGGGAAAGGAAAGGGCGAGCGCACTGCGCAGCCCGAGTTGAGCGGCAGTTTTCGTCAGCGCATCGTCGATCGGGTGATCGGAATCCAGCACGACATCCCCACCCAGGTATTGGGCGGCGTCGCGTTGCAATGCGGAGCGAACCCGATCAACAAGAAAACCTACGCTCGTCGTTGCCGCAATCGCTATCACGATGGCCAGGGCCAACAGGCGCAGTTCGCCACTGCGCCAATCGCGTCGCGCCATCCGCAGTGCCAGCCCCAGCAGCTTTGCAAATTCCATCGCGCGTCGATTCTACGGCCGCGGCGCCACAAGGCGCTGGCCGTAGCAACATTCAAGGACGCTGGCGGACCGTGCGCCTTCTAGCGATTGATCGTCGCGGCGCCAGCGGCGCACACGAGCTCGTCTTGCGAGCCGGTCCCGCCCGAGCAGCCGATCGCGCCGATCAGCTTTCCGTCCTCGATGATCGGAATGCCGCCGCGCGAGGCGATCACATCATCAAGCGTGAGGACGTACTTGTAATCTTGCTTTTGCACGGCGTCTTCAAAGACCTTCGTTGGGCGGCGAAATTTGGCCGCCACGCGCGCCTTGTGCTGGGCTACTGCAATCGACGCCAATTGCGCACCATCCATGCGCAAAAACGCCACCAAATTGCCACCGGAGTCGGCGACAGCGATATTGAGCGGCCAACCTCGCTTGTTCGCCTCGGCAACAGCCGCTTGCAGCAGTGCCTGGGCGCGCTCAGCACTGATCGGTGCCCCGTAGGGAGTGTTGTACGGCAACTTTTCTGGAATCACACCGAGCGGATCTGGCGCAGGGGCCGGCGCTGGTTGCGCACGAACTGCCGCCGCGCAGGCAAGAAGTCCCATTCCAAGAACCACCAACCAACGGCTAACATCGTTCACGTTCTCTCCCTCTCTCGAAGTGTGAACCTAAGCGCGTTCGATCAATTCGATTCGGTACCGATCCGGGTCCTCTACGAACGCAATCACCGTGCTACCACCTTTGACAGGCCCGGGTTCTCGTACGATCTTGCCTCCGGCCGCTCGAATTCGCTCACACGTGGATGCGACGTCCGACACGCCCAACGCGATGTGTCCGTACGCGGTTCCCAATTCATAGTCTGCTACGCCATAGTTGTAAGTCAATTCGATCTCGGCGTTGCCGTCGGCATTACCCCTGCCAAAGCCGACAAAGGCCAGGGTGTATTTTTGCTCTGGCCGGTCGCTGGTGCGAAGCAGGTTCATGCCCAGCACTCGCGTATAAAAATCGATCGAGCGCTGAAGATCGCCCACTCGCAGCATCGTGTGCAGCAGCTTCATGGAGACGCCTCCCGTCGCAAAGGCGAATGATTGCACCAGAGCACCGTTTGCGCCAGCACGCAGAACCGCTCGTTGCGCGCGCCCCTGCGGGATCGCCAAGTCGTTTTTTCAACGACGCCGGCGAAGATGGTAGATGCCATAGACGAGTAAGTTCACGGCCAATACGCCAACTCCCAACGCAATTTGCAGTTGCCGAGTCAGCGCAGCCGGGTAGACCAGCGCAAGCACGTAGTGCTCAAGGAACCCCTCCGAATACCCAAGTTCCCCCGCCGAGCGCCGCAGCATGTTCTCAAGCGGAGTGAGCGGACAGACCCAGCCGCCAAATTCGATGATTACGCCCCACCCGACGGCCATCAGGTGCAACCATTTCAATCTTGGCCATCTCCAAACCAGCATTCCGCCGAACACCACAAAAACGATGAACGCGGCATGCACCAGCAAGATCGTGTCGGCGGCAAGCAGCGTCAGCATCACGGCGATCTGGACAATTCAAAAGGCTATCGGGACCACACTTCTGGTAGCACTTTGCGCGAATTACTCGGATTGTCGTCTTAAAAGTGCAGTCTTACTGCGAGCCGCGGCAGGGAAACTCCCAAGATGCTAGCTGCGGCACCGCAAGGTGCAAATTGGCCAAGCCAGTTTCAAAGCAAGTCGTTGCACGCTACAAAGGACTCTGGTAACGATCTTTTTAGACTCGGGGTTTGATTTTTTTCTGGCCCAAGAAGCAACCAACCGAAGAATGCATGCACAGGCGCATGGGTGCCCAGGTCAAGTCGTTGATGGTTCAATCCAAAGTCGCCGCGCCTTTTTAAGAAATTCGTAGCCGCATGCGAGGCTGACCGTATTTGCTCCTTGCTCCTGCGCATGGGCAGAATGTGCACGCCAGTACGCGAAGCGGCGAAATGGAAAACTCACTGCCATGTTATGCGCCGAGTGCTTCGGCCCTAGCTTCAGGCAGATCCGAGGGTCGAGAATTTTGGTTAAAAAGGAGCTGCCTCAAGGGCTTGCTATAAGGAGCGACTAGCGTCTTCACGGGGGATAGTGTCGCGTCGGCGCATCTGTCCAGAATCCTTATTTCGGTTAAGGTTGAACCTAACCTCATTTGCAAGCGCTGGTGGGGTCGGTTTTTGTGGCGCGACCAGCACCAGTATCTCCTTGCCGCCGGGCTGCCCGACCAACGTGCAAGGCCGATGGAGTAAAGTTTCGTGCAACCTTTTGAGCGCTTTACTTTGTCAAAGCGGGCCGGACCCGACAAACCTCGCAATTACTGGCCACTGCTGGTGCCGCCAGTTTGCATCGGTTTGTGGTGGTGCATTCTCGCGATCGCCTTCAGCGTCGCCGCGGCAGATGTGTTTGCAATCATCGCAAGCTGCGTTTGCGCAGTCGTCATTGCCGTAGCGTTGCTGGCGGATGCGCTGGGAATCGAGGACAAGCTTTTGCGCGGAGATGAGCCCGAGGACTTAGAGCAGACGTCTGGTTCGGAGAAATTTTCCTGACGCTTAGCGCGCCAACGCGATCACATAGATTGCGTGCTCGCACTTCGGTCCGGTTTTCCGCAGTACGCGAACCCCGAGATCTTGCTAAGGCACTGCCGCGCCCGAAGCATGGCGCTCGCGCGACTTCGTCGCGTGCGGCCGAAAAACAAGCCGCGAGCCTTCGTTTGCGCAAGTTAAGTCACGCGAAGAATCACTGAGTTAGGCTCTGTTCAGAGCGCCCCGCAATTGGCCGCACCAATGGCGCCTCGACACCAATGTGCCCGTACGCGGCAACATTGGGCTCGTTTCGTGCACCCGCCGCAAGGCCTTGGGCAACTGCCTGCTATCGTACGTGCGACGCGCCAACACGCCGTTAGAGAACCAATCTATGTCCGCCCTGACCTTGGAATCGGTTCTGACCTGCCCGCAATGTGGGCACGCCAAGCGTGAAACGATGCCCACTGACGCATGCCAGTACTTTTATGAGTGCGAATGTTGCAAAGCGCTGTTGCGCCCGCGACCGGGCGAGTGTTGCGTGTTTTGCTCTTACGGCTCAGTGCCATGTCCCCCGCTGCAGCGCGCAAATTGTTGGGACTAAATCACGGCGCGCCTTCGGCCTGCGCAATCAAGCCAAAGAGAGATTTGGCCCCTGAAATTTAAGCCGCAGACGGCACTTCGGTCGCGGCGGCGGAACACACTCTTTTGCGTCGCTTTGGGCTTAAAGGCGACGCTTCAAACGAAAAACAGGGCCTGCAGCGCAGCGGGCGCGCCGGCTAGCAAAGGTTCAACGCGATTACGCCGTCGCGCTGTTGTTGGCCTTTGCCTAAGCGCCTAAAAGACGGCAAAGCTCCGTCGACTCGATGATGAGCAACTTTGTGCCGCACACTGCCACCTCGTCTTGAGTTCGACGGCAATTGCCTTACACCTCATCGCAAGCGGTTGCCTCGAAAAATGTGTCCCGCTGCCCGGGCCAAGGGTAAGCTAGAAGCTGTTTCGGGGGTTTTGCCGGTCGCATCGCATCTACATTGGCGGGCTGGCGCCCGTGTTGCCAATTGGCCGCCCAAAAGCCAAAGAGCTTTCGGCCACAAGGAGACATCGATGATTCGCTCGACCATGCAGCAAGTGCCATTGTCCATAAACCATCTGCTCGAACGCGCAGGGCGCCTGTTTCCGGAGACGGAGATCATCACGCGCATGCCCAACAAGTCTTACGTGCGTCATACCTATGCTGATATGTACCGAAGGTCGCGGCAACTTGCTGCGGCCTTGCTCGATGCGGGCCTGAAAAAAGGCGATCGGGTTGCCACATTGTGTTGGAACCACTATGCCCACTTGGAGTGCTATTTCGGCATACCGGCGGCGGGGGGCGTGATGCACACGTTGAACTTGCGCCTCGCTCCCGACGAAATCGCCTGGATCGCAAACCACGCGCGCGATCGCTTCCTGGTGGTTGATGATGTCCTTTTGCCGCTGCTCGAGCGCTTTCGCAGCGCAACAAGCTTCGAGCGCGTTCTGGTCGTCCCGTTGACAGGGGCACCCGTGAAGGCACCCGATTTGAGCTACGAAGTCTTCATTGAACGCGCACCGAGGGGCTTTTCGTATGTACCGCACGACGAGAACGACCCGGTGTCGATGTGCTACACGTCCGGCACTACCGGCCGACCCAAGGGGGTGGTCTATTCGCATCGATCGACGCTGCTACACACGCTCGCGGTCAGTGCGACATCCTCCAGCAGCTCCCGTCCAAGCGACATGGTCTGCCCCGTCGTGCCAATGTTTCACGCCAACGCCTGGGGCATGCCCTACTGCTGCGCGATGATCGGGGCTCGTCTGACCATGCCGGGGCCTCATTTGGCACCGGCCGATCTGCTCGACCAGTTCAACGCTCAGGGTGTCACCCTTGCTTTCGGCGTGCCAACGATCTGGATCGGAATTTTGCAGCTACTTGACGCGGACCCGCAGACGAAGCGCCTACCCGCGGGGATGCGAATGACCGTCGGCGGAGCAGCGATGCCAGAGTCGGCGGTGCGCGGGTTTGCCCGACACGGTGCAAGTGTCCTGGTTGGCTGGGGCATGACTGAGACCAGCCCGGTCGCAAGCATCTCCGGCGCCAAGCCTGAGCTGCTGGGGATGGATGCCGACGAGCGTTTTCGGCGCGCCGCCTTGGCCGGCGTTCCCATTCCGCTGATCGACGCCCGAATCATTGGCGAGGATGGCAGCGAGCAGCCTTGGAATGGCAACAGCCTGGGCGAGCTGCAGGTGCGCGGTCCCTTTGTGACTGGCGGCTACCATGAGGTTCCCACGGACGCGGAAAAGTTCACCCCCGACGGCTTCCTGCGCACCGGCGACGTTGCTGCGATCGACGAGCACGCTTTCATACGCATTGCAGACCGCACCAAGGACCTGATCAAGTCCGGTGGCGAATGGATCAGTTCGGTTGACATGGAAGGGTTCTTAATGGGTCACCCTGCGGTCCTAGAGGCAGCCGTAATCGCGATACCAGATCCCAAATGGATCGAACGGCCCCTTGCTTGCGTGGTACTAAAGCCCGGCGCCAGTGTCAGCGCCGACGAACTGCGCGAGCACCTCGCCCCACACTTTGCGCGCTGGCAGCTGCCCGAGCGCATCGAGTTCATCGAGGCCATACCGAGGACGTCCACGGGGAAGTTTTTGAAGACGAAATTGCGCGAGCGATACCGTTAAGGTTCGGACCAAACGGCCGGGCGCCGCGTATTGGTTAAGAAGCCGCCGCCCTGCAGTCGCGGCTCCAGCACCACCCTCCCCGGAGCAGACGCGCTAATGGGCTGCGGCCGGGGTGCTCCCGGTGGGTTTGCGCGGCACCCTAAAGAGAGTGGGCGCGGGCCTGCACTACTTTGAGCCCTTGCCAAGATTTGCGTTTAATAGCGCTGCGAGCCGGGCACCCGCCAGTTCAAGCTGCCTGGGAATGAGCTGCGTTGCCGTCTCGATGTACGATCTGTCGAGCACGACGATGCCATTGACTGGCTCGTTGCAGGCAAAGCCGGCAAAATTGTAGGCATACTTGCGTGCCAGCGCATTGCTTTCTAGCGTCCACTTCAGCGCGGATCCTGAAAGCCGGCTTGGCGGAATCGCTCGCGCTTCCTGAGCGAGCCGATCGATCATCGCTTTGGCAGGCCCCGCGCGCTCGGTGACACGCAGTCCCAGCGACAAATTCACAAGCTCGTTGTCCCACACGCCGTGCAGCTCGCGCTTGCCCCTGGTCTTCACACCGGCAAGTGCAACAGTGACGTCATTGCCGCCGCGATCGGTCGCATGACCCTCCTCGTCCAGGACCCCCGCAGCGTAGATATTGGACGCCGCATGAAGCGGCTGGTGGATGTCCCCAACGAGATGCACGATCCATTTGAGCGCCTCGTTGCGCTCGCGCACCGGTCGAGTCGAATCGCGCAGGATGCCAAGTAGCTGCGGGATCTGCTGGCTGGCGCATTCGCCATCGGCAGGACACCAAGTAGCGGTGGCGGGAACGCTTCCGCATGCGGGAACGTCGTCAAAGTGTCGAAATGGCCGGTCGGCCGGTGTACGACGAATTTCATCGGCCCAAGTGGATACCTCGGCGAGCGTCGTGCGTCCTGAGGGGTTGCCTTGTTTGTCGCGATCGTCGGCTAATAGAAGCGCCACTTGAGCGCGGGCCTGTTCGTCAAGGAGCCGATCAGCGATGCCGCCCACGGCGCGGTGACCGACCGGCCCCCAGGCCTGGGCAATTGCGGCCATCGCCACAAGCAGCCCGGCAAGCAGGCCCTTTGCCGATATCGACCCAATTGCGGCCGCGCCTTTCATCCTAACCGCCTCTGCTTATCGTCCATCGCAACATATCCCTAAACCGTGACCGACCGATTTATCTCACCTTTCTTCGCGTTTTGCGGTTCACGCTTCCCGCACTCCTGGTCAAAACGGCAGCGCGCAGACTGCAACGCGCTAGACAATTGACTTAGAGGCCTGATAGGGCGTCGGACCAATACCGCTGCACCCTGGTATCGCCCCGATATTCCCGAACCGCCGCCATGGCAGCATCGTAAAAAAGCTTGGCCTCGCTCGTGAGACCAAAGAGCATCAATGATCGAAGAATTCGGCTGATTCGCAAGTCGTTGTGCGTAGGCCGTGTAGCCCAATTTGGAGCTTGGAAGAAATAATTGATCTTCCGCTCGATGGTCGCGTCTTGGACCACATATCCGTAGAAGGCGGCGAGCCGAACAAACGCTCGGCGCATGTTGCGCGCGATTTTCACATCTGCGCCAAGATCCTTGGCCTCCAACGCAGTGATGACGGGAGCATTCGGGTTCACACCGCTTGGCGAATCAATCGGAAAAAGCCACTGGATAAAGTCGTGGGTGTGCTCAAGCCAGTGATCGTCCTGTTGCAGGATCTGGTCGAAGTGTCGGCCACGGTCATCGGTGCCAGTTCCTGCAAGAAATAAGCGCACGGTGTCAAGCGAGGGCCCTGTCATAGTGTGTTACCTGCAGACGACGGGCAATCACGATACGGCCGATGCGGCGGCGACGTATCGGCAATACTCACAATCAGACGCGGGCTCGGGAGCATGCTGTTGCTGCAGGCACTGCGCGATGCGCGCCAGCGTTGGCGATACCCAAGTATCGTTGCCTTCGTACGGAAGAAGCTTGGTGCGAAAACGCAAAATATCGTCAAACGGTCCCCGCCCTCGGATGCCATTGGCGTAAACAAACCAGGCCATATCCGAGATCGGCAAACCGCGCCTTCGCAATAGCCACTGATAAAACTCGACTTGCCTCTTATAGCTGATTTGCCAGGCCGCATCGAGACTGACTTCCTCATTTTTGGACGTGGCCTTATAGTCGACAACGTAAAGCGTGCCGTGGTGATCGGTCCACAAATCGTCGATGGCTCCGAAGAGCGTGAGGCCGCTGTCGGCATGCTCGACGCGAACTCCACGAAAGTTCTGGCGCCAAACGGCAAGCTCGGGATGATCGGCAGGGATTAGCGCCAACCCTTGCCGCGCCAGCCGTGGCGGCACCACGGTTCCGCCTCGAAACTGGTCGAACTCGTTTTTCAGCAATTGGTCGACCGCATTGTTCAGATTAAACGGGTATCCGGCTGGTTGGGCGACCTTCGCGACCTGGTCGAGCCAAAAGCATCTCGGACAGTTCAAAAACAGTTCGACCTTCGACCGACTAAGAGCTTTTCCCACGCACTCGCCCCCTGCGCTTGCGCGGCCACTATACTGGCCCAGCAAAGGCGCGCTGATTATCCTCCACGACTGCGCCAACCACCGTTGAGTTCCATGGCCCGGATTCTCCCCTCCGACTGGCGAACGCTGGAAGTAACCGGGTCAGCCGCTCGAGAGATCGAAACCCTTGCGTTGCTGGAACGCAGCTTGCCGGCGTCCTTGACGGTCTTGCACGGCGTTCATTGGAGCCGCATACAACGCGGCTTTACGGTGGTTGGCGAAATCGACTTCGTCGTCATCGCGCCCAGCGGCAGCGTGCTGCTGATCGAACAAAAAAGTGGCTTTCTGGAGGAGACCGCGGAGGGGCTTGTAAAACGCTATGGCGCCGACACCCGCAAGCATGTGGGCTATCAGATCGACCGCATGATTGATGCCCTGCGCTCGCGCCTGAGCCAAACCATTCGCGGAGAACCGATCGGCATCGATTACTTGCTGTACTGTCCCGATTACACTGTCAAGAACAAAGGAACCGCAGGCCTGCCGCAGGAACGCATCATCGACCTGCCGCGCCGCGAAAGTTTGCCGCAGCAAATCGTTGACGCCTTACCCGACCAGCCCGCCCGCCCGGAGCTTGCAAGGCGCCTGTATGAGTTCTTCGCGGGTGAACTCAATCTTGTTCCCGATACAGCGACCCTCGTTGGCCGAGCGGAGCAGCTCGTCACGCGCCTTTCGGGGGGATTGGCCACTTGGGCCCGACGCCTGGATTTTTCGCCTTTCCGGTTGCGCGTGACCGCAACTGCGGGTTCGGGAAAGACGCAACTGGCACTAGCCGTTCTAGCCGATGCATCCAAGGCGGGGCGCAGCGCCCGGTACGTCTGTTTTAACCGTCCATTGGCGGACCACGTCGCTCGCGTGGCTCCCACCGGAGCGCAAGCCTCGACGTTTCACCAGCTGTGCGAGCGCCAACTGCGGGCCGCAGGTCGGGTGCCGGATTTCGGCCAACCCAACGCGTTCGAGGAGCTCGTAAAGCGCTACACGGCGCTCGAGAGGGGCGATGAGCAAGTCGACGAGCTCGTTGTCGACGAGGGCCAGGACTTTGACGGCACTTGGGTCGAACCGCTGTTGCGGGACCTAAAGCGCGATGGGCGCGTCTGGTGGCTTGAGGATCCCATGCAACAACTCTACGAGCGCGCACCCATCGAACTCCCGGGCTGGGTCGTGCTGCGCGACTATACAAACTATCGCACGCCTCGAAAAATTCTTGACTACGTAAACCGGCTCGCCATACCCGAATGCCACATTGAAGCTGCATCGCCATTGGAAGGCGCCGACGTTGAGATTCTCGATTACGCCAACACCATTGAGCTCATCGATCGGACAAAGCATGCAATAACGCTCGCCTTGCAGGCTCGTTTTCGAAAACAAGACATCGCCATCGTCACTTTTGCGGGACGGGAGAAGTCCCGGCTCCTGCCCCTTGAAGCGCTCGGCGCCAACCCACTGAAATCCTTCACCGGACGTTACGACCTTTTTGGAACGCCGCAATATTCACAAGGCGAGATCCTCTGCGAGACGGTATACCGCTTCAAGGGCCAGTCCGCCCCCTGCATCATTCTGACGGAAGTGGATTTCGAAGCCTTTGACGAGCGCGCGCGTCGAAAGCTCTTTGTCGGGATGACCCGCGCATCAATGAAGATTTTCATCGTTATTTCACGCCGGGCTGCCGAAATCTTGCTGGCGCGCAGCTGATCTCCTGCCACAAAACTGCGGCGCGCCAGTTCTCTACGCAAAGGGCCAAATTTTCTTTCGTTGGGTCCTATGGCGCTTCCAATTGAAAGCCAAGCCCTTGGCAATGCCAACGTCGCGGCAAGAAGCATGGTTTGCGCTGTCTGCCAAAGCTCGACCATGGGAAGAATTCTTTGGCTTCCCCAAATGGACCAACCGTATCGCACGAGCCCAAAAGCGCTTAGAGCGCGGAAAAATGAAACAAGGATAGCGAATACCTCTTAACAAAGATCAAGGACCGATTAGGAGAAATCACTATCGTCGTTCGTGTACTTGGTTTCATGAGGCAAGCATGGGTCCGGCAAATCGGCGCGGCTCGCGCCGCGCATTCCTAGAAATGGCGGCGGCGGCCGGTTTGGTTGCGGCGGCTGCGCCACGAAAAGTGTTTGCGCAGCCGCGCTATCTGGAACCAGTTAGGGTCGACAACCCGCTAGCCGCGTACCCCGATCGCGACTGGGAGCGCCTGTACCGCGACATCTTCCGCCACGACAAAACCTTCGTATTTTTGTGCTGTCCGAACGACACGCACAATTGCCTGCTCAAGGCGTATGTGAAGAACGACGTTGTCGTGCGCATTGAGCCGACGTACGGCTATGGCAAGGCGCAGGATTTGTACGGTAACCAAGCCTCACACCGCTGGGACCCGCGCTGCTGTCAGAAAGGTCTGGTCTTAGCTCGGCGCTTTTACGGCGACCGGCGCATCAACGGAGCGCTCCTGCGGAAGGGATTTAAGGAGTGGGTCGATCGAGGTTTTCCGCGCGATTCGAAGACGGGCGCCGCACCCGGCGAATTGATGCGACGCGGCTGGGACCAATGGATCAGAGTAGATCACGCCGTCGCGTTTCGCTACCACGCCAAGGCCCTGGAGAACATTGCACGAACCTATTCCGGGGACCAAGGCAAGAATTTTCTTCTGGCCCAGGGCTACGACCCGGACTCGGTCTCGCAAGTTGGGGACGCGGGCACGCGCGTGATGAAGTTCCGCGGCGGTATGGCCAAGCAGGGAGCCACCCGGATCTTCGGTGCCTTTCGCATGGGCAACTCGATGGCGCTGCTGGATCATTATGTGCGGGGCGTTGCGCCCGATCAGGCCAAGGGCGCCGGATCCTGGGACTCGTACTCGTTTCACACCGATTTGCCACCGGGCCATCCGATGGTTACAGGAGAACAGACCAACGACTTCGAGTTGATGGATGTCGAAAACGCCAAATTGATCATCGTATGGGGCATGAACTGGATTACGACCAAGATGCCCGACAGCCATTGGCTTACCGAGGCTCGTCTAAAGGGCGCGAAGACGGTCGCAGTAACGGTCGAATATTCCGCTACCGCCTCGAAGTGTGACGATGTCATCGTAATCCGTCCGGGCTCCGATCCAGCCTTCGCGCTCGGGCTTGCGCAAGTCATCATCGCAGAGGGGGCATATGACGAGAATTTCGTTAAGCGCAACACCGATCTCGTGTCTTTGGTGCGAATGGATACCCTCGAGCGGCTCCGGGCATCGGACATCATTGCCGAGCACGCGGATGCGCCGCTTAGCAACTGGGCGCAGGTTGTGCCCAAGGGTAAATATGCGCCGCCCACTTTGGTGCAACGGGGAATGCAGGTTCCCGAGGCCATGGTTGGCGAATTCCCGGACTTCGTCGTTTGGGACAGGGTGCGCAACCGGCCAGTAGCGGTTGGCCACGACCTGGTCGGAGCGAAGTTTGAAGAAACCGGTATTGACGCTGCGCTTGATGGCCGCTTCGAAATTACCACCGTTGATGGCAAAAAAATCCAGGTACGGACCGTCTTTGATCTGACCCGCGAATATCTGGACGAGAATATGACACCGGAACAGGTGGAGAGCGTCACTTGGGCTCCGGCAGCGGCAACGCGCTCGCTCGCGCGCGAGATTTCGGCCAATAGCGGAAAGACCTTGGTTGCCGTCGGCATGGGGCCGAACCAGTTTTGGAACAACGACAACAAGGACCGTGCGCTCTTTCTCATCACGGCGCTGACCGGAAGCCTAGGCCGCCATGGCGGCAATATCGGCAGTTATGCCGGCACCTATAAAAACACGTTGTTCTCCGGTGTGCCGCGCTATACCTACGAGGATCCCTTCAATTTGCAGCTCGATCCGACGGGTCCTGTTACCAGCCACGTGTACCTGCGCCCCGAATCGATGCATTTCTGGGCGAACGGCGAGCGCATCATGAAGGCCGGCAACAAGACAATTACGACGGGTGCGCACCTGCCAACACCGACCAAGTCCATTTGGCAGGTCAACTCAAACTCTTCGCTGGGCAATCAAAAGGGTTTCTACGACGTGGTTTTCAACACCCTGCCGCGTGTCGAACTGGTTGTCTACAACGAATGGTGGTGGACAACTTCGTGCGAATTCTCGGACATCGTCTACGGCGTCGACAGCTGGATGGAGTTCAAGCACCCCGATTTCACGGCCTCCAATACCAACCCATTTTTTCAAGCATTCCCACGTTCTCCCATACCCCGCTCGTTTCGCACGGTCTCGGACATCGAGACGTACCTGGGGGTGGCGCGGGAGTTGAGCAAAAACACCGGCGACGCACGCTTTGAACAAATGTGGCAGTTTGTTGCCGAGAACCGCGTGGACGTCTACCTGCAGCGCATCATCGACGGTTCTACGCCCCTGCGCGGTTATCGCTTTGAAGATATCGAGCAACTAGCAAAATTAGGCATTCCGGCGCTGATGAACACGCGAACCTATCCGCGCATCAATAGCTACGAACAGGTTGCCGAATCCAAGCCCTGGTACACGCGCACCGGACGACTGGAGTTCTACCGTCCGGAGGCGGAGTTCATCGAGGCTGGTGAAAACTTGACCGTGCACCGGGAACCCGCGGACGCCACTTTCTATGACCCTTGCGCGATTCTTGCCGCCCCACATCCAGCAATGCGTCCGCGCGGTCCTGCCGACTGGGGTATTGCTGCCGATGATCGCAGCCATATCGCGCGTCAGATGCGCAACACAACGTACGATTCTGCGGCCCTGCTCGCGACCCGGCATCCCTTGCGCGATCGTGGGTGGGACCATATCTTTCACACCCCTAAGTACCGGCATGGCGCGCACACGATGCCGATTGACACGGACTACATGGCAGCGCTTTTCGGGCCGTTTGGGGACATGTACCGGCGCGACAAGCGTGCACCAGGCACCGGTGAGATGTATGTCGACATCAATCCGCTCGACGCGCGCAGCCTGGGTATCAACGATGGCGACTACGTTTGGATCGACGGCGACCCGAATGACCTGCCCTTCCGCGGCTGGCAGGACCCCGCACGCAAACACGAGTACAAGGTTGCGCGTCTGCTTGCGCGCGCGCGCTACTACCCGGGCACGCCGGCCGGCGTCACGAGGATGTGGTTTAACGGTTATATGGCGACCCCAAGCTCGGTGAAGGCCCACGAGTCTCGGCCCGATGGTGCAGCCAAGAGCGAATTTACAAACTACCAAGCGCTTTTTCGCTACGGCGGCCACCAATCGTTAACGCGTAGCTGGCTTAAGCCAACGCACCAGACGCAAAGCCTGATCACGCGCAAGTCCTGGACCAACGAGGTCACGAAGGGCTTCAATGTCGACGTTCATTGCGTGACGAGCGCGCCCCGCGAATCGATTGCCAAGTTTGCCAAGGCCGAAGACGGCGGAATCGGCGGCAAGGGCTTGTGGCGCCCGGTGATGCTGGGCTTGCGGCCGGCAACGGAAAACGAAGCGCTAAAGCGCTACCTCAGCGGCGCCTTCGTCCGGTTCGACAAGATGTGAAACCAATTGCGTTGCTGTCCCATCTTAAAGACCGTCGCGCGTACACACGGAGCTTGAATCGATGAGCAAGGTATACAACTGGCAGATCGGGCGGGAGATGGAGTACCCGTATGAGGCTGCGCGTCCGGTCAAGCAGTTCGGGCTGGTGATGGATCTGAACAAATGCATCGCCTGCCAGACTTGTACGGTTGCCTGCAAGACGACCTGGACGCCAGGACGCGGACAGGAATACATGTTTTGGAACAACGTTGAGTCAAAGCCTTACGGCTATTACCCCTTGGGCTGGGACGTGAACATTCTCGAAAAGCTCGGGGTGCAGGACGTGTCGACTCCGGTATATGGCGGCAAGACGCTCTTTGAAGCCGCCCCCGACGGCGAGCCGGTCCTTGGCTATCTGCCCGATGACCTGGATTACGCACATCCCAACATTGGTGAGGACGATTCGTTTGGCGACATGCCACGGGGGGCATTCTTGTCGGCGCCTCACATGCAATGGATGTATTACTTGCCGCGTATCTGCAACCACTGCACGTACCCCGCGTGTCTGGGTTCATGCCCACGGCAATCGATCTATAAACGACCCGAAGACGGGATTGTCCTTATCGACCAGACACGTTGTCGCGGCTATCGCGAATGCGTAAAGGGCTGCCCTTACAAGAAGACCTTTTTCAATCCCATGACGCGAGTCTCAGAAAAGTGCATTGGATGCTACCCGGCCGTTGAAGGCGGGCGCCAAACACAATGCACGATCACTTGTATCGGCAAAATCCGGCTACAAGGCTACGTATCGCGACATGATGAAGTGCGCGAGGACAATCCCATCGACTACATCGTGCACGTGACAAAACTGGCACGGCCACTTTATCCGCAGTTCGGCCTGGAACCAAACGTCTATTACATCCCTCCCGTGCACGTACCTAGCCGGTTCTTGACCCAGATGTTCGGATGGGGTGTCGAGCAGGCGATCGCCACCTACCGTACCGCATCGCAGGACCGGAAACTGCTCGGCGCGTTGCTCTTATTTGGTGCAACACCGCAGATCATCCACCGTTACCGCGTCCAGGGCGACAAGACCATCGGTTATGACGAAAAGGGGGTCGAGATCGTTCGCGTTCCACTAAAGGAGCCAATCTTCATGCGAGTGGCATTTGACGAGAAATACCAGACCCAACGTTCCAATATGACGTAGGCCTGAGGCCATGCGCATAGCGAACAAGGCACAAATCATGGGGGCGCTCGCGCTGATGCTCGCAGCGGTCGCGGCGAACTCGGCACACGCACAAGAGGTCATCAAGGCTGCGAAAGTGGCGCAGTTGCGTGCGCCCCTCGATCCTGACGCCGCGATATGGAAATCCGCACGCGATGTTCGCGTGACGATGCAGCCGCAGATCGTAACGGTGCCAATGAATCCGGAGCCCGCAATTGTGCAGATTCACGTGCGGGCAATGCACAATGGCAAGTGGCTGGCACTGCGGCTACAGTGGAAGGATCCGACACGCAGTGATGTCCTGACGAGCGATACCTTCGGCGATCAGGCGGCAATCGAATTTCCGATCGAAGGCACAGCGGACACCTTGCCCACTCCCATGATGGGAAACGCCGGAGGTCGCGTGAACATTCTTCAATGGCGCGCGGCGCTGCAGCGTGACCTGCTTGTTGGCGAACCAACGATTCGCACGCTCTATCCCAATGCGCTGGTCGACGTGTACCCGGATCAGATTCTGACCGCAGTCAGCGCGCGCCCCTACCAGGGAGCGATGGCATTGGACAACCCTATCTCCCGAGCACATGCAAGTCCCGTCCTAGATCAGGTGGCCGAAGGCTGGGGAACCCTCACCATAAAGTTGCATCAGCAAGGTGACGGCCGCGGCGTCTGGCGCGATGGTCAATGGACGGTCGTCATTGCACTGCCAATGAATAGCCAGAGCGCGGATTCACCAAAATTGGCGCCGGGAACGAAGACGGTGGTTGCCTTCGCCGTTTGGGAAGGCGGACGTCGCGAGGTCGGCAGCCGCAAATCATGGTCCGACTGGACGCCGGTCGAACTGTCGAAATAGACCCATGGACCTTGTCCGCCGCCAAAGACAATACGCGAGAGC
>Ga0187780_10000487_pt1 | contig 29781 bp, 28 predicted proteins | sample 1015_Q2_SP10_20__FD_132429 | JGI IMG/M metagenome (GOLD analysis project Ga0187780, IMG submission 132429) | Tropical peat soil microbial communities from peatlands in Department of Meta, Colombia - 1015_Q2_SP10_20_MG | ecosystem: Environmental > Terrestrial > Soil > Wetlands > Peat | place...
CAGGAATCCACCATGGCGGTAAACTGATCCAGCAGCTTCTTGCGCTGCGAAAAATTCGCTACATCTATGCGAATCTGCTCGTGATTTCCAAAATAGTTGATCTCGTATAATTCGTGGCGCGCCCCGAACTCGGTGCCGATGGCGTCCCAGATGAGCTTGAATAATTTGGCGCGCTCTTCGGCGGTGCCCGACGAACCGCGATAATACTTGTCAATCAGCGGCCGCAAATCCCGGCTTTTCAAATCCTGATAACTTGAGGGCGCCACCAGCAGGCTTCCGGCCAGTTGCTTTTCGAAAATGTTCCGCACCGCGGGCCAGCATGCGGCGGCGAATACTCTCAAGGTGCTGGCATACTCGATCTTGGGCACGACCGTGCCGCCGGGAGCAGGCTCGGGATCGAGACACATCGCCGTGGTCAACGCCAGCATGAGATGGCGCCAGGCTAGAATTTCCCCCAGCGTCGCCTGCACGCCCCGGAAGGCATCCGTACCGTTGGTGGCAATCGCCTTGGCGAAAAGCCCGGCCATCATTTCCAGCTTGACGGTCAGCCTCGCGCCAGCCTGCAGGGTGTAGCGATTCAGGAAACGCGAATCGGCATAGAAAGCGTTGGCCCTTTCCGGGTCTCGATAGACTAAAACGTTTACCCACGGGACGAAGACGTTATCGAAGACGATCACGGCATCGTTCTCATCGAAGCGGCTCGACAGGGGGTAGTCGAATGGGCTGTGGGCCTTCATCTCGTACGACGGCCTGCAAATTAGCTTCGTTCCCGGCGTGTCCATCGGGGCGATGAAAACGATGGCGAAATCCCTGGCCTTCTCCTTGTTTAGAGTGACGGCGCTATTCTGGGCCACGAACGTTGCATGAGTCAGCGCCGAGCCCGTGGCCAGCATCTTTGCGCCGGATACGATGACGCCGTCGTCGCGCTCCTTGACTACGTGCACGAAAACGTCTTCCACCTCTTGCACCGGGCGGTTGCGATCTACCGGCGGGTTGATGAGCACATGGTTGAGGAACAAACAGCGGGCCGAATATTTGCGGTACCACGCCCGTGCGCTGCCGTCGAACGGCGCGTAGAAATCCGGATTCGCCGCCATGCTGGCCATGAACGCGGCTTTGTAGTCGGGCGTGCGCCCCATAAAGCCGTAGCTCAGCCGGGCCCAGATGTTGATGGCCTCCCGGGCTTCGAAAAGCTCCTGTGCGCTGCGGCTGGGCTTGAAAAATTTGTGGGTGCGCTGACCGAACGAGTCTATGGCGGTGAGGGCCTGTTGCTGCTTCGGGTCGTGCAAGGCGTCGTAGAGACGCGCCACCGAGCGGCAGGCATTGCGGAACGCGGGGTGAGATGTCACATCCGCGACGCGATCCCCATAGATGTACACCGCCCGTCCGTCACGCAGGCTCTCCAAGTAGGCCGCTCCGTCGAGCATGCCAGGCGAAGTTGGCGGGGACTTTTCGGATGAATGCCCAGTATCCTTGCTTTCCATCAACGGCCCCTGAAATGCGACACGTGGCGGAGGTATTGTACGCCAGTGCTACCTGCTATGTTTTGCTTTCGACGGTCGCGGGAGCAAACGACAGAAACGAGGTTGTGACCCAGGTCACTGCACTACTAGCGGGCGCTGTAGTAAAAGAGAATTGCCGGCGAGGGATAGAGGCAAGAGCGCGCGGAGGAGAACAAGACGGGCCGGCAAGCGCAGCCGGGAACCGCAACTGATCTCGCCGAGCTCCTCCGGGAGCTACACGGAACAACCGCTTGCCATGCCTCTCCCTCGCCGGACTTTAGTTTGCTCGCAAACGCACGCCCCTGACCCTTCCCTCCTTGGATTTCCTCGTGCCCATAACGGGTCTGGTTTGAGTCATTCTGGCGAGACTTGATTCGGTAGGGTGCGGGGTAGCTGTTTATCGGGAGGCTTCGCCGATTTCCCGGGCGCGCACGACGAACCGATTGGGCGCTGACCCGACATAGTCGAATGGAAAACAGGTGACCAGCGTCAACTCGCGCGCCTCCGTCGAGCGCAAAACCTGCACATCTGTGGGCGGAACGGTCCGCGTCCACACCACCTGGTATTGAAACGCGGTCGAGGGCGTCTCGAGCGTAATCACATCCCCAGGACGAACGCCGCGCAAGGGACGAAAGAATGTATCGCGATGGCCGGCCAGCGCGACGTTTCCGGCCTCGCCCGGCAAATTGGTATCAGGAAGATGCCCGACGGCGCGGCGCAGGACCTGAGCCGAATCACCTTGCAAGACGATAACTCGAAGTCCTAGCCGGGAAATCTCGAGCCGCCCGATGAGGCTCCCTTCCGGAGGGGGCTCGGGAACGCGCGGGGCCATGCGCGCAGGCGCAGCCTCAAAGTTGCGATTGCTCATCTCCTGAAAGGCGTACGCGTACGCGAGGGCGTAGGCCGCATAACCGATGGCCGCGAGTCCCACGAACAGCAGCACACTTGAGGCAGCGCGCAGAACCGAGGCCCTGACTTCAAAAATCGGTTTTGCAATTCCCGTATGGCTCCTCATGTCTTGTTCCCCGGTGCAACGGCCGCAGGTTGTGCGGGTGTGTAGCCCGGCCGCGTTCGCACGCGAAGCTTTTCGCGCCCCGGCCGCGTAACCTTCACCGAAACCTTCCGAAAGGAGGCGTCTCCCTTCCTCTCCGGTGCATAGCCAATGGTGTATTGCTCGCGGAGATCAGCAGCGATGGCCCTGGAGATTTCGACCACTGATTCCACGGAGTCCGGGAAAAACGCCAGCCCGCCGGTGTCCTTGGCCAGGCGTCGGAGCACTCCTGGGTTTTCTTCTTCGAGCGTCCCGCCCACGAGGCCGATGGAGTAAATGACTGGTTGCGATTGCTGCGCCAGTTGGAGAACTTCCGCGTACTTATGCCGGCTGGCGTTGTCTCCTCCATCGCTGACGATGAGCAGCGCTTTCTTGTCGAGCGTGCCAAGCTGGAGATGATGAAGTCCTTCGATGACCGCATCGTATAGCGCCGTTTGCCCGGAAGCGCTCACCGCGGTTACGGCCCGTTCCAGCACTCGCGCATCGTTCGTAAAGGGCTGGCCATCGAGCGGTTGCAAGGCAACGCCATCGCTGAAATTCACGACAAACATTTCGTCGCTGGGATTGCTGCTGTGGGCGAACACGTAAAGCGCGGCGGCCACCTGCCGGAGCTTCGGTGCCATGCTTCCGCTATGGTCCACCAAGAGACCGACGGTAACCGGCGTGTCGGCCTGCTGAAAAAACGTAATCTTCTGCGGCCGCCCGTTGTCGTAAACGCTGAAGTTCTCCCGCGTCAGACCGGAAACAACCTTTCCGCTGGCGTCCGTCACTCGCACCGGAAGGAGGACCACTTCCGTAGCCACGGAAATTTTGGCCTGTGCTGCCAATTCGGGCGAAGTTGGAGTCCGCGGCGAAAAGTGAGGCCAGCCCGCGAACAAAAATGCTGCGCAAAGGGCGGCGAGGACGCAGGAGCTTCCGTACCGCCCCGCGTTGCGTGATTGCTGCATGACAATCACGATAACTTCCCTGGCGGCGCCAAGCGACATCTAGATCGTTCGAGCGGCGCCATGCGTGTGAGGTTTCAAGATATCCGCTTTGCTAAGAGCCTCAAACCAGCCGCCAGGCTGATCGCGGCGAAACCAAGCAGGCCCGTCAGCGGAATCACGCTGCCGGTCTTCGGCAACATCTTCTTTGTGGGCTCGGCCGCCGGTGGCATTGCTTGTGCTACTTCCGTCCGAGGCGTGGTCTGGATGGCCTCCTCAACTGGAACTTCCGTCTTTTCCGGTGTGACCGCCACCAGTGGCACGGTCGTTATCGTGCTGGGTGTCGGTTGGGCCGCTTCCGCCGGAACAACTTCGTGCGTGGCGGCAGCTAGTTGGACCGCTCTGGCCTTGGGGTAAACGAACTCTTGTCCAAAGTTGTCGCCGGGATAGAACCACGCACGGAGCGCCGCTGGCGTACCTGCAGGCCTCTCGCGGAATCTGATTGTGGTTTCACCCGTTGGTTGGAGGCGATAGTCCGGAATGCACAACACGGTGGTGATCAACTCTGTCCCGTCTTGATTCCAGATCTGGACCACGTTCCGAGCTGTCGCGGGTGTCATTACCCGCAGCCTGTAGGTCCCGGCAGCCAGAACCTTTCCGGGCACTTCCACCGGCTGGCTGAAGGTGACTTTTGTGTCCTTATCCCATCGGTCGGCTCGTGCCGGCGCGGCGACCATCGCGACAGCCACAAAGGCGGCGAGCACAACCAGGGCTACCCTGGAGATCTTCATTGCTGTTACCTCCTGGGCAACTCCCACATCTGGCCGCGCGCTGCAAGCCCCTTTCGCGCGGTCTTCTTCGTAAACTGAAGTCGCCCTTACTGCAACTAAATGTTCGTCCCTGGCCGGCAAGCAAAGCGGTGAGCCGAGTCACCCTCCAAAGTGAGCGGTGTCACAGGACTTAGCCTGCCAGCATGGCCGTTGCTGCTGAACCTTTTGCGGGCGAAAAGATCGTGCGCAATCCGAGGCTCACAATTACAAATCCTGATGACATCCAATTCGAATTTGGATTTGCCTGTGTTATTTCGCTCTCTCTACAGTGGGATTATGGACGTGCATCCCCATTCCGGGACGGATGAGCATCACGAAATTGACGTCTTACATGAGATCGGAGAGCGCATCGCCGCTGCCGATCCCCTCCACACGATTCTGAAACTTGTCGTAGAATTTGTTTCCACAGTGGTGAAATGCGATTCCTGCTTTGTCTATGTTCTAGAAGGGGATGAACTGGTCCTGCGGGCCTCGAAGAATCCGCACGCCGACGCAGTGGACCAATTGAGACTGCGGATGGGCCAGGGCATCACGGGGTGGGTCGCCGAACACAAGAAGCCGGTGGCCATCGCCAGCGGCGCCGCGCTCGATCCCCGCTTCCGATTGTTTCAGGAACTGCCCGAGGACCGCTTCGAGGCATTTCTTTCCGTACCTGTGCTGTGCCGAGACAATCTTGTCGGGGTCATTAACGTGCAGCATCGCGAGCCTCACGCCCACAGCCGGCATGAAATCCGCTTGATCTCGACCATCGGCTTTCTCGTCGGCCCGGAAATTGAACTGGCTCGCCTGGAGACCCGGAACTCCGCACTTTCCGAGCTTTCCGAGGCGCGCCGCCTGGTGGAAACAGCCAACCACACTCTGCGGCGCAATCTGCACGTCGGCGAAGAAGAGGCTCATCTCATTCTGCAGAGGGAAAGCCGGCAGCGTCGCAAGTCAATGAAGGAAATCGCTGAGGCCATTCTAATCGCCGACGAAATCGCGCGAGCCACTGGACGCATGTGAGCTCTTTACTAGAGTGACGCGCTCCAAAATCCTTTTCTTCATTCATGGCGCGGCGCGCTGTGCAAATTCAACCGAAGCTATCGTTTGGCGGGTTCGCGGAGCATGGGGATGGGTTTGGCGGTTATGCCCCGGGAAGAGTAAGGCTGGTTATCAAGCATCAGCCAAAGCTCAGCCTCGTTTGCACTCTTGGGAACAAATTTCCATTCAGTCGAAGGATTGTATTGGTCCTTCTGAATGACCACGAAATAGAGGGCACCTTCTTTGACGCGAACGTTTAGGAGCGGGGCGTCACCCTGATCTTGGTGGGTGCCGTCGGTCAAGTTGCCGTCCTTATCGAAGACAACATCGAAATTGTTCAAGGTGCCTGAGAGGGCGCCATTGTGTTCCTTCAAAACGAGGACCGCAAACACCTCGCCCTGGAAACTGGCCTTCCACGTGCCCACGCAAGACTTTAGAAACAGCGTCTTATCCGGCGACTTCTCGGGCGACCTGTCGGCGGGCTTTTCAGGTTGAGCTTGAGCGCCTCGGGGCGCGGCGCCCACGCGGGAAGCGACAACAGAGCCGTACAGGATTAACAGCGTCATCGTAGCAGGGGTAAGAATCCTCTTTGCCAACCTGGTTGCCGATACGTTGCGACGGATATGTTTCATGACGGACTCCTCCTTACCCAACCGGGTGTGGAACAAGTCGGCGCCCCACTGCAGGCGTTGAAGCCCCTGAGGACGGTGCGGCACGTACGGCGGGGCTAAAACCACGCCCTGCCGACGCACCATGGAGGGCGCGAGGGACCGATCAATACGGCCCGGAGGCGACGGCCGGTCGCTTCGCCTTGTTTTCTCGGCGTCAAGATAACCTCCTCGGGTCAAGCTGCCATGTTTCGGGGCGGATTTCAAATGCAACTGCTGTAGGGGAATGTTGGAAATGAAGCAGATAGAGGAACTAAAGGAGATGCAGGAAGTAAAGGAGATAGAAGGGTCAAAAGAAGAGCACGTCTCTCTGGCCGCGACTGGAGACTTGGATAGACCAACTTAGCCGCGGTAATGGACAACGCACCGCAAAAGGCCGTAGATACTACAAGGCGCGGTTCCCGAACGGTAGCGGGTTCCGCGCGAAGGGCGAGTCGGAGTATAATCGCGCACGAGGTTGCCGGACGGCGGGCCATAGGCAGGGCGTCGGGCCCAAGCACTTTTCTATGTCTTCATAGAAACTAGGCGGGTTGCGAGCGGGGCGAAGGGCAGTTACTCACGGCGGGCCCCGCTCGAACTCAAACGATATGCTCTTAAATCAGATATCTGGAGCGTGATGTCATGAATAGTTCCGGACTGCAGACGGAGGTAAAGGAAAGCGCGCGGAGGGAGCGGGGCGAGGTGCGCAAGAAGGAGATCCGGAACCCGCGGGTCTTGAACGAGGCCTACGACTATCCGCAGCCGGCGTCGTTTTCACGCGGGATGCGGCTGGATATCAACGGGGTAACCATCCTACTGATCTCAGGCACGGCGAGCGTGGACGAAAACGGCGCCACGGTGCACCCGGGCGACTTTCGCGCTCAGACTTGGCGGACTTATCACAACATCACCGGCCTGTTGGAGTCCGAAGGAGCTAGCTGGAAGGACGTGGTGCGCACGACATGTTATTTGCGGGACATCGAACGCGACTATGCGGCGTTCAATGAGATACGAACACAGTTTTTCAAGGAGCAGGGGCTCAATCCCCTTCCAGCGTCCACCGGTATCCAGGCCATCCTGTGCCGGCCGGATCTTCTTATCGAGATCGAGGCAATGGCGATATTTGCGTCCAACCGTTAGTGCTTCGTCACGAAATCGCAGGGCGAATGCAGTTTCGGAAAGATTGTCGGGAGAAGTCGTGCTGGAAACGAGCGGGGCGATTGATGAAATGAAGGAGGGATGAAAGATGCCGGAAGAGGCGCCATTTTTGATGCTGAATGAGGAGGCCATAAAGGCGGCCGAACTCCACCACGATCCTTATGATTTCGCCTTCGTGGACCAGGCGATTGACGCCCATTTCAAGAGCGAAGTGCTGGCGGACGCGCCGGTCATTCCCGACCGCGGCAGCTATGCGCTGGGCGCACTCCGCTACGGACCGAAGTTCGGGGCGTGCATGAAGGACCTTCTCAACCCGCGCTTGCGGCGCCTGGTGGAGGCGAAATTCGACATGGATCTCAGCAAATGCCCGCCCTGCATCGTGATGATGGGCAACACCACGGGGCACTACAACGAAGGCTACGCGCATCCCGACTCGAGGCATAAGATCGTAACAGTGCTGATGGGGTTCACGGAGTCCTGGCCTTACGAACGAGGGCGCTTGCGAGTCCTGCGCAGCAACAATCGCGAAGACTACGCGTTCGAATTCGCCCCGGAATTCGGCAAGATGCTGATGTTTCGCGTGTGCGATCATTCCTGGCACGGCTTCTTGCCGCAAAAGGGCAAGCGCATGAGCGTGCAGTTGTGTTACGTGGACTCGCAATGGTACGCGCAGAAGGAAAACATCCGCCACCGCGTCAGCGCCTTTGCCAAGTCCATGCCCATCGTGCACCAGCTCATTGATTGGGCGCCGCGCTCTCTCGGGAACAAGGGATAGAAATACATACGCCCGCCTGAAGGCGGCCCTTCGGCTTCGCTCAGGACAAGCCGCTACAAGACCGTGGTTTCAGCACGAGACTTATAGCTAGCGGCGGCCCCCTCCGCCGCCACCGCGACCGCCGCCTCCACCACCCATCCTAGCTCCTCCGGATGGCCTGGATGGAGCGGGTGCGGCGCGATGAAATTCGCCCTCGCGGCGGGCGCCTTCAATGCGCGCCTGGCGTTGGCGTTCAAGCTGCTGTGTGATGCCGCTCGGAGGAGACGGGGCCACGCGTGGAGCAGCGGCCTCGGGCGCTCTCTCCGTTGGCGGGCGCGAGACTTCTGGCGGCCTCTCTTCAGGGGCCCTGGCTTCCGGTGGGCGCGCCGGTTCGAACCGCTGCCACTGCCCGCCCTCGCGGCGATACCAACCATCTGACTGGTATTCGTAGACGTGGCCGTCAGGCCCGGCGTAGATGTCGTGTGCTCCGCCCGTGGGTGGGCGCGTGACCGCTCGCGGCGGAACTACTCCTCCGGGAGCTCTGCCGGGGGCAGGCGCGCGCAGCGGAACGGGGTGGTGGCTGATGACCCCGGGCGTGGTCCAGCGGTCGTACGCATTTCTCGCTTCCATACGGACGGCGGTGGCGGTGCGCTCGACCGGGCGGTTATACATCACGCGCTGGGACCAGCGCGGGAACTCCGCGGGCCTCCCGCGCCAGGGGCGCCAATACCAGCGGGACGGGTACCAGGGGCGCCAACGGAAGCCCCATCCCCAATAAGCGTATTGCCAGCCAAAACCCCAGGTCCACGGGCAGGGGTACCAGAAATCGTACGCCCAGCAGGGATACCAGAATCCCGTTCCGTAGACGATGGCGCCATCCCAGATGTAGGCGCCGAAGTAGCCGGGCAGATAGCCGACGTAAACGAACTCCGGCGTGGCTTCGTAGACGTAGGCGAAGGTGACGGGATAGAGCGGCGACGTGGGCGGGATGGAGTAAATAGCCGGGGGCACGAAGGCGCAAACGGCCCAAGGACCCTGCGCATTGTCGGCTACGAACCAGACACCGTCATGCAGGGCGTAGTATCTGCCCTCCACGAGAATGATGTCGTCGGGCGAATTGACAGCATAGGACATGTCCGTGCCCTCGATGGGCTTGAACTGTGGAGCACCGTCGTAGTTGGCCTTGAATTTTACGAGCTTGCGATTGATGGTTGCGGTCTGGGGAACCTGAGCCGCCACGATAGCATCCTGCGCCTCGCGCGTCCCGGGAACACTGGCCAATACTGTGGCTTTGGCGTGCCCAGGGGGAATGGCGGCGAAATCGGCCGGCAGCGATTCTCCTGCCACAAACTCCCAGGGACCGTCGAGGCTCTGGCTGCGGAACCAGCGGCCAGAGAGGAGCACGTAATAGCGCTGGTCGGGCAGATTGAGGAAGAGATTGCTGTCCGTGTTGGTCACATAAAGCAGTTTCGTTCCGCTGATGGGCGAGAACTGCTCCTCGCCGCGGATCTGAATGAGTTCGGCAGGCTCAGTGCTGACAATAATTTCGGGAGCGGCTTCGGCAGGCTGCGCGGCCGCGGCAGGGGCGCCCTGCGCTTCTTCACCTTGCAGAACCGAAGCGAGAACATCCGGGGGATGAGCGGCCTTCGTCCACGGGCCGTTCACGCTCGCAGCAGTCATCCAATATCCCTCGCCTCGCAGGAAGTATTGGCCAGTGCCGGGCTCGAGCACGATCAGAGCCGGGGAGTTGATGACGCGCATGAGATTCGTGCCTTCGACCTTTCGTAGCACCGGCTCGCCGTCAATTAGAATCAGGACGGCGGGATTAGTGCGGACAAAAATCTTTGGCGGCTTAGCGCCGAGGGGCACGCCTTTGGCTTTAGCCTCGGTTTGGGTGATGGCCAGATCGGCGAGCAGGCGATCTATGGCCATGGTGAAGGTCCACTGCGCCAGGGCTGTGGTCGCGCTGGCGACATATTTGGACTCCTCTGCGCTGGCAGCGGGAAAGGAGGCCTTGGTCACCTCCATGTCGTACAGCGTGACCAGGCGCTTCTCCTGGTCAACGGTCGTGCGCGCCGAGAGCCAAACGACTCCGTAGATGGGCTGGCCGAGTTCTTTGCGGGTGACCACCACCGCAGCGCGGGCTTCCAGCTTGCCGCTCTCCCACTTGTCCACCTGCGGCTGGTAGACCTGAATCAGTTGGCCGTCGGACTGAATGGTGCGAGGCCAGCCAACCTCAGTCTGCTGCGCCAGCAAGGGGACCGAAGCCAACGCGAAAACAAAAATTCCGAGAAGCGGGCGCCATGCCCAGCTAGCGAGCGAACCTCTTGTTGTTCCAGTTTTGACCTGCATGTTTTTCTCCCAGGGACACCCACTCGGGAACGAGCCCTCGTGAGATCCCAAAGCAAGACTCGCACATCGGGAAGGGGGGAGGATGTGAAGCGCCTCACGGACTGGTGTGACGATCCTCACAGAGAGCCGTCGCGGGCCTGCGCGAGAAGAAACCAGCCTTAGGTAATGATTTTCGGATACAGCCGAGTGGCAATAGCTACCAGTACAGCGAAGGCGAAAAGTTGTGCTGCGAAATCCACGCGCAGGCCAAACATGCTGGCGCCAGCCTGGATCATCAGGCCCCGCAAAGCGTCCACCTGGTAGGTGAGCGGATTGACAACGGAAATCGAGCGGAGCCAGCCGGGCATCATGCTGAGCGGGTAGATGGCGTTGCTGGCAAAGAAGAGCGGCATGGTCAGGACCTGACCGATGCCCATGAAGCGCTCTCGCGATTTCACGATGCACGCAGCAATCAAGGAGAAGGTTGAGAAAATCGCGGAACCCAGCATGACGGCGGCTGCGACGCCGGCGAGACAGGCAACTCCAAAACGGAGATGAACGCCGAGCAACGAAGCAAGAAGGTAGACCAGGACCATCTGACAGAGACTTCGCGCCATGGAAGAGATCGCTCTTCCCAGCACGAGGGCCGCGCGCGGCGTGGGACTGACCAGGAACTTGTGCACGATTCCAAGGTCGCGCTCCCAGATCAGAGAAATGCCGTAAAAGATGGCGCCAAAGAGCACGCTCTGCGCCAAGACACCCGGAGTCATAAAATCGAGATAGCGAAGCCCGCCCGTGGGAACGGCGCGGGCGCGAGTAAACACCTCGCCGAAGATGGCCAGCCACAAAACGGGCTGTACCATACGGGTGAGCAGTTCGACAGGATCGTGGATGAGCTTGCGGATATCGGCTTCAGCAACAGCGGAAGTTTGGCGCAAGAACGCGAATCGTCCTGCGCCCTCACTCCAAGCGGCGGGCAGTGCGCCGTGTGCGCGCGACATTGGTCCATTCTCCTTCTTCCCCAATCGAGGAACCGGCGTAGTGGATGAAGACGTCGCCCAGGGTGGCTTCTTCTCCGAGCCGAGCCTTCAACTCGGCGGGAGGGCCCTGGGCAAGGAGACGCCCCGAGTGCATGAAAGCGACGACGTCGCAGAGCTCGTCGGCTTCTTCCATATCGTGCGTGGTCATGAAAATGGTGGTGTCGAATTCGCCGCGAAGCGCCTGGATGCGATGCCACACGGCGTGCTTGGCGACCGGGTCGAGTCCCACGGTGGGCTCGTCCAGAAACAGTATGGCCGGGCGGTGAAGCATGGACTGCGCGATCTCGAGCCGGCGAATCATCCCGCCGGAGTAATGACGCACGATCCGGCGCGCCGCATGGGTCAGCTCCATGAAGCCCAAGGCTTGAGCAATGCGCCGGGAGCGTTCCGGACGAGGGATACCGTAGAGCTTGGCGGAGATCAGCAGATTCTCGTATCCAGTGAGGTCGCCATCGGCCGACAGCATCTGCGAGACGTACCCGATTCTTTTGCGGACCTCCCTCGGCTGGCGAACGATGTCGAATCCGGCGACCAGCGCCGTGCCTGCGGTGGGGTGGAGCAACGTCGTCAGCATTTTAATCAGGGTGCTCTTTCCGGCGCCGTTGGGACCAAGCAATCCGAAGATCGAACCGCTGGCGGTGAGGAAGGAAAGGCGGTCCACGGCGACCAGCTCGTCGAACTTGCGGGTCAACTCGATGGTCTGGACGGCCGGAACGGCTTCGGAGGCACAAGAAGAAAGTTCACTGGAGACGGATGCCATAGCCTGCAATGAGAAGCTGGTATGTTACCGAAAAATCCGGCCGATGTCGCGCCGGTCAGGCAAGGTGAGGGCGCTCGAGAATTTCGCGGACGTGGGCGGTGATTTCGGCGATGCGGACGGGGCGATAGAGAACGGCGTGAACCGGAGGCAGCGAAACCTTCTCGGTGCGCGAAGCGATGAGAACGGTGGGCACGCGCGCGATGAGATTTCGAATGGCGGGATCGCCGGCGAATTCTGCAGTGGCCTCGAGGACGAGGGCCGAAGGCATCTGGCCGGCGGCGAGAGCGCGGCCCGCGTCACCGGCAGACTCAATGCCGAGGGCGTCAATGCCCTGCTCACGAAGCTCGGCACGCACGGTGGCGCGCAAGGTCCAGTCGCACGCAATGACGAAAACAACAGGCATCCCGCCGCGAAAGTATAGCATCGGCAAGACGATGAGCCTCGCGGCACGCTCGGGAGCGCTTGCGTAGGCAAGGCCGGAAGTGGTCTGCTACAATTTGCTGCCTTACGGGGCAGGCAGGTCTTACTGCGGCAAGCGGGCCTGTGCACAAGAGCCGGGGGTCGCCGGGGGCGAACCTGCCGACGGCGGGCAAGCGCGGACAATAGATGGCTGAAGACGGCAAACGAAAACGGAGTCTGCTGATCCTGGCGGTAGTGGTCGCCGCGCTCATCGCGCTGGTGATAACTCTGCGCAAGAAAGCCCCGCTCGTGCCGTTCGAGGAGATCGTGCGTGAGGACTTGAGCGCCACCATCACGAGTAACGGGAAGGTGGAGCCGGTGAACCCCACCATAGCGCGCGCGGGCTTCGCAGGATTCGTAAGTCAGGTGGCCGCGCGCGAAGGGCAGGCGGTGCGCCGCGGGGAACTCATCCTGACCATGGACGCGTCCGAAATCGAGTCAGAGTTGGCGCGGGCGCGCGCTGACTTGTTGGCAGCGCAAACGAATCTGGAACACGCGCGGGCGGGCGGGCCGCCGGATGAAATCGCGCAACTGGAAGGCGATTTGCAGGCCGCGCGCCTAGACGTGGCCAACCTGGAACGCGACCAGCAAGCGCTGGAGATCCTGGTGGCCAAGCAGGCCGCCACGAAAGAGGAATTGGCGCAAAATCAGGCGCGGCTGGCCAAGGTGCGCGGCAACTTGCAGGCGCTTGAGGCAAAGAAGCAGATGCGGACCGAACAGGCCGCGAGGACGCTAGAAAGCGCCGACCTCCGCGTCCGCCAAGCTCAGGAGCAGGTGAGGTCGCTCGAAGAGAAGGTGCGGTCGTCCACGGTGACAGCTCCTACCGACGGGACACTCTACTCGCTGCCCGTGAAGGCGGGCGACTACCTGAAGACGGGAGACACGCTCGCGGAGATGGCCGACCTGCGGCAGGTGCGGGTGCGCGCGTTTGTGGATGAGCCCGACCTGGGGTCGCTCGAAGCAGGCCAGGGCGTGGAAGTGACGTGGGACGCCCGGCCCGATCACATCTGGACGGGCCGCACGGGCGAACCGCCGAAACAGGCCGTGGCGCGGGGGATGCGCAGCGTGGGCGAAGTCCTCTGCACCATTGACAATGACCGGCTCGAGCTGCTGCCCAACACGAACGTGCAGGTGCGCATTCTGGTGCGAGAGCGGCGCGGGGCGCTGGTGGCCCCTCGCGAGGCGGTGCACGAGGACCGCGGGCGGCATTACGTCTTCATCCTGGTGGACGGCAAAGTGAGACGCCGCGACATCACAGTAGGAGTCGCCAGCGCTGCGAAATACGAGGTTCTTTCCGGGCTGTCCGTGAACGACCGCGTGGCGCTCCCGGCGGAGAAGGAACTCAGGGACGGCATGGAAGTGCGACCCACGGAGGCCGATTGAGAGGACGGCGCAGGGGAATCGGTCGTACGGCTCTCGCGATTCTGTGCGCGGCGGTCCTGTTGCGGGGCGGCGCGTCGCATGCGAGCGCGGGCCCGCAAGCGACGGCCGGCGCCGAGGTTTCCGGGGCCATCGAGACCGCACAGCGGCACTTCCGCGTCGGCGGCTACACGGAAGCTATCAAGTCCCTGCAATCGGCAGCCGCGCAAAATCCATCCAACGGTGAAGTGTATTACTGGCTCGGGCGGAGCTATTACGAACTCCGTGATTATGACAGCGCCGTTTCGCAATTGACGCGGGCTGCCGGTCTGGACGCGCGGAATTCCGATTACCACCTGTGGCTGGGACGTGCCTACGGTGGACAAGCGGACCGCGAGCACAGCTTCTTTCTGGCGCGGAAAGTGAAAAAAGAGTTTCAGCAAGCGGTGAGCCTGGATCCCGGGAATATTGCCGCGCGGCGAGATCTGGAAGAGTTTTGCCTTGAGGCGCCCTGGATCGTCGGCGGGAACAAGGACGAGGCGCTGCAGCAAGTGAATGCCGTCGCGGCCATGGATCCCATTGAGGGAGGGCTGGCGCGGGCAGTCTATTACCGGCAAGGAACGAAAAGGCTCGACCAGGCAGAGAATGAATACCGCCAGGTGCTGGCTGCCAAGCCCGGCCGCGTGGAACCGTACTTCGAGGCGGCGGATTTCTTTCGGAGCCGAGGCAATGCCGCAGAGATCGAGGCGGCGATTCAGGGAGCGGCGCAGGTGAACCCCAACGATGCGCGGCTGGCGTTTCACCGGGGCGTGGCGGGCGTAGTGGCGAACACGAACCTGGCCAGCGCGGAGCGGGACTTGAAGTCCTATCTGGCTGGGACGCCCGAGCGCAGCGACTGGCCCTCGCACGCAGCTGGACGCGAGTGGTTGGGGCGGCTCTACGAAGCGCAAGGGAAACGTGCCGAGGCGGCCGAGCAATATCGGGCCGCATTGCAATTGGAGCCGCAGCGACGCGAAACGCAAGCGCGCCTAGATCGGCTGGTGGGAAAGACGGGGCCGTAAATATTCATGGAAGGGGTTCGAAGAGTGACTGCGACGGGCACCAGCGGACCGCAAGCGGAAGGACGCACCGAGGGAGAGTGGAAGAGAGCGGCTTTCTGGAGCGAGATGTGGCAGCTCGCCATCCAAGCGCTGCGGGCCAATAAGTTGCGAACGCTGCTGACCATGGTAGGGATTGTGGTGGGCAGCAGCTCGATTGTGCTGGTGGTGACGGTAGCCCTGGCGGGGAAGCAGTACGTGCTGGCGCAAATCGAGGGTGTGGGCGCCAACCTGGTCTATGCCCATCTGGTTCATTCCGACGACTCTGAGAGTGTCACGCTGGCCGATCAGATTATGCCGGCCGATCTCGCGGCGGTCAGGGAAGGGCTTCCGCAGCTGGTAACGGATGCGGCGGGGAGTGCCAGCGTAGCGATGACGGCGGTGGTCGAAAGCCGCGAGCGCCCCATCAATCTGGTGGGGGTCACCGAGGGGTTTGAGAGGGTCCGCAACCTCCAAGTCTTGCAAGGGCGCTATTTCGACGAAGCGGACGTGCGTTCGCGCAGCAAGGTGTGCTTGATCACGCAGGAACTGGCGCGACGGGTGTTCCCTGCCGGAAACCCCACGGGCCAGACGTTGCGAATCGGCGAGTTGCATTTCACGGTCATCGGCATTTTCCGGGAGCGCGTGGCGACGTTCGGGCAGACGGAAATCACACGAGAGTCGGCGCTGATTCCTTTCTCCCTGCTTCGGTACTACACCGGGACCGATTATCTGGGCACTCTGTATGCGCGGGCCGATCGCTCCGAGGACGTGGCCACGGTGACGCGCCAGGTGGCGGAAATCATCCGGAGCCGGCACCGGGCGGGCGCGCGCTACCAGGTGGAGAATTTGGGCGGGATCCTGGAAACGGCGCAGAATATGGCCACGGCGCTGACCATCGTGTTGATTTTCATCGCCCTGATCGCGCTGGCCATCAGCGGAATTGGAATTATGAATATCATGCTGGTCACGGTGACCGAGCGAACGCGGGAAATTGGTATCCGCAAGGCTATTGGGGCGGCGCCGCACGCGATTCGCTATCAGTTTCTCACCGAGGCGCTGCTCATCAGCGGGACCGGCGCGCTGGTGGGAATTTTGATTGCCATTGCCATCCCCGGACTGGTCAATTTTGTGATCCGGTTGTTTCCCGAGGCCGGCGAAATCAGGGTGCCGGTGTCGTGGGTCTCCGTGGCGTTGGCCTTTGTAGTATCCTGCTCGACGGGGCTGGTGTTTGGCTATCTCCCGGCCAACAGGGCGGCCCAACTTTCACCGACGGAATCGCTTCGCCATGAGTAATCTCTTACATCCAGAGCGGGTCTGGAGACAGCGTCTGGTGGTCGCCGTTGGGGCGGCCGCGCTTCTGGCAGCAGGGTCGGCGCGGGGCCAGGAAGCAAAGGCTCTGACGCTGCAGCAGGCTGTGGCGCTGGCCTGGCAGAACAGTCGCGATCTAAAACTGGCGCGCGTGCAATACAACGTGGCGCTGGACGAGACGCGCGTGAACCGCGCAGCGTTTCTTCCCAATCTCTACACGGGGGCGGGTGCGGCGTACACGTAGGGTTTTCCGTCGCTGCCCGGCGGCCAAGCCCCTTCGGTCTTCCAGCTCAACTATTCTCAAGCGATTTTCGATCCTCTGGCAAAGGGACAGCAACACGCCGCGGAGGAACGAGCCAAGAACGCGAAGATGGCTATGGACCGGATACGTGACGACGTGACGGTGCGCGCCGCGACCGTCTACCTCGAGCTCGGCAAAGTGCAGCACTCGCTGGAATTGCTGCGGCGGGAGCGAGCCAGCGCCGAGAAAATCCTGGAGGCGGTCCGCGCGCGAGTGGCGGCCAACCAGGAGCTTCCGATCGAGGCAACGCGGAGCGAACTGGCCGCAGCGCGGATTCAGGAGCGCATCGTGACCCTCGAGGACCGCGAGGATATTCTCGCCCGGCAACTGAGGGATATCACTGGAACGGCCGAGGGCCAGCCGCTGGAGGTGGAGACGCAGGAGGAGGCGTTCGATTCGGCGCTGGCGCTGAGCCTCCCCGCCACGGCGGGCGGGCCCGAAAGCGAAATCGTGAGCCTGGCGCTCGAGAATGACCGCGGCGTGGCGGAGGCGGCAAACGAGCGCGCGGCACGGGAGCACCTTCTGCACGGAGCGCGCTGGAGCTATTTCCCGACCGTGGATCTTGTCGGCCAGTACAGCGTACTGAGCAAGTTCAACAACTACGACCAGTTTTACAAGCGCTTCGAGCGCAACAACGTCAATGTGGGAGTACAAGTGAGCATCCCGCTGTTCGCGGCGAAGACCTCAGCGAATGTGGCGCTGGCCAGGAACCAACTGAATGCCGCGGAACTAACCCTGAGCAACAAGCGGCAGGAAGTCAGCCTGGAAGCGCAGCAGAAGGCCCGCGGCGTGCGCGAGCGGGAAGCCACGCGCGAGGTGGCGCGCCTGGCCCTGCGGCTGGCGCAGGAGACGCTTCAAATGGTGCAGGCGAAATTTGACGAGGGACGCGCCACGCTTCAGGAGGTGGAGCAGGCACGGCTGGACGAAGCCGACAAATGGGTCGGTTTTCTGGACGCCAATTTTTCCCGCGAACAGGCGCAGCTCTCCTTGCTGCAGGCCACCGGGCAACTGGCCAAGCTTTTCCCGTAACAGCATGCCAAAAAAGCAAAGGGCGAGGCGCGGCAATTCTTCCCTTGATTCTCTTCGCTACTACTCCTACAGAAAGCGGGGCCAGATCGCCCCGGTGCGGGCATGGAAGGCCTATGAATCTGGAGTAAGAACGAGGGGCGGAGAAACCTTTGGGTGCAGGGAAGTAATCAAGTAGAATAATTGGATTACGCAGCACGGAAATTTGTCGGCTGCGTCTGAGGGAGCGCCACATTCATGCCGTCCGTGATGAAGACTTTGCTGCTGAATCCCCCGAGCTTCGAGAAGTTCGATGGCGGAGCGGGATCGCGCTGGCCGGCCAGCCGGGAGATTGAGTCCTACTGGTATCCAGTATGGCTATCGTATGCCGCGGGAATGCTGCCGGGCAGCCGGCTGTTGGACGCACCACCGCATCATATTTCGCCGGCCGAGGCCGTCCGCACTTCGCAGGACTACGAATTCGTGGTGCTGTTCACTTCAACCGTGGGCTTCCGCAGCGATTTGCGCATGGCCCGGGCCATGAAGGAAGCCAAGCCCGACCTGAAGATCGCATTCGTAGGGCCGCACGTGCAGATCCAACCGGCGGAGAGCCTGCTGGCGGGCCCGGACATTGATTTCGTGGTGCGGGGGGAATTCGACCACGCTGTGGTGGAGTTCGCGCAGGGAAAGCCGCTCGCGGAGATCGCGGGCGCGAGCTACGTAGCGGAGGGGAAGGTGGTGCACAATCCGACGCGGCCGCCGCTCGGGACCGCCGAACTGGATGCGCTGCCGTTTGCGACCGAGGTTTACCAGCGCGACCTGACCATCGAAAAATACAACGTTCCGTTCCTGCTGCATCCTTTTATTTCGTTTTACACGGCGCGCGGGTGCCCGGCGTTGTGCACGTTCTGCCTGTGGCCGCAAACGCTTTCGGGGCACGCCTGGAGGACGCGGTCGGTGGAAAGCGTGGCGAGGGAGTACCGCCAGGCCCACGAGATGTTTCCGCAGGCCAAGGAATTTTTCTTCGACGACGACACGTTCAATATCCGCAAGGACCGCGTGCTGGCGCTGTGCAAGGAATTCAAGCCGGTGGGTTTCCGGTGGTCGTGCACGGCGCGCGTTCACGGCGATTACGAAACGCTGAAAGCCATGGCCGACTCGGGCTGCCGCCTCCTGATCGTGGGCTTCGAATCGGGTGACCCACAGATTCTGAAAAACATCAAGAAAGGCCAGACCGTCGAGATGGGCCGGACGTTCGTGAAGAACTGCAAGAAGGTGGGCATTCGCGTCCACGGGGATTTCATCATCGGGTTGCCGGGAGAAACTAAGGAAACGATTGAGAAGACTATCCAGTTCGCCAAGGATCTGGATTGCGAGACGATCCAAGTCTCGCTGGCGCATGCCTACCCGGGGACGGAACTCTACGAGCGGGGCCAGCGCGAAGGATTTCTGGCCGGCGAAGCCATCACCGACGATGGCGGCCACCAACTTCCACACCTCGAGTATCCGGGGCTTTCGCGGGAGTACATGGTCGAAGCGGTGAACCGCTTCTACGACAGCTACTACTTCCGGCCGCGGGTGGCCTGGCGCATCGTGCGCGATGCTCTGTGGGACAGCCACGAGCGCAAGCGCCTCTACCACGAGGCCGTGGACTTCCTGAAGCTGCGCGCGGAGCGGTGGAAAGTGGCGCGCCAGGGCGTGGGCCTGGAAAAGAAGGCGGTGGTCGCCGTGCCGGCGATACGATCCAACCCCGGCACCGAAGCCGCGGGCGAATCACAGAGCGCATGACAGCGGCGAAATCCCTGCACCTGAAGACCCTCCTTCTGGTGCTCATCATGATCTCGGTCGCGCCGCTCGGCGACATGTTCCTGGGCAAGGGCATGAAGCAGGTGGGCCAGATGCCGGCCGGGGGACTGACCGAACTTTTCCACTTCTTTTTTCGCGCGTTCACCACAGGCACGATCTGGGCGGGCATCGGCCTTCTGCTGACCTTTTTTGTCGCCTACCTCATAGTCCTCTCCTGGGCGGACTATAGCTACGTGCAACCGGCCTCCGCGGCGTCCTACGGGCTGATTGCGCTGCTGGGGCACTTCGTGCTGCGCGAGACCATCTCGCCGCTGCGCTGGACGGGCGTCTTGGTTATTTGCACGGGCGTTTTCGTGGTAGGCCACACACATCCTCGGACGACGGAGCATCCTCCCTCATGACCATGTTCGTGCTGTATGTGCTCATCGTCTTCGTGGGCACAGGCGGAGAGCTTTGTGTCTCGCGGGCCATGAAGACGATGGGCGAGGTGACTGACTTTCGCCCGCAGGCCATCGCGCGCGTAGTGGGGCGCGCGCTGCTGCTGCCGCGCATGTGGGCGGGCGTGTCGTTGATGGCCGTGGCGTTCTTTGCGCTGCTGTCGATGCTGTCCTTTGCCAAAGTAAGCTTTGTTTTTCCGGCGACGGCACTGAGCTATGCCACCGGTGCGCTCGGCGGCAGAGTGTTTCTGGGCGAGCGCGTGACGCGCCAGCGCTGGATTGGCGTCTTGCTCGTGTGCGTCGGTGTTACACTCGTCTTCCTCGGCAAGGGATAAGCGAACGGGACAGAGGAAGCCGGGATGATCGCCTGGAATGCGGCGCGCGTCGCTGTTCTATTTGTGGCGCTCGCGCCGCTCGCCTACTACTGGATTGCCCTCCTGGCGGCCGCGCGGTTCTTCCGCGGCAAGACGTCCGCCGGGAAACAACCTCCGCCCGCACAGCCGGGCGGCTTCACTCCCCCTGTCAGCATACTAAAACCCATCCGGGGACTGGACCGCGAGACGTACGACAACTACGCGAGCTTCTGCCGGCAGGATTATCCTGAATTCGAGATCCTATTCTGCGTGACGGATGAGCAGGAACCCGCGCTGCCGCTGATCCGGCAACTGATACGCGATTTTCCGGAGCGCCCGATTCGGCTGCTGGTGGGCGCGGATCCCGTGGGCGCGAGCGACAAGGTCAACAAGCTCTGCCGCATGGCGCGGGAATCACGGCACAGTATTCTGATCGTGAGCGACAGCGACGTGCGCGTGCAGTCCAACTTTTTGCGCGCCGTCGTTGCACCGTTCGAAGATCCAAAGGTCGGCGGCGTGACGTGCCTCTACCGGGGGCGAACCGACGGGTCCCTGGCCGCCAATCTTGAAGCGCTCGGTAACAGCACGGATTTTGCGCCGGGCGTGATCGTGGCTCGTTTGACCGGCGGACTGAATTTTATGCTCGGCGCGGTGATGGCGACCACCAGCAAGCACGTCGAGGAAATTGGCGGCTTCGAGGCGCTGGCCGATTATTTCTGCGACGACTACGAATTGGGCAATCGCATTGCGCGACACTGCTACCGCGTGGAATTGAGCCGCTTCCCCGTGGAAATCGTATATCCACACGAGACGCTGGCGGACGCCTTTCGCCACCAGATTCGCTGGAACCTGTCCATCCGTTTTTCGCGACCTGCAGGACATCTGGGGTTGATTCTGACGCAGGGCCTGCCGTGGGCGTTGCTGGCGGCGCTGGTGGCGCCTTCTGCTGGAATAGCGGCGGGATACCTTGCGGGTTATGCGCTCCTGCGGGCGACGATGGCTTGGGTCATCGGAGTCAGGGGAATGGGAGACAGTCTGGTGCGGCGGAGGATGTGGATACTGCCGCTGCGCGACGCCTTTGCATTCGTGGTGTGGCTCGCGAGCTTTTTTCCCCAGCGCATCCACTGGCGCGACCGGGAGTTTCGCGTGCGGAAAAAACGCCTCGTTCCGCTCACCTCGCGACGGGGATAGGCCGGATACGAAACGAAGCCCGGCAGGTCTTCTCCGTCAGAGTGCGGTCGGCACCTCGTCGCGAGGACTTAACCTGGAACGCTCCACGAGCAGCTGCTGCATTCGCGCGCGGAGCCGTAAGAGTGCTGCTGTCCGAATCTGCGAGACACGCGATTCGACGACACCGAGAACTGCGCCGACCTCCTTCATCGTAAGTTCCTCATAGTAGTAGAGCGCCAGCACCTGCCGTTCGCGCTCGTTGAGTTCGTTCATCGCTTCGGCCAGCAGAGATTTGAATTCAGAGCGCAAGCACAAGCAAAAGGGGTCCTCTTCCGGACCGTTCGGCTGGCAGGGTTCAGCTTCCGTCGCGGACATATCCTCGCGGGCGTGGGCCTGCAGGCTCCCCAGCTCAAGACCCCGTAGCTCGCTGAGCAAGCGCTGAAATTCCGAAAGGTCCAACGCGAGGTACTCGGCCAGTTCGTTTTCGGAAGGCGCCCGGCCCAGTTGTGCCGAAAGCTCGGACGTAGCTGCTTCGAGGCGCCTGGCTTGTCTCCGCAGGCGCCGCGGACTCCAGTCCATTTCGCGCAAGCTGTCCAGGATGGATCCGCGGATTCGGAACTTGGCGTACGACTTGAACTGGACGGATCTCCCAGGGTCAAACTTATCCACCGCATCAATCAGGCCGAGGACACCGGCCTGAACCAGGTCTTCCAGCAAAACTTGCCGGGGCAGGCGATCGTGAATTCTCCGCGCGATGTAACGTACTTCGGAGAGATGGTCGTGAAGCACGCGATCGCGTGCCGCCCAGTCAAGAAGTGGGGCTGGCAGCCGGCTTTTTGCGTCCGTCTTCAGCATGGCTCACATCTCGGCGCGCCGACTCGCACAGGGCGCGGTATGACGGGACGGCCCAGTTCTGGGCAATTTCGACCTCCGCGTCCCTTCTGCACTCGCGCTGCCAGAAGATGAGACTCCGCCTTAGATTGCTTTAAGGCTGGTGGTCCTCAGCGCCAGGCGGGAAGCGCTCGACACGATGCTGCGCTTTTTCGGCCGCTCTCCGTTGCTTCACGCCGGATCACGGGCCGCGTGGATGGGATAGGTCTAATCTTGTCCGCGTCGTCCCGTAATTGCGCAGAAGCAACGAAAGAGACGAGCGATTCGATTGCCACGCGCAATATCGAATGGGAGTTAAAACCAAAGAGCTTGTAATCCAGCCTCATCCTGATGTTCGTTCCGTTTTGCAACGAACGTGCGATAGAGGCACAGGTCTTGTCGTTTAGCGGGGCTGGATGGTCAGCAGTAATCCCATTTACGGACTGCGGGCTGGAATATTCTGGTGCGTTGAGTGGCTGGGCCGCCCCTGAACTTCAGCTAAGCTGGCCTGATAGCGATGTCGCAAGGTCCCGTCGCGGTGCTCGCTGAACCTGCGTTCAGCTTTTGCAGCCGGGAGTCTCTGTGGCTCGTGGTTTCCCAGCAGGTTCCGCGCGGTTGACGAAATCGTTGTCGGCCAGTAAAGTAAGGACGGGTCGCGCTTGCGGCCTTTTTTGTTGCCTCCCCTCGGCTGGGAGGTCGTACAATTGGCAGTACATCAGACTCTGGATCTGATTATCCTGGTTCGAGTCCAGGCCTCCCAGCCAATCCTTGCAGCTACGTACTGCAGGGCTCTCCTCTTGCGGGTTGACGACAGAAGGTAGCCCGGCGTTCTCCCTTTGACTTTCTTCGAAATGCTCTGCGAGCCAGCGTTATGTTCGGGAGGGCCACGCGTATCCACAGGCCCGAGTCGTATCCGAAACTGCCCGGCTTTGCAACTTGAGGGCGCCGCTGGTTGGGGTACGGCTCGTCGTGGCCTCAAGTGCAAAGCAGCTACGTTGGCTGTAAAATCCTTTTTACGCATAGAATTTTCGAGCCTCGAGAACAGTCAGCCTGATGCGTATTCTGGTTGTCGAAGACGAAGAGAAGATGGCCAAGGCCTTGCGGCGAGGCCTCGAAGCCGATCAGTTTTCCGTGAGCGTGGCCCACACGGGAGAAGAGGGATTCTTTCTTGCCTCGACGGAGACATACGACCTCATCATCCTGGACTTGATGCTTCCTGAGCGCGATGGCATGGAAGTGCTGGCGGCCCTCCGCCGGCGAAACGTGTTTGTGCCCGTGCTTATCCTTACGTCGAAAGACACGGTCAAGGACCGGGTGCGGGGATTGGACGCTGGCGCCGACGATTACCTCGTAAAGCCTTTCGCGTTCTCCGAACTAGTGGCGCGCATTCGGGCGCTTCTGCGGCGCGGCAGGCAGGAATCAAGCAACACATTAAGACTGGCGGACGTCGAAATGGATACGGCGGGCCGCACTGTTTCACGCGGCGGAAAGGAGCTAACACTAACCGCTCGCGAATTTGACCTCCTGCTCTATCTGCTGCGTCACCAGGGCCGGGTCGTGTCCCGCGAAATGCTTGCGCGGGACGTATGGCAGGAAACCGCACGTTACACACCGCTCGACAACGTCATTGACGTTCACATCGCGCACCTGCGCCGCAAATTAGACGAGCCGTTCGGCAAGAAGCTACTCCACACGGTGCGAGGAGTCGGATTCGTCTTGCGTGAGGAGACACCCTAGTGCGGCTGGGTCCGAAGCGAGTAAGAACACGACTTACACTTTGGTATGTAGGCATGCTTGCCGTGATTCTGGCGGCCTACCTTGCGGGCGTGTCGGTGTTGCTTCGCTGGCAGATGGGCAGCGTCCTGAAAAGGCTCGCTGCGGAAGATCTCGAGACCATCAAAGGTCTTCTCTACCTCCAGCCGGACGGCCGTATCGGCGTGCGTGAAGACTACCACCACACGAATTGGAAGCAGGTGCAGGAGGGACTCCTGGAGGTACTCACACCCGACGGAACGATTCTCTACCGTAACGAGAGGCTTGGCGACCGCACAATTGACGGTCCACCCTTGGCCGGAGAGGGCGAACGAGGCTATTCGGGACGTGGCGCGAAGCTGTCCGATGGAACCCCGATCATTCTCGTCAGCCGAAAATACGAGCTCCGGGACCAAGCGATTCTGATCCGCGTCGCTTCCAGCCAAGATTTGGTATGGAATGAACTGAAAGGAACTCTCCTTGTTTTGCTCCTGGCGTCGCCGCTGGTGCTCGCTGGCACCGCGTACGCGGGCTACCAGATGGTCGGCCGCACCCTGGATCCGGTGACGAAGATGGCGCGCCGCGCGGAACAAATCAATTCCGAGCGCCTCAATGAGCGATTGCCAGTGGAGAGTGAGGACGAACTGGGACATCTCGCGCGCGTTTTCAACGCCATGTTGTCGCGCATCGAGCAATCCTTCGCGCAATTGCAACGGTTCACGGCGGACGCCTCGCACGAACTGCGCACGCCGCTCGCGGCGATTCGCAGCATAGGAGAAGTCAGACTACAAGAAGGCGCTACGCCCGAAGAGTACCGCGACACGATTGGCAGCATGCTCGAAGAGGTCAACCGGCTCACCAGAATCGTGGAAAGCCTGCTTACGCTCTCGCGGGCTGAGGCAGGGCAGATCCAGATGCACGTGTCGATCTTCCCGCTGATGGCGCTGGTTCGGGAGGCCGCGGCACTGTTGGAGGTCCTGATCGAAGACAAGTGTCAGACACTGACACTGACCGGCGATGAGAATGCGGGGGTGCAAGCTGACCGGCTCTACGTGCGCCAGGCCGTTGTCAACATCTTGCACAATGCCGTAAAGTTCACGCCCGAGGGCGGCTCCATTCGGGTGCTAGTGAAATGCAAGGGGAGTTCCTGGGTCGAACTTTCGGTCAGCGACACCGGGCCGGGAATCCCCCCCGAGAAGCTGGACGCTGTGTTCGAACGCTTCTATCGGGGGGACGAAGCCCGCACCGGAGACAACAACGGGGCGGGATTGGGACTATCCGTCGCGAAGTGGGCTGTAGAGGCGAACGACGGAGTAATCGGCGCCGCCAGCTCTCCCGGGTCGGGCGCTATGTTTTGGATTCGCTTGCCTGCGATCGCATCGAGCTCCTCAAGTCCTAAACCGGACGAGTAGGCCCCGGAGTGCCCTGAAGATGTCCTCCGTGTAAACCTCCGCGGTGCACATTGCTATCGCGAGGTGACGCGCAATTCCCGCGCCTTGTTGATGTTCGTTGACTCGTAAGTCGCTTCATTAAATCTTCAGAATCTCTTCAGTGGTGTTCCGCGCACCGGGATCATAGGGTAAAGACCGTAGCGCTGACGATTGCATGTTCATGGTCGGCGTTTCCGTGACTGCGCGGCAATCGCACAGGCCTCTGACACAGCGCCAGCTGGTTGGTGCTGTGGCAAGGAGGACGCCGTGGAAGAAAGCCGCGTGAACGTACTGCTAATTAGTGACAGCGAACAAGCGTGCCGGCATTTGGCGAGGCGCTTGGAGAAAAGAGGGTGCCGGTGCTGGTTCGCATCTAGAATAGAGGATGTTCATTTGCTTCTCGACCAGCGTCGGTTTCACTTGGTCCTGAGCTCGCGCCCAGTGACCCAGAAAAGCGGTCTTATGGAACTGTTCAGTAGGGCGGCTTGTAGCGTGTTCTACTCCTATCCGGTTGAGGACAGCTGCTTGTGGCTGCAGGCGGTGCGCCGTGGACAGGCGTGCTTTGACGCACCCGCACTTCGACCGAGTGAATTCGCAAGGGCCCTCGACCAGATCGTGGGACAACTCAGTCCAGCTACTGTCGACGGCTGATGTCGATACAGAAAAAGGCAACGAACACCTTGTTGAGTAGCTTGCTCACGTTCTCCCTTAGCACGCTTGGCCAAGATGTGATACCTCGGGGAACCATCCTGCCCATTCGACTAGAGTCCTCGCTTTCTCTGAAGGCAAGAGAGGGAAAAACGATTAGGGGCAGGATAATGCAAGACGTTCCCCTGTCCGACCAGACGAGAATACGTGAAGGGGCGAAGGTTCTCGGCCACGTAATCCGCGTCGTTCCGGCGGATGCGCGTGGATCCTCCGAAATCTCGTTCCAATTTGACCAACTCATCTTTTCCGGACACGCCATTCCTATAACCACGGCCCTGCGGGCGATGGCATCGTTTGTGGAAGTGGAGGAGGCACAGGTGCCAATCACCGGCCCGGATCGTGGAACTCCGGAGAGTGCGTGGACCACGACGCAAGTCGGTGGGGATACTGTTTACCGTGGAGGCGGTCCTGTTGTGGCCCGCTCGGAGATCGTCGGCCAACCCACATCCGATGGTGTGCTGGGCCGGCTCTATTCAGCTTCTGGATCAGAGTGCGCGGACGACAGCGGCGATGGTCTGAAGGCTTTGTGGGTGTTTTCCGCAGATGCGTGTGGAACCTATGGGTTTGCAAATATGGTGATTGCTCGTTCTGGGCGCAGTGATCCCCTCGGTGAGATTACTCTAGCATCGAATCGTGGAAAGCTGGCCATTCCAAGCGGAAGCGCTCTGCTGCTCCGCGTTATCAATGGCGGCACGGAAAAGACATATTAGGTCAGCGCCGAAGAAGGAGGCGAGATGAAGGACGGCATCTATCGCAAGCTGGTGTTGCTGATCGGTCTCATGAGCCTGATCGTGTTCGCGAGCGGTTGCAAGAAGAAAGTTGCAGCACCACAGCCCGCTCCGGCGCCCGCGCCGGCCCCCACGGCACCGCCAGCTAAGCCGACCGTGACTCTCGAGGCGTCGCCAGCATCCATCCAGGCCGGGCAGACCTCGCGGCTGTCCTGGTCGTCCACCAACGCCACCGACCTCGACATCGCACCGGGCGTGGGCAAAGTCGTCGCCGAAGGCTCGACACCCGTGAGTCCCACGCAGACGACGACCTACACGATTACCGCGACGGGTCCCGGCGGCACCGCCTCCGCCAGCGCGCGCGTGGATGTAGCCGCGCCTCCCCCGCCTCCGCCGCAGCCGAACCTGAGCCAGCTTTTCAACCAGAACATGAAGGACAGCTACTTCGACTTCGACAAGTCCGACCTGCGTGAGGACGCACGAGCGGCGCTCACCAAGGACGCAGAATTTTTGCGGTCGTATCCGCAAATCCGTATCACCGTCGAGGGCCACTGCGACGAACGCGGTTCGACGGAATATAACCTCGGACTGGGCCAGCGGCGCGCCGAGGCGGCCAAGCGGTATCTGGTCTCGCTGGGTATCGCCGCTGACCGGATGGAAACCGTGAGCTGGGGCAAGGAGCGCCCGGTCTGCACGGAGCACAACGAGGATTGCTGGCAGCGGAATCGCCACGCGCATCCGGTGATGCGCTAGTGTTGATCCGCGGCGGCCGAGAGAAAGGGTCGTCAAATGGGTAACTTCACGGTGACAAGAGTTGTGAAGCCGGTCCAATTGGAGCAATTCCGCCGGCTGAGTACGTGCTTGGTCGCCAGCGCGATTGAGACGTTTCACGTGCGGCTCCCGAACACCGGATTCACGGATTCGAGGATTCAGTGCATCTTCGGAGAGCAACCCTCTATGATCGGGTACGCCGCGACGGCACGGATGAGGAGTTCCAGTCCTCGGATGGAGGCTAGCAAGTCCTACGACTATTACGACCGAACCGATTGGTGGAACCACATTCTTTCGATTCCGGCGCCGCGTGTCGTCATCATCGAGGACATGGACGATCCTCCCGGCCTGGGTGCGTTTGTCGGAGAAGTCCACGCCAACATTCTTCTCGCGCTGGGTTGCATTGGGCTGGTTACGAACGGCGCGGTGAGGGACGTTCCCGACATTCGGCCTACAGAATTCCAGATGTTCGCGGGAAACGTATCGGTGTCGCACGCCTATGCGCACATTTTCGATTTCGGTGAAAAGGTAACGGTGGGCGGCCTGCAAATCCAGCCCGGCGATCTGGTGCACGGCGACTACCACGGAGTTCAGACGATCCCGCTCGAGATTGCAGACAAAGTGGCGTCCGCAGCCCGTGAGATCCGCCAGCGGAGGCACCAATTAATCGGCCTGCGACGTTCCGCTGACTTCTCGGTTGGTAAGCTTCGCCAAGTCATTCGCGATACGGCCCTCAACCCGCGAGGGTCGGAATGAGTTCTGGGGAATCTTGCCTGCGCCGTACTGAGCCCATGGGATGGGGCGATCAATCGAGGGGAAGAAACCTAGCTCAAGCGTTGTGCACACTCGTTTTCGCGTGTGGACTTTGTGCTGGGTGCAGCTCCAGCGGCAAGGCGGGGGCTGAAAGCACAGCGAACGCTCCGACCGTCGCTGTAGTCAAAGTGCAGCGGCGCGACCTGGCCAGCGAGCTTAGTATCGCTTCGGAATTCCAGCCCTTTCAGGAGGTCAGCGTTTATGCGAAGGTTTCCGGCTATATCCAGAAACTCTACGTGGATTGGGGCACCCACGTAAAGAGGGGGCAGCTTCTCGCCGTTCTGGAAATCCCGGAACTTCAGCAGCAGCTTCAACAAGATGAGGCCAGCGTGAAGAAGAGCGAGCAGGACTTGGCGCGCTCGCACGAGGAACTGAGCCGCGCGCAATCTGCTTACACGGTCGCGGATCTGACGTACACGCGGCTGGCCAACGTGCAGAAAGCGCGGCCGGAGCTGGTGGCGCAGGAAGAAGTAGACATCGCGCAGGGGAAAGATTTGGAAGCGAGCGCGAACGTGTCTGCGGCGAAGGATGCTCTGGCGGCGAGCGAACAGGAGTTAGCCGCTTCCAAGGCAGCGTTAGAAAAGGACCGCGCCCTCTACGCCTACTCTCGGATCACGGCCCCTTTCGAGGGCGTCGTCACGGAGATGGATGCATACACCGGCGCACTCCTGCCCGCCGGCACCTCTTCCAACAAGGGCGACCTGGCTTTGTGCCGCATTTCGCAGAACGATCTTCTGCGTCTGGTAATCCCGGTCCCGGAACGCGTGGTGGCGGACGTTCGCGTGCGCCAGAGCGTGGCCGTGCACGTTACTTCGATCAACAAGACGTTTACGGGCACCATCGTGCGTTTTTCCGAAGAAATCGATCCGCAGACGCGCACGCTGCACACGGAGGTGGACGTTCCCAATCCGAAATACCAAATCGTCCCAGGCATGTACGCGACAGTGCGGCTTCCGCTCCACGGGGTTCACGGTGTCCTGACCGCGCCGGTTCAAGCCGTGCAGGCTTCGGGTGAAAGCCGGGGCCAGGTGCTGGTGGTTGGCAGTGACGACCGGCTCGAACGGCGCGACGTAACCCTGGGTATCGAAAACGCCACGGACGTGGAAGTCGTCTCCGGGCTGAGGGACAACGAAAGCATCGTGTTCGGCGAACAGTCACAGTACAAGCCAGGACAACTGGTTAAGCCGAAGGTCATCACGCCTGCGAGGCTGGAGTAGGAATTCCTATGTCTTCTTTCTCCTTGCGCCATCCTTACTTCATCGTGGTGATTTGTCTATTTGTGTGCGTCCTGGGACTGACGAGTCTATTTCAAATGCCCGTGGACATGTTTCCTCCGATCAATCTTCCGGTGGTGGAGGTGGCGACGTTTTATAGCGGCATGCCGCCGGAACAGATCGAAGCGGACATCACCGACAC